>Ga0209424_1000006_pt1 | contig 101859 bp, 95 predicted proteins | sample TergutNc150M_FD_187288 | JGI IMG/M metagenome (GOLD analysis project Ga0209424, IMG submission 187288) | Nasutitermes corniger midgut segment microbial community from laboratory colony in Florida, USA - Nc150M (SPAdes) (version 2) | ecosystem: Host-associated > Arthropoda: Insects > Digestive... | reverse complement strand
CCCAAGAGCTTTTTTGGTTCTTTTTTGGCGTCAAAAAAGAATAATACTGGGTTGGTTGAAAGTTTGTATTTTGATGTGTTTGACACCAATAATACTATATATTGTTGATAATAGTTCGTTGTACACCCTCAAAATAAAATAAAGATGATTGATATATTATAGACATTGCAATAAATTTAATTCTTAACACTTAAAATAAGCATCAAACAGTATTGGCTAATATAGCTGTAAAAATAAATAAATTGTAAATAAATTGTAAAAAATTATAAATGTAGTTTGACATTTATAATTTTTTGTGTTATACTATAATATGTATAGTGGTTTTGGCAATCATATGAATTTAATTGCATGCGTAGACAATAATTGGGGTATTGGTTGCAACAACGAATTGTTGTTTGATATCAAGGCAGACAAGTTGATGTTTAAGGAGTATACCTCAAACAAGGCAATTATTATGGGATACAATACATGGAATAGTTTGCCAATTAGACCTTTGCCTAATAGGACAAACATAGTTATGTCCTTAAGACATACACAGGACATAGTTGACGCAATGGTATTTGATGACTATACTATGTTGTTAAAGCATATAAGTGGTAGAAACTTGAAAAATAGTGATGATGTTTTTGTGATAGGTGGGCAACAAATTTATGAATTGTTTTTGCCATATTGTGATAAAGCTTATATTACCAAAGTAAATGCAACCAAGAAAGCTGATACACATTTTCCTAATTTAGATAAATTGAATGATTGGAAATTGATAGAGTGTAAAGAGCAAAATACACAAGGGTACGATATAGCTTTTTGCAAGTATTTGCTATCAAATAATTAGACTAACAACTATACAAAGGGGGTATAGTATGAATTATGTTCAAGCAATAGAGTACTTAGACAAGTACAATCGTAGTAGGATTAAGCCAGGATTGGACAGAATTGAGAGATTGATGGAGTTGTTGGGCAATCCACATATCGGGCAAAAAATAGTACATGTGGCAGGTACAAATGGCAAGGGAAGTACTTGCAAGTATATAGAAAATATATTGTCAGTTGCAGGTTATAGCGTTGGTATTTTTACATCTCCCTTTTTGGTTAAAATCAATGAGAATATTAGACTTAATGGACAAGATATAAGTGATGCCAATTTTGCAATAGCAATGTCAGAAATTGCAATGGCATTAGATAGCAACGAATTGTTGAAAGAGCAAGTTAGTAGATTTGAGATTATTACGGCTTTGGGATTGTTGTACTTTAAGGGTAGATGCGACATAGTTGTGTTAGAAGTTGGATTGGGGGGATTGTATGATTCTACTAATGTGATTGTAGACCCAATAGTAAGCGTAATTACAAAAATAAGTTATGACCACACAGAGTATTTGGGGCATGATATTGCACGCATTGCAAGCGAAAAAGCTGGAATAATTAAGCCCAATTGTCCAGTAGTGTTGTCGCCACAGCAATATAGTCAAGTACTCCAAGTTGTGCAAGACAAAGCAAGTGAGTGCAATTCTCAATTAATTATGGTTGGGATTGACAATACAATACATGTCAATCAAGATTTGTCGTTTAGTTATTGTGGAATTGACAATATAAAGCCAAAACTCAATGGAAGACACCAATTGGACAATGCGGCTACTGCTGTACAAGTTGCACTATTGTTGACCAATAATTATGCAATTGCTCCCGTACATATACAATTGGGAATAGAATTAACTTATTGGCCTTGTAGAATAGAGCAAATTAGCAACAACCCTGTTATTTATATGGATGGGGCTCACAATGTAGATGGAGCTTTGAGTTTGGTCAATTTTTTGAATAGCCAATATTTTGATAAAAAAATTACATTTGTATTTGGAATTCTTAAAGACAAAGATTATACAGAGATAGTTTCTATAATAGCACCTATTGCAAAGAAAGTTTATACTGTCACGCCTGACAGTCCTAGAGCTTTGGATTGTCACGAATTGGCGGATAGTTTGATTGGACATGGTGTGAGTGCTATTGCGTATGATAGTCTCAATAGTGCAATTGTTGCAATGTTGCAAGAAAGTGAGTTTGGTGACATAGTAGTTGTATTTGGTTCTTTGTACATGGTAGGATATGCAAAAGAGATAATAATAAATTTGAAATTATGATATCTAATACACAAAAGCATAGTCTTGTAAGTAGTTTGGTTGATGTTGTGCATGCAGATGAGAGAGATTGTGCTAAATCACAAAATACTGTTGTTTGGGGCATTCTCAATGTGACACCTGATTCTTTTTTTGATGGTGGAGCATACCCTAGTGTGCAACATGCCGTAGATAAAGCGTTGCAAATGATAAAAGATGGTGCAAAAGTGATAGATATTGGTGGGCATTCTACTCGTCCAAATCATCAAGATATTTCGGTACAAGAAGAATTGGATAGAGTAATACCCGTTGTACAAGCTTTGAAAAAATCTACCAATGTATGTATAAGTGTAGATACATTCAGGGCAAAAGTTGCAGAAGAATCTCTTAGGTCAGGTGTTGAAATAATAAATGATATAGGTGGTTTGTTGCATGATACACAAATGGCATCAACTGTTGCAAAATACAATGCTACAGTTTGTATTATGCACAATAGAGATGTTACCAATGTGTCTCAAGACAATATTGTTGATACTATATTAAAAGACTTGCAAGGTAGTGTAGAGCTTGCCAATTCTTGTGGAATTGCAAATGAGCAAATTGTTTTGGATCCAGGAATTGGATTTGGCAAAACTCCACAGCAAAATATGTCAATACTAAAGCAACTAAAATTGTTAAAGCAAAACGATTTTGCTTGGCTTTTGGCTGCTTCTCACAAGTCAGTATTTGGAGTTTTGGGATTACAAAAAGGTGAGAGATTGGAGTGTACAATAGCAAGTAGTGTCTATGCTAGTCTGTGTGGATTTGAATTTGTAAGAGTGCACGATGTTGCACAAAACTATAGAGCGTTGTTGTTGGCTAATGTTGTGAGATAGAACAACTAATTGGGTGGTTTTGTTTGTTGGTATAAATGACAATTATGACAAAACTTGATTGCAAATTATATTATACAAAAAGGGGCGTTATATGAATTTTTTGGACGAATTATCATTGGAGTACGATAGCGTACTGTGTACGATAGGTGATGACAAATTGCAAAAGCAGTTGCAGTTTGACATTAGTTTGATGTTGTATTTTGATGAAGATGAACTGATTGAGGGGACATATGACACCAATATAATAAAACGAATGATTAGGCAACATTTTTCAAAGAATATATTTGACACTCCCAAGAGTGCTAGTGTTGCTTTGATACAAAAATTGTTTGATAGTTTTTTGTGTTTTAATAAAATTGTTGTTGTAATGAGCAATAGGGATACAAATACTACTTATAGAGTATCTCGTCAACGATTGGTAGTATATTTGGGACTTGGTAGCAACATAGGACAAAGAGAGATTAATCTCAAAAAGGCAATATTTGAACTTAACAGCGTAGGGGTAGTCAAGCGTTCTTCCAATTTTTACAACACCAAGCCCGTAGGTCCAATACTTCAAGATGATTTTTTGAATGCTGTAGTAAAGTTGGAAACTTTTTTGCTACCACATCAGTTGTTGAAAGCAGTAAAAAATATAGAAAAATCTATAGGACGAACTACTACAGTCAAGTGGGGACCTCGTCTAATAGACATAGATATATTGCTATATGACGATGTTAGGTTGCATACAGAACAATTGATTTTGCCGCACCAACATATGCACAAAAGAGAGTTTGTATTAAAGCCTATGTTAGATGTTGCCCCGTATATTGTTCATCCCGTATACAATCTCAACATGACAGAACTTTATGAGTTTTTAACTAATAAAGTGTAGTCCGCAAGTACACTTGCAAAAATTGTGGTTGTGTACAAGCAATACAATAAACAAGATATACCTCAATACTTTTGGTGCAATAGCAAGCACATTTAGGTTGCTCTCTAAAATATTTGACAAAATACAAGAATAGTGCTATACTAAATTGGTTAGCCTTCTTAGTTAAATGGATATAACGAGCCCCTCCTAAGGGCTAGTTCTGAGTTCGATTCTCGGAGAGGGTACCAATATAGTTTGCCACTTATTATACCAAAAGGCGTAGTATCCATTTTGTTGATATATGGATAGAGTTTTTTATAATAGGAGACATACAATATGTTGTTAGACAAATCAGGCAAACTAGTCAAGACTCTAGATTTTAGAGGTACTAAGATAGAATTTTTGGACAAAATATCTGCCAAAGACTTGTTTGGAGTTATTACTGCTGCACTAGAAGCAGTCAATATTAGAGAACGCTTTAAGGCAAACGAGCTTGTACCAAAAGATTGGATAAAAACACCGTTTGAGCCTATACTCAATGCATGTGCTGATGAACATGGTACAATCAACGCAGAAAGTCAAAAACATGCCCGTAGGTTGTTTGGTGTTATTATCAAACAAGCTCTAATAATGACTCCATTATTGTTTAGACAAAAGGGTTCGGACAATGATTTTGAAGCTATATTGTATGTGAGAGAATCTTTGTTAGCATAGATTGGAAGTAGTTTAAATATCAACAACAACTCATTATTTTATCAATAATTTTCAGTAGTGTACAAATAGACTACATTAATCTAGAAAGAATTAACACCCCAATTAAATAAAAGCAACCATAAAGCGTTCGGGGGTTTGGGGGGATTCCCCAAGAGCTTTTTTGGTTCTTTTTTGGCGTCAAAAAAGAATGACGCTTGTTTTGTTGAAAGTTTGTATTTTATTGTAATAACCGCTCGTTGCACACTCTCTAATTTTCAAGTGCTATTTGGATTATAAAATTCAAATAGTGCTTTTGTCTTGCTTTTCAACATATTTATAGATATGAAGTGTACAAGAGTTTCTTTTTTTATTGTAAGTAGTATAGTTGGGGCGGGATTTGCAAGTGGGAGAGAATTGATTGCCTTTTATGGTAGTGGACTTGGATTTTGGGTTGTCCCGTTGGTGGGATTTTTGGTGTTTGTTGTAAGTCTATTATTTTTGAGAGTTGGGGCAAAATTGCAACGATTGAAATGTGACAATAATTATGTAGAAATGTTTGGTAGAGGTGCGGTAGGAGTAGAGATTTTTGGGGTATTCAATAGCTTTGTAGTATTGGCAGTTATGTTGGCAGGATTGACTGTTATTAGTGGCTCTATAAGTGGCATACCTGTTGTGGCTATAGTTTTGAGTTTGGTAGCAGTTTTTGTGCTTAGATATGGCATTGGCGGTTTGATGAGAGCCAATAGTATATTAGTACCTATTTTGTTGATTGTATTGATTGCTATCTGTGTCGTGGCAATCAACAGTACTAGTTTGAACATAGATTTTGCAATAGTACTGTTGCCTAAGAGTGTGGTATATGTATCTCTCAATATGTATTTGGCTAGTCAAGCTTTGTACAAACTTGAGTTGAATACCAAACAATCAATAATTTCTTCATTCTTGGCAGGTATTTTGGTCAGTGTGTTGCTATATTTGTTGATAAGTGCAATTGTGTCTTATCCTGAGTCAATCAATTATCCAATGCCATTGTTGTATATTGCAAATAGATTTGGCAATGTGTGGTACTTTGTTGTGTCATCTGCTTTAGGATTGTGTATATTTAGTTCACTATTGATAGCTTTGTACAATATCATAGAGTGGTTGTCTAGCTTTGTCAAGGACAGAATTTTGGCAGGTATGATTGCATTGACATGTGCATTTGCACTTTCTATGATAGGCTTTGAGAAGATTGTACAAGCAGTATACCCTATAATTGGGGTAGTGGGAGTGTTGTACATATGTGCCAATTGTTGGTATCTAGCAACAAATCGTGTGAAGATTAGACAAAAAGACAAAGCTATAGTGTGATATTTGTTCAAAAAATCTTGTTTTTTATAATTTTTTAAAATTTTTTGTACAAAAATGCCAAAAATAGTAGACAAATTTTGTCAGTTTGGAATATAATATTATCACTATGAAAAATAATATTTTAATAAGTAAATCAATAAGATTATTGTGTCTTGCAATAGCAGTTTGCTTTGTATTTAGTGGAGTTGCAATGTCATCTTTGACAGCACGGGCATCTAGCATCAATGGTGTGAAGTTGTATACTAGAAAGGATACCAATACTAGAACAATGGAAAATGATTTGGTATTTAGTCAAACGCCAACAGACAAAGAAAGTAGATTTACAATGCCAGGATACATAGGACAATTTAAAGAACAAATACAATATAGTACAAAAACATTAGAAGGAAATTCTGTATATGACTTGCCTTATTATGATAGATTGCCAGATTCAATGGGGAATTATGTAACATTTTCAGGTGGTACTGCCGCCGCAGGCAATATTATGGCGTGGTACAATGGTATGGTAGAAGGTGCAGATTTGATACCAGGGCACGAAATTTGGAGATATTTTTTGGGTGGAAAGTCATGGGGGACAGAAACCCTAGCTTTGCATGATGCTTTTTTGCAATTGAGAGATGACATGCAGTCATATGATGGTGTGACAATCAATAATTATTTTAATGGTTTGGACCAATATGTAACTCGTAGAGGTAGACATCTGGCCGACAATACCAACCTATTGCAACAAGGGGGAGCGTTGGGTGGCATAATCAACAAAGATTTGTTGGATGATGCTTTTGACAACGGTAGATTGGTTACTGCATTTATTGATGGATTTACTAATGGTCATGTAATCAATATAAGTGATGGGGTTGATGAGACTGGTGGTGAAACATATGAGGGTTTGTTCGCTATTGCTATTCAAGCTTATACAGTTCATACTTATTATGATGAGCAAGGAAAGCAATTTAGGCAAGATGTATGTTTTAAAACAAGGATAGATGGCACAGAAAGTTGGATAAGTGCGACAAGTCATACAGTATTGAAAGGTCTATATGTTACACAAATAATTTCATAGTTTATTATGTTGTACTCAAACTGTAAAATGCAATTTAGCTAAATTAAACATCTTATAGGTTTTCAAAGCCTATAAGATGTCTTTGTGTAAAATGAAAAAACAAATAAGTGCTTTAAAGCATAAAATAAACGAAAAACTATACGAAGAAAAAAAGAAGAGAATAGAAGAGTTTGTATCCATACTCAAGCAACAAAAACACCCAATAGAGCCTAGTCAGTACAAAAAGTTGATAAGACTAATGCCAAGAGAGATGTATGTAGATGATTGGCTAGAGCAGTGGATAATAGAAAGCAAGAAAAAGCGAGAAGCCAACGAAGCTGATTTGGCGGCATTGTTGTCCAAAGTTGCAAAAGTGGTCAATAGAGATATAGAAAGAGAGAGTATAAAACAAAAGTGGCATGATGCAGGTCTAGTAGTTGCACAAGATGACAGTACAAATACCGACAAAGAATTGCGAAAGCCAGCAACTTCGCCACAATCTAGTGTCTCAAAAAAACAAAATTCTTTATGGGTACATGCACTTGGTGTTGTCTTGATAGCTATAGTTTTGACAGTTGGTTTTGTGCTAAATACAATAGATTTTGGCAACGACAAATTGTTTGATTTGCCCAATTTTATTGACCCACCTATAGTAAATATTGTAAAATATCACGAAGAAGATGCTCTTATAGAATTTCCAATTCCACAAGATGTATATGATATTTTGCAAAATGATGATGCTTTGATATTTAATTTGAATAATATTTTTTTAGGTTCGTCAAAAAAATATAGTAATAAAAATAATATCAATCATTTGTTTAGTTATATATTGTCTAATATGTTGGTAGATGCAAGTACAAAAGATAGTGTAGTAGCATTTGATATTGATTACATGGTGAGATATGAGCAGAATTTTGAATTTCGTATATACAAAGATTATTTTGAACCAATGCTATACAACAAGGCAAATTTTAGTATAGATGGGACACACATATTTTATTCTTACTATTACGATGAATTTTTTAATTTGAATTATGTATACCTCACATTATCTTATGGTGATTATGACTATTTTCTTACAATTAGAGAGTACAATATACAAGAAGTTGGCGTTGTTAGTCCACTAAATGATGAAAATATACAAATACTAATACGCAATCTATTGTCACAAAAATAAATTTTTTATAAGTGTACAAATAAGTGATTAAGATGAAAAGAAGTAATATATAAATAAAATCAATCTTAAAGCGTTCGGGGGGTTTGGGGGATTTTCCAAGAGCTTTTTTGATTCTTTTTTGGCGTCAAAAAATAGTCATGTTGTTTCTGTTGATATTTTGTATCTTATTGTTAATAACCGCTCGTTGTACACTTTCAAATTTTCAACCACTTGATAGTACTTATAGCAAATGGTTGAGAGATATCAATTCTAAAATTTATTAAAAATATTAAAATAAAGATGTCAAGACTTATACAAAAGTACAATTCTAATATAGACGAAAATTCTGTAAGCAATATAGCGACTCAACTAGACTTGCCATTCTTGCTAGTCAAGCTTTTGTTTTGTAGGGGTATAGACAATATCTTGGCAATACAAGAATATTTGGGATTAAAGCATAAGCAGTCATATGACCCATTTTTGCTATACAATATGCAATTGTTGTGTGATAGAATATACTTGGCTAGGGACTTAGAGCAAAAGGTAGTTGTATTTGGAGATTATGATTGTGATGGTGTGTGTAGTACTGCCATGTTGACCAATTATCTCAATAGCATTGGCATGTCTATTGTGGCACATTTGCCTAGTAGGTATGAGCATGGTTATGGTTTGAAAATTGAAAGTCTCATTGAAATAATACAAAAACACAGTCCGCAACTTGTTGTCACTTGTGACTGTGGTATAAGCAATATCAAAGAAGTGAAGTGGCTCAATGAACAAGGTATAGACATAATAGTCACAGACCATCATCAACCACCTAGTGTTTTGCCGGATTGTATTGTTGTCAACCCCAAAATACCCAATTGTGAGTATCCTGACAAATATCTATGTGGGGCAGGGATAGTTTTGAAGATAATAATGGCTTTAGGTGGCAATCCAATGGACTATATAGACCTAGCTTGTGTGGCAACAATTGGGGATATAGTACCGCTTTTAGATGAAAATAGGTTGATAGTCAAGAGAGGGTTACATGCATTAAACAATCTACATCACAATAAGGGACTCAAATTGCTAATACAACACTTGCAAATAACCAATATCAATGAGTCCGATATTGCATTCAAGATAGTGCCTCGTATAAATGTATTGGGGCGTTTGGGTGAAGCCAATTTGGCTTTGCAATTGTTGACTAGCGATGACACTACGCAATTAAATAAAATAATACAAGATATAGAAGCATACAATGACACTCGCAAGTTGTTGTGTCAACAACAATACAATCAAGCGTTGTCTATGCTTGACAATGGTGGACTTTTTGACAATTTTATATTGTTGATAAGTGATGAGTGGAAAAAGGGATTGACAGGAATACTGTCATCTCAGCTTAGCAATCAGTTCTTGCGACCATCATTTGTACTTGCTTATGACAAAGACAACATATACAAAGCAACATGTAGAAGTATTTCGTCAATCAATATTGTAGAGTTGCTTGAGAGTGCAAAAGATATGTTGTTGGAGTATGGTGGGCATAGTCAGGCGGCGGGTTTTGCAATACACAAGGACAATATCAAAAAATTTGAAGAGCATATAAGACAAAAATTGTCTACTGTTGATATTGATATGGTTGACAATAAGTGTGAATATGATTTGCAATTGCAAGTCAGTGATATCAATACGCAATTTGTAAGCAAATTGCAATTAATGTCTCCTTTTGGTATAGGCAACCCCGAACCTGTTTTTAGAATTGATGCAAACACTGTACAAAGCTCTACAATCAAGACAATTCATACAAAGTTGGATATACAAGGACTCAAGGTTTTGAAGTTCTTTGACAAGAATCCTTTGCAAATATTGGGCGAACATTCAAAATCCTTTGTAGTCAATTTGAGAATTAGTTCGTTTGGAAAAAATAGTGTGGAGGGATTTTTGAACTCTGTACATTCACAAACTATATATACCGATGATTTGGTTAGCAATACTGTATTTGTACTCAATCATTGTCTCAAAGGCGACTCTATCCCAAAATATACTCAAATTGAATTATTTGATATAATAAAACTCGTAAAGAATAAATTTGGGACATTGGTTGTATGTAGCAATAGATACAATTACAACATAATCAAGGGATTGCCAATACCAAATATTGTTGAGAGTGACTTTGTATATATTGACACTAACAATTTTTCCAAAATTGTACTTTCGCCAATTTTGCAACATATGTCACTAGGTTGTTTTGACACAATAATTTTTGACAACATTCCTTACAATCTCAAGATGATTTCTTATATCAATACAGTATCTAATGCCAAAGTGTTTGTATGCAATCTCAATACACCTTTGCCTCAATTTGATTTGTCTAGGACAGTATTGGGAGATGTATATAATGCAGTAGTAAGCTTGAAAAAAGAACATGAGCAATTAGATAACAAGCTTGTGCCTATAGCTCGTGATTTGTTGCATTTGTCACAGATTGCATACACAAAATATCAAATTTCTCCAATACAATTTGTATTTGGATTTAGTGTATTTAGCGAATTGGGTATTGTAAATACAATACAGTCACAGCCCTTGCAATATAGCGTTGCCAACCAAAAAACAAATTTAAACTCTTCTACAATTTATCAAGATTTTGTTGATATATGCAACAATAATATACAGAAAGATTAAGCAATAAAAGCAATTTGTACTATAGTTGGTTTTAACCCAAATATAGTGTAATTGTTTTACATATGTAGTCAATTAGATTTGATTGTATTACAAGTATAAGGGGAGCGTTATTGACAGTTACTAGACGCATTTGTACATTGGCAATTATGTCGGCACTTGTCACTGTATGCAAAATTGCTATACCTATACCAAATGTTGAAATTGTGACTGCATTATTGGTGAGTTATGCTTTGGTGTTGCGACTTAGAGATGTAATGGTTGTGGTATTTGTATTTATAGCGTTGGAGATTGCAATTTGGGGATTTGCGTGGTGGTGGGTGGTGTCTTATGTACTTTATTGGCCATTATTGGTTTTGACAGTATATTTGATATATAGATTGAAGTTGATTAGTAGGGTAGATATCAACAAATATAAAATTGTTTGTGCCATAGTTGTGGGGATATTATTTTCAATGTTGTTTGGTGTATTGTCTAGCTTTGTAGAAGTCATTGTGTTAAACGGTATAAGTTCGGGCAATTTTTGGTTGTTGTTTAGGATACGGTATACTATTGGTTTTCCTTTTTTTGTGACTAATGTGATAAGCAATATCGTAGTATTGCCTTTGTTAGTACCATTGTTTTATGTTTTTCTCACTAGACAATTGGGTATTAGGCGTTAGGGTATTTTATATATAATATTATTATAAAAATCTAAATTGGTTAATTGTTGCAATTAAAATGACAAAATATATGGGTGTATAAATAGAGTAGATTAAGATGGAAAAAAGTAACAACTTAAATAAAAACAACCTTAAAGCGTTCGTGGGGGGATTCCCCAAGAGCTTTTTTGATTCTTTTTTGGCGTCAAAAAAGAATAGAGTTTGTTTTGTAGAAAGTTTGTATTTTACTGTTAATAACCGTTCGTTGTACAATCTCCAAGATATTGTTTCAAAAGATATCAATACAAATTTCAACCTTGCATTCTTATCATCCATGCTCCTACAATTACACCTACAAGTGTGGCAATGATTGCTACAGGTATAGCATATCTTAGGTTGCGGACTTTGCTTTGAGTAAAATAAATTGTAGAGATATAAAATATAGTTTCACTACTGCCGTATATCATACTAGCAGTTTTTCCTATAAGTGTATCAGTACCATATGTTTGGTATATATTGTCCAATATTGCCATAGCACCTGCACCTGACAGTGGGCGTATCAACACTAGCTCGGCTAATTCGCTTGGAATGCCAACTAGATTGAATGCAGGAGCTACAAAGTGAGCTATCTTGGCAGAAATTCCAGTCTGTCTAAATATTTCTACCGCTATCATTACGGCCAACAAATATGGAAAAACTTTTGCCATAAGATTGATAGCACCTGTTGCCCCCTCTACAAATGTTTGATATGCATTTTGTTTTTTAACTATAGATAGACATAGTATAAATATGAATAGTGCCGGAATAATGTATGTTGTTGCTTGCATAATTTGTTAAGGATTGTACAAATAGAGTATATTAAGATTGAAAAGAAGTGTAACTTAAAATAAAAACAACCTTAAAGCGTTCGGGGATTGGGGGATTTTCCAAGAGTTTTTTGGTTCTTTTTGGCGTCAAAAAAGAATAACTCTAGTCTTGTTGAAAGTTTGTATCCTATTGTTAATAACCGCCGTTGTACTCTCTCAAGTGTTAAATAATAGATGATGTCTGTTGATGATTTTCAGGTTTGTCTTTAAAAATTTTAGATAGTATTTTTACTAGCAATACACCTACAATAGTTGATATGATTGTTGCAACAATAGATGGTATAAGAAAGCTAGTTGGGGTAGAACTACCACGGTTTATCAAAAGTCCTATCACGGTTGTTGGCAAAAGTTGTAGGCTAGTGGCACTTACAACTACAAACATTATCATTTGAGTATTGGCAGTTGTGCGATTTTCTCCCATGCTATTGATTGCTTGAATTCCCATTGGGGTAGCTGCATTTCCCAATCCTAGAAAGTTGGCAGACATGTTGAGAGATACATATTTATTGCTTTCTTTTGACAAGTCTTTGCCAAACAAGAAACGCATTATAGGACGCATACACCACGCTATTTTGTCACTTAGTCCTAGCTTGTCCATGATATTGAGTGTCCCCAACCATAGTCCATATATTGCAACTAGGCTTATACTAAGTTTTACGGCATCATTTGCTCCTTTTGTCATAGCTACAATTGCCAACTCTGGGGCAAAGATAGCACTGACTATGCAGCTAGTCAAAAGTATAAGTACCCAAATTTTGTTCATGTCTATACTTATGAATTTGTCTTTGCAATAATGTTATTATTTGTGTTATAATTTTAAAATGATTGATATCAACAAAAATTGCAATCCTTCAAAAGTTCTATGTGTGCATGATTTGTCTTGTGTAGGTAGGTGTAGTTTGGGTACGGCAATTTCTATATTGTCTAGTTTTGGATTAGAACCAATTGCTTTGCCTACGGCATTATATAGTATGCATACTGGATTTGATGAATATTTTGTACAAGATTTGAGTATACCTATGACTAATATACTCAAAGCTTGGGACAGTTTGGATATAAAGTTCAATGCCATTTATAGTGGTTTTTTAAAGTCAATTTCTCAAATCAATGTCTTGTTGCAAGCAATAGATACATATAATACGCTTACTATTGTTGACCCTGCCTTTGGCGATGATGGACTATTGTATAGTGGTTATGATAGCAAATTTGTAAAGCATTTTGCTAAATATGTCGTGCCAAAGGCTGATATACTTTTGCCAAATATTACAGAAGCTATGTATTTGACAAATACTCCATACCAATCTCCCCCTTATACTAGAGCGTTTGTGTCAAACTTGATAGACAAGTTGTTGCAATTGGGTGGGAAATATATCATAATAAGTAGCATAAGATATGACGACTCTACTATTGGTGTGGTTTTGTATGATGGTAAACAACTTGACGAGATTATGTACAACTATGTTGACCACTCTTGTAGTGGAGCGGGAGACTTGTGGGCAAGCTTGTTGGTTGGATATTTGTTAAAAGGCAACCAATTGTTGCAATCAGCACAATTGGCAAGTCAAAAACTAAATGAGGCATTGATGTTGACAGTAGATTTTAGCAATGGAATAAATTATTTTTCTATTATTAATGGGATATCGTAGATTGATAAAACTAGCCTTTAGAATTAGAGTGTATAACTAGCAAATATTAATAATAGAATATAAACTTTCAACAAAAACAGCGTTATTCTTTTTTGACGCCAAAAAAGAACTAAAAAAGCATTTGGGGGGTTGCGAATCCCCCAAACCCCCGAACGCTTTAATGTTGATTTTATTTATGTGTTACTTTCTTTACTTCTTAATCTACTCTATTTGTACACTAATTTTAGAACAAGAATATTTATTATTTTTTGTATTATTTCATAATTGTCAATATTTAGAAAAAGATAATATTTTTGTTTACATACGACCCAATCTGTGTGCAAATTATTGATTTTATATCAATATATATTGCTTGTTAGATTTCTATTTATAAAATATTTGACAGTATTAGTCTTGTTTTTATCAGTATTTTGTGCTTTTTACAAATACTGTCAATAATTTATGTCAAAGAATCTGTAATTATTGCAATAACATTAACTTTTGGTAACCTAAATACTTTATTATTTGAAATACTTTTGTATTGAAAAAAAACGATTTTTTTGATATAATAGGTTTGTTGGTGATAGGGGATTAATTGAGTTATGAAAGTTGGTAAAAGAAAAATAAAATTAGGTTTTTTGTTGTTTGTTTGTGCAGTTGCTCTTTTGGTAGTAGTCAACTACAATTATTTGATTTAGGTTATTTAAATTGTTAGATTTGTAAATAATTTTGTATTATCTATATAGGGACGCTTTATGATAGAAAGATTCAAAAAAAGTACGGTAGTGTTGTTGACATTTGCTTTGTTGTTTGGTATTATATGCTTGTCTTGTGCGGGTGTACTGTTGCATCAAAGATTTGTACAATCTACAGCACAAGTAGATGCGTTTACAGAAGTCTTGTCAGTAGACTTTGGTGACGATTTTAAGTTTGTAAGTCAACAAGTACAAGGTTTAAAACTTGTTGAAGTGATTGATTTGAACAATAGTGTAGATGAAAATGCTATTGGCTACAATGAGGATTTTAGAGAAATTGCCGTTGTTGACAATAATTTTGTTGATTTAGATTGGAGTGACAGTGTCCCTATAGAGATTTTTACAACTTTGGATATTGATCAATATAGGACTAATTTTGTTGAATATGGTGATATAGTTGTATATAAACTCACAAATATTTTTGGAGATATTTTGGGTTATGCTAATTATCAAGTTGACTATGTTGCCAATCTTCCTGTGAGTATCATGCATACTACAAATGGCATAATTGTGAAATTTATGTCATATTCACTATATGATTTTGGTGAATATAATGTATATTTTGTAGATACTAATATACAAGAAGTTGTTAGTGATTTTTATATAATAACCTATTTTGTTGTATAGAAATTAAATTTATGAGTGTACAAATAGAGTATATTAAGATTGAAAGAAGTAATATATAAATAAAAAAACCATAAAGCGTTTTGGGGTTTGAATTCGCACCCCACACAATAGCTTTTTTGGTTATTTTTTGGCGTCAAAAAAGAATAACGCTAGTTTTGTTGAAAGTTTGTTTTTATATTAATAAATGCTCGTTGTACACTTTCTTAAATTTATGCTATAATTCTTGTATTAAAGTTTTTTATATTGTCTCTATTGGGTCAATTTTGTTATGAATGAAAGATTAATTATTTTTTGTGATTATGGTCTAGATGATGCTGTTGCGACATGTTATTTGTTTAACAACAATAGGTGGAGAAGTATAGATATTGTAGCTATTGGTGGCAATACTACAGCTACCAATAGTTTGAACAATGCTCAAAAATTGATAGCTAATTATGATGGAATTCTACCAAATATTACGCTAGTAGATACAACTGATAAAATACAATTTGTAGCCGAATTACCTAGCATACATGGTTTGGACGGAATGGGGGATTTGTATACTGATGTTGCTAGTCCTATGGATACAATAGCATTTGATGAGTGGTTGAGTAATTTGAGTTATACAAATTCAATAGACATAGCATCATTTGGTCCAGCTACTCTAGTTGTTCCTGTAATTCAAAAATTGGGTATAGACAAGTGCAATATATTGATGATGGGTCACAACATCAATGAAGTACCCAATCATTTGGGCGAGGAATTTAATTTTGTATTAGATATTCCAAGTTTTGAGTGGTGTCTCAACAACACAAACTGTGTGGTTGCATCTCTAGATACATGTAGACATCCCGCTTACAATTTGGCAACAAAACCTATGCAAGGTGATAGTGTGCTAGCAACACTAATCAACAAGTCTATATATCTTGCAACACTAAGACATCCAGACAATGCTTATATATACGATTACATTGCCGCACGACATCTAATTGTTGATGAGTTTAAGATTGATAAAGCAAAAGATAAGAGAGGAAATATAGTTAATTTGTTGCGTCACAAAGACTAGTCTAATTTATATTATAAATAATTTGAATCATAGTGACATTGTTATTATTATAAGAGATATTTTGTACGGATAGTTGTATAAAATATCTCTTTTTGTTGTAACAATGACACATCGTATTGACCAATATATAATAATTGTAGTATAATTTGTCCTTATATAATTGATTGATACATTTTTAAGGTACACGGAAAAATGGAGTAAAACAATTGTTTTAGAGATTGAATTGTATCTAATTAGCTCTCTACTGACTACTTTTGTTCGGTTAAGCATTATAGCTATAATAGATATACTTGCACAACACTTTCTCAATTTCTTATTTTTCATACAAATATAAGTGTTTGTCTTTTCTCTTTTGTGTGTTATAATATTCTCGCTCCATGGGCTGTCCTTGGGTTTGTAGTTTTGTTGTTAAACCTATTATACCACAAGTCTATCTCTATGTGATTTTTTATTAAACTTTAGCCTATAGTTAATGTTTTTATCATTGTTGCTTTTCATTCTACAATGCTCCTATTCATCATGCATATAAAAATACCACAATCACTACAACAAATAGCAAATACTATACAATCACCACTCTACATAGTGGGGGGGTATATACGAAATTATATTGCAGGGCTTGGTTGTACTGATATAGATTTGACAGGACCACTTCCTGCCAATCAATTGATTTTGCCATACAAATGTTTTTGCAAGGTTGTGCAACCAAAACTTGGTACTGCAATTATTTATATAGATGGGGACGCATACGAATATACTCCATTTAGGATAGAACATTATACTGATGGCAATCATACTCCTGATAAGGTAGAGTTTGTAGATGATATAAGATTGGATTGTGATAGGCGTGATTTTGCTTGTAATGCTATATATTATGATTTGAAAAGCAATAAGTTTATAGATTTGTATAATGGTTGTTATGATTGCAAGAGCGGGATATTGCGTGCAATCAATCAAAGTGTTTTTGTTGTAGATGGATTGAGAATTTTGAGAATGGTAAGAATAGCAGCAGAGACTGGATTTGTAGTTGATTTGACAACTGTAACTTTATCCAAAGATAAGTTGAGTTTGCTACATGATATAAGTAGTGAGAGAAAACGCATGGAGTTGGATAAAATAATAAAAGCTGACACTAAATATAATGTACAATATGCACATTATTACGGACTTTGCAAACTAATAGAGTTTGGAATTTTGCCTTATATTTCTAATGGTTTTGGCAATATCTCTATTGATAATATTGAGTATATTAAGGAGTGTGATATTAAAATTAGATTGATATTGTTGCTATATTTTGCTGACAATCCCAAGATGGTGTTAGATGATTTGAAGTATAGCAATGGTATCAAACATGATATATTGTCAACTATTGATGCGTACAAAAAGTATAGTACAGTATTGTCTTATTTAGAGATAAGAAAATACTGTGTTTATTACAACAAGTTTTTGAAAAATATAATTGATATGTCATTGGCATTAGGGCAGATTGAAAATGCTTGTATGATACAAAAAATATTGTTGGAATTAAAAGAAGATAATACCCCTATCAATATCTCACAACTTAGTATAAAAGGTAATGATATTCTATCTTTTATTTCACCACAAAAAATTGGTCAAATACTTGATAGATTATTGGATGATTGTATAGAAAATCCTACTCTCAATAATAGAGAAAAATTGCTAGCAATGGCTTTAGAATACAGTAAACTAATATAAAATTTGTAGTTGACTTTTGATTGATATCCTATTATAATAACTTCATGGAAGTTAAGACACTAGTTGGAATGTTTGATAGCAATACTTATATTTTGAGTACACAAAAAGGTACATTAATAATTGATTGTGGAGCAAATTTAGAACAACTCACTAAGGAGTTGAACAAGCAACCAAAGCCATGGACGCTTTTGCTTACTCATGGACATTTTGACCATATGCTCAATGCATCTCCATTGCAAAAGTTGGGTGCAAAGGTATATATACATGAGTATGATGCTGAAAGACTAACTAGTGACCTCAATGAAGGAGCTAGAAAGCAGTATCAAGTTGGGCATTGTAATGAGTATACTACAATTCATGGAGGTGATGAATTGGATTTTGCAGGTTTCAAAATACAGGTATTGCATACTCCTGGGCATACAGAGGGTAGTGTGTGTTTTTTGATAGAAGATAATTTGTTTAGTGGTGATACTCTGTTTTATGAGGATTATGGTAGGACAGATTTGTACGGTGGCAACTTTGACAAAATCAAACAATCTCTTCATAAATTATTTAAACTTGACCACAAAATTAAGGTATATACAGGTCACTATGGTACAACTACTATAGGACATGAAAGCAAGCATAATCCTATAGTAGTTTGAGTATTGTATTGAAATATAAAATTCAAACAAGATTGTACTATTGTTAATACGGGTTATATAGATAAGTTGTTTGTGATGTTGTTAAGGTTATTAATATATTGCAAGCAAAAATTTTTATTATGATAGATAAATTTGAAGATCTTTTGCCCCAATACTTAAATAATATTGGGGATAAGCAGGACAAGCCTACATATTTGCATAACAAAAAAAATCCAAAAAAGATAGTTGATGATTGTTTAGATGTACATGGTCTTACTGTACAACAAGCAATTAAAAAACTAGAAGAAAAGTTATTGTATTGTAGCCACCATTCAATAAAACGATTTAGATTGATATATGGCAAAGGGTTGCATTCACCTGACAAAACTTCTGTACTTAGACAACCATTGCGAGAATATTTAGACAAAAGTAAATTTGTATCCAAGGTAGATCCATGTGAGCCCAAAGATGGTGGATTTGGAGCAGTGTGGGTCGTAATAGTATCAAAATAAACTTCTATCAAAATTGTGTGTATTAATAATATGCACATATGTTTGACATAATATATATATATATATGTTATAATGTATGTGGGTTAAAGTATACGAATAATTTGTTCATTATTAATATTTTGTATGCATTTGCCTTTAAAGAGGTTATTTTGTGCTTAAAAAAAATAAAATAATAATTGGTAGCATAGTATTGGCATTAATATTGACAATCAGTATAATAGGAGTATCAATATTTTCGGGTTTTGGCAACAATTCTAATAATGAAATTGGTGGCGGCAATGGTGGCGGTGGAAACGGTGGTGGTAGTCGTCCACCCGTAGCTCCTGGAGTAGATATTACTGACTTTAGTCCTGATGGAGTAGAAGCTAGAATAAGATATTATTTGCCCGAAAAATTATTTTTGGAAATGTTTCCTGTTAGGTTTGGTACTCAAGGTTGGAAAGACCATTGGGCAGAAGCGGGATATCCTGGATATTGGTCTAAGGAAAGAGTTGAGAGCAAAACTGACAACTATTATACTTATGACAACTTGATAGAAGCGGCAAGATACATGGCTACTAGAATTCATAGAATTAGGTATAGAGTTGGTGCTGAGTATAGTGTTAGGATAAGTGTAATAGACAAAATTACAGGCAATGAATATATGATAGATCCTGGTGATGGTTTTGATGCATATTGGAATATAAATTATCCTATTGTTGATATAAAAACAGATTTTGGCTCATTCTTGACGGCCAAAGATGATAACGACAATCGCAGAGAATTGGCAGCTTGGCTTGCCAACAATGCTCATGAAGTTGGAGAAATGGCAAATATAAATGGTGAACAAATTTATTGGGGCTTATTCTACAATGAAGAAGTTGGAAAAGAGGGCGCTACTGATGGAGCATATTCTCAACCTGATAGACCACCATACGAGCCTTGGCCAGCAATATCAGGTAAGTCTTATCATGGTAGAGGACCTAAGCAAGTTAGTTATAATTTCAACTATGGTTTGTTGTCAGATATACTATATACCAACGAAGATTATTATCCAGAAAAGTGGGGGGAATGGAATCCCGGAGATTATAATAGAACGCCAGGAGTTATGCCACCTGGAGCCAATCCAGAACATTATAAAAACAACAAGTGGTTGAATAATCCAGAAATTTTGTTAGAAAGTGGTGTTGATGCTTGGATGTCGTCGCTTATGTTTTGGATGACTCCACAACCGCCCAAAGTTAGTTGTAGTGATGTTATTTCTAAGAGATGGATGCCTACTCAAGCTGATAAGGACAAATATGGTTATGAATCTGGCTTTGCTATGAGTATTATTATTATTAATGGAGGAGTAGAAGCAGGGCAAGAAGAGTTGTATGACAACAATGGTTATCCTGTAAATGCAGTAGCAAGACGGATTATGTTTTACAAGCGTTTTGCAAATGTGTTGAATGCTAATATAGAGGGAGAACAATTGTCTGTAAAAAATATGAAGCCGTGGGGTTGATTGTTCTTTGTATTTAAACTATGAATAGTAATAGCTATAGTCATGTTGATTGTAGCTATTACTATTATTATTTATATAAATTTTTTCTTTAGCAACGGTTGACACATGTATAAGTATATGATATAATGAGAGTATAAATAAGGATGGTTTTAAAGGATATTGCTTGCTCCTTGCTCCTTGCTCCTTGCTCCTTGCTCCTTGCTCCTTGCTCCTTGCTCCTTGGTATACATATAGAAATATTCTAGATAAAAAAATATATGTAGATTGGAGAGTAAGAGAGATTGGATATAAGGTAGTTGTGGTAGTATAGGCAACAAGTGAATAAATGCAATGTCTTCTAAGATAAATAAATTTTAGGAGATTTTTTTGTATGAAAGGAACAAAAAAGTTAAGGCAACGATTGGTGATAATATCACTAATAGCAGTTTTGTCATTGTCAGCGATATTGATGGTAGTATTGCAGACTAAAAGTTCAACCAAGTCAGTGACTGGTGATGGAGTAGGTTTAGAGTATTATGCAAAAAAGTATATCAACTTTTTTGTACAAAATGACAATGGTACAGTGTCATTAGATTTGACAAGAAAGACAAGGGGCAACACAAGCATAGAAGAACAAGATATTGAAGTTATGCAACAATATGATAAGATGCTTAATACCATCAATTCTATGGTAGAAAATGGCACTCTTTATATTGCTGATGATGGCAATTATTATTTTGCTGACAATTATGCAACTCGTACAATTGTTGGCGGCAAAAATGATTTTTATATTAGAACTCAAAGTATATTGTGGGTACCTGTTCCAGTTGGGTATTATTTTTCTCTTAGTATGGCTGTTTCAGTATTCTTTGTGGCAGGTATAGATATTCTTGCTAGGCACTTAGATGTGTTGTGGAGTAGTGATTCATTGATGGGTTATTTTAAAAGTATATACAATGATGAGCAAGTTGCTAATATATTAAACTCAAAGGATGGAGATATACAGAAAATAAAGGAAATTTTGCAAAGTATTGTAGATGGAAAGTATAGTACTTTTGTAAATATACTTGGATGTATTCCAATTGTATCTGATATAATTTCATTGTTAATAACATTTAGTGTAAGTTGGATATATGGCAATGTTGTGTCTAGCATGCAAACAAAAATAAAAGAAAATATAGCACTTAGCAACTCTAATAATACAATAATAATGACAAGTGATTTGCTTTTGGGTGGCCGCAATTTTAGTGTAGCTACAAAATAAGTTTCCATATAATTTTAGTAGATTGGATTTGAATAATATTTGTATGCAAATTATTGATGTTATTTAAATCTAATCTATTATGAAAAATTGAAGGTGGTTTAAATATTATGGTTAAAACAAAAATTCTTTTAAAGTGTGTATGTTTTGCTAGTGTATTATGTTTTGTATCTTTCTTTTTGGTTGGTTGTTTTGTATTTAAAACAGATGGTCCTAAGTTTGATGGGTATATAAAAGATTATTATGGTGAGTATACATTGACATTGCCATATGATTGGACTGTTGTAGAGGGAAAAGCTAACAGTTTTATTAGTGATTTATCATTAGAACAACAAGCTAACGAACTACAAAATGCTGGTTTTAATACTACTATATTTGAGAAATATAATGGCATGGAGTTGCTTGTTGAAGCACAACAAGACGAGAAAATTTATTATTTTATTGTTAGAAAAGCGGTTGATAAAGGCAATGAATACTCATTGGTAGATTTGACATTGTACAATTGGCTTATAGATGATACTAATGTATTTATAGTTCTTTATGATATTTTATTTCCATTACACTATAGTCAAGAGTTTTTGGATGGCACTAAGTTGGATATAGCATATGAAAGTTTGGTAGTCAATGCTACATTTGAACAGATTGCTGGGTTTTATTACAATACTAGAAAAGAAAATTTTGTTGTAGATGAAGACAATCAAAGAATTGTATTAACTGTTGATAGTAGTCACTGGATGCAGTATATTGATGGTAATTTAGATGAAAATATTGATTTGCAAGTAGAATTGCAGTACTATTGTGATGAAAGTCAAAATAAGATAGCTTTTATTGTTACTATTTAGTAGATTTTTATGATAGAAAAATCTATATAGTTGTAATCAAAATTATTATTTGGACAAAAATAATTTTTAAAAATCCATAATGCAGGCAATTGTTTTATGGATTTTTTATATGATTATTGTATAATACAAAAATTGTGATAGCATAGTAAGCAATTTCAATGTTGTATGACAAAAATGCTTGACATATTAATAATAAATTTGTTAGAATACTTGTAAAGTAAAACGCTTGACATTGTTGTATAATTTGATTGTTGAAAAACAAATAAGTCAAGTTTGTCCTATGAAAGATTTATCAATTAGTATTCTTATTGATTTGTATGGCAACTTGTTGCCCAAAACTCATTTAGAGCGTTTGCAAGAGTATTATAACAACGATCTTACTATCAATGAGATTGCAGTTAATTGCAATTTGACAAGACAAGCTGTATATGATAGTATCTTAAAAGCTACACAACAATTGAAAGTGTACGAAAATACACTTAAATTATTTTCAAAACTTGAAATTTTAAAACAAAAATTGGATTCTTCAACTTACAATATAATTGTAGAAACTTTTTTTCAGGATTGACAATTATAATTTAATAGAATTAATCAAAAACAAAACTAATTATGGCACTCTTTGAAAATTTATCTGACAAATTAAAAAAGGTATTTGCTTCAATCACTCAACGAGGAAAACTTAATGATGTAGATATCAAGCAAGCTATGCGTGAGATTAGAGTTGCATTGCTAGAAGCTGATGTCAATTATAGTGTTGTCAAGGATTTTGTTGCAAAGGTGAGTGAGCTAGCTAAAGGTGAAGATGTAATAAAAAGTCTTACCCCAGGTCAAATGGTTATTAAAATTGTCAATGACGAATTAGTCAGTTTGATGGGTGGCGAGAATAGCAAATTGGAAGTTTCATCTAAGCCACCAACCGTAATTATGATGGTTGGATTGCAAGGTGCGGGCAAGACCACTATGTGTGGCAAACTTTCTAGATATCTTATTAAGCAAGGTAAGAGACCATTGTTAGTAGCTTGCGATATATATAGACCCGCTGCAATCAAACAGTTGCAAGTAGTAGGCAAAAATGCGGGAGTAGAAGTTTTTGAAAAGGGTACAGAAGCTCCACACAAAACAGCTTTACAGTCTATAGAATTTGCTACTTCTAATGGCTATGATACTGTAATAATAGATACCGCAGGTAGATTGCATATCAATCAAGAGTTAATGCAAGAACTTGTAGATGTCAAAAATGCTGTTGCTCCTACTGAAATACTTTTGACTGTAGACTCTATGACAGGGCAAGACGCTACTACAGTAGCTACGACATTTAACCAAGAATTGGATTTGAGTGGAATTATTTTGACCAAATTGGATGGGGATACTCGTGGTGGTGTAGCTCTATCCATAAAAGCAATTACAGGAAAACCTATCAAATTTTGTGGGATAGGTGAAAAGTTGGATGATATTGAACTTTTTTATCCTGACAGAATGGCATCTCGTATTTTGGGTATGGGAGATGTACTAACTCTTATTGAAAAAGCTCAGTCTGCCATGACAGAAAAAGAAATGGCTGACATGGAAAAAAAATTCAAGGAAGCCGCTTTTACTTTAGATGATTTTTTGATACAAATGCAACAAATGAGCAAAATTGGAGATTTGAGTCAAATGCTTGCAATGTTGCCAAGCAATTTAAAAATCAATCAAGCTGATTTGAATGAAGAAAGATTGACAAAGTATAAAGCGATTATACAATCTATGACGATGGAAGAGAGAGTTAGCCCACAAATTATAAAATCATCTAGGCGTAAACGGATTGCTCTTGGCAGTGCTTCTAGTATTCAAGAAGTTAATGCATTGTTAAAACAGTACGACCAAACAAAAGCAATGCTAAAGTCTATGAATAGTGGAAAGGGAGATATGAACTTGGGCAATTTGTACAAAAAAAATAAGGGTAGAAGATTTAGATAACATATACACAATATTATATTAAAAATAAGATAAAATAAATAGGAGAAAATATGGCAGTAAAAATAAGACTAACACGCATGGGAGACAAAAAAGCTCCGTTTTACAGAATAGTGGTATCAGATTCTCGTTCACCAAGAGATGGAAAATTTATTGAGCAAGTTGGAACTTACAACCCGCTTATCAATCCAGCTCAAATCAAGTTGGAGCAAGAAAAAATCAAATATTGGTTGAAAAATGGAGCTCAACCTACAGATACAGTAAAAAGTATTTTGGCAAATAATGGAATAATAGAATCCAAAAAAGCTCCTGCAAAAACTAGTGCTGCAAAAAAAGATAAAAAATAATTATTATTTTTAGGAGAATAACATGATAGAATTAGTAAAATATATTGTCACAAATTTAGTAGACAATCCAGACAAAATTGTAGTTACTCAAGAAGGTGAAGTTATTAAAGTTACTGTTGACAAGCCTGATATGGGAAAAATTATTGGTAAGCAAGGTAATATTGCAAAATCAATAAAGACTATTGTTCGTGGTGCCGCAATAAAGCAAAATGTTCGTGTACAAGTAGAAATTGTAGATGAACAATAATACTGATAAAGTATACAGAGTTTTGCAATCTTCCTCACCAAAATCTAGTGAGATTAATACTAATAATAAACTTGTAAATATAGGTAAAGTACTTAAGTCTCATGGGGTAAAGGGAGAACTGAAACTTTTTATTGCCAATGAATACAAAAGTTTTTTTAAAAATATTAAGTCGTTGTGTATAGATGGTATTGAATATTGTATTGAAAAAGCTAGAGTGAGTGACTTTGTTTATTTGATATTGAATGGTATAGATAACAAGAACTTGGCAGACTCAATGCAAGACAAATGCGTTTATGTTAGCAAGGGCGTCTTGCCTGAATTACAACAATATGAGTATTATTTTGATGATATTTGTGGTAGTGATGTGTATTTAGATGATATTTTATTGGGAAGTTTGATAGATATGGGGCAATATGGAACTGCTGATGTGCATGTGGTAAAAACAACAGATGGAAAGATAGTGAGATACCCATTTTTGAAAAAGATAATTTGCTCAATTGATGTTTCTCAAAAAAAAATTGTATACAACAAACAAGAGTTTTTGAAAGTATGCGTAGAAGAGTAGCTAAATGAAGATTAAAATACTTACCCTATTCCCTCAACTAATAGATAGTATCAAGTATAGTATAATTGGTAGAGCTATGGATAATGGCTCACTCATTATTCAGGCTGTGGATATTAGACAGTTTAGTACTAACAAGCATAAGAAATGTGATGATGTACCTTATGGTGGTGGTGCGGGAATGTTGATGACAGTTCAACCTATTTATGATTGTATACAGTATTTAGACCCAAGTAGACAAAGTAAAAGGATATTTTTAACTCCAACAGGCAAAAAATTTGATGATAAGATGGCTAGAGAGTTGGCTGATAATGATTTGATTATTTTGTGTGGGCATTATGAAGGCGTAGATCAAAGAGCTATTGATTTGTGTATAGATGAGTGTATAAGCATTGGCGACTATATATTGACTGGTGGAGAGTTGGCTGCTTTGGTTGTTGTAGATGCTGTTTGTAGATTTTGTAGTGGAGTATTGGGAAGTCAGCAGTCTCATGAGCAAGATAGTTTTGCAAATGGATTGTTGGAATATCCTCAGTATACTAGACCACAAGAGTTTAGGGGGCATTTTGTTCCTGATGTATTGTTGAATGGAAATCATGCAGAAATCAAAAAATGGCAATTAGAGCAAAGCTTGCTTTTGACTAGTAGAGATAGACCAGATTTGCTAAAAGATAGTTATGAAGATTAATTGGTTTCCGGGGCATATGACAAAATCTATAAGGGAGATGGAAAAATCTCTCAAATTAGTAGATTTTGTAGTATATATAGTGGATAGTAGAGCTCCTTGGAGTTGTCAAAATCCAGAGTTTGACAATCTTTTTGCAAAACTTCCAATTGTATATGTCCTAAATAAATTAGATCTAGGCAATTTAAAAGTTTGTCAAGACTGGTTGAATAGTAAAAATACAGATACTAGTATTTCTATAGCTATAAGTAGTATACAAAGCAATCAAGCCAAACTTTTAGTACCACAGATAAATAGGCTTTGTAGCAATAAGCTAGATAAGTTTAGAGCAAAAAATATAAATATGACCTTAAGGGGAATTGTTGTAGGTGTTCCAAATGTCGGTAAGTCTACATTTATTAATAATCTAAGTGGTTCTAAAAAAACAAAAACAGGAAATATTCCGGGAGTTACTAGAGGGCAACAATGGGTCAAGATAGACAACTACTTGAATATTTTGGATACTCCGGGAACTCTCTATCCTAAGTTGAGTGATGACAATGTTGCAATCAATTTGGCAATTATTGGTAGTATAAGAGACCAAGTTTTGGATATGATAGAATTGTCTCATGCTCTTATATTAAAGTTGCAAAAAATAGATAGTAGTATTTTGATTAACAAGTATGAGTGTTTTGGAGATATGAGTTGTGTACAAGTGTTGGAACAAATAGCTAAAAAAAGAGCATTTGTGTTAAAGGGAGGAATCATTGATACTGAAAGGGCTTCATTGGCTTTGATTGATGATTTTAGAAAAGGAAGATTGGGCAAAATTTCGTTAGATATTCCAACATAAATATTGAGAGGGTATTGTAATGCAGTCGTGGGAATATAGACTTTGTTATATAATAGATTTTTATAATAACAACAAACCTTGTTTTGTAGGACCAGTGATAGAAGATTGTGAAATTGATCACTTGTTTTATTTGAAATATATTGTTGGAGATATTACAAAACTAGTGAATGACCATGTATTTTATATAAATTTATTACCAACAGAGTTGGGATTAAGTTATTATAGTCAACTAGATAAGCCAGAGAATGTTTATCAATTCTTCTCTAGTGATTTGGGTATAAAGCTAGAACAAGTAGATGATGTAGAAATGGACGAAGGTTCTCCGTATCATGGATAAATATATACATGACAAACAATATGGAAATTTGGTTGCAGGTGTGGACGAGGCGGGTAGAGGACCATTGGCAGGTCCTGTTGTTTGTGCCGTATGTATTATGGGAGATAGATTTGTAGATGGTGTAGATGATAGCAAAAAATTGTCAGCATCTAAGAGACTATCAATGTATAATTTGATTGTGAGCAATGCTATTGAATATAAGATAGGATATGTAGATAACATTGAAATTGATAGAATCAATATACTCAATGCTACAAAAAAATGTATGACTGATGTTATCAATCAGTTGACTTTGAGACCTAGCGTAGTTTTGATTGATTATGTTAAACTTAATATAAATAATTCAGTTTCCATAACTAGAGGGGATTCATTGAGCTACAATATAGCGGCTGCATCAATACTTGCTAAAGTGACTAGAGATAGTATTATGGAAGAATATGCATTGAAATATCCACAATATGGTTTTGAAAAACATAAAGGATATCCAACCAAAATGCATTATGAAAAAATAAATAAGTATGGTATTGCTGATATTCATCGCAAATCATTTTTAAAAAATTATGTCAACCTACAATCCAACAAGCAATAGTAGACAACTAAATAGAGCAAAAGGCTACTATTATGAGCAAATAATAGTAGAATATTTGCAAGATAATGGTTATATAATTTTGGATACAAATTGGTATTGTCAACAAGGTGAGATAGATATTATTGCTCAAAAAGATGGGATTAAAGTATTTGTAGAAGTAAAGAGTAGGAAGTCCAATAGGTATGGTACTGGTCTTGATGCTATCAACTATACAAAACAGAAACGAATTTCTAATGCGTCATTAGCATATTTGATTGAAAATAATAGTTTAAATTCAAATATTAGATATGATGCTATTCAAGTTGATTCCAATAATGAAATATTTCATGTTCAAGATGCATTTTATTCTACTGTAAGATATTGATTGTATTGAGAGAGTTTTTAAATAACTTGACAGTATTGATATAATTGTATATAATAAACCACAACTAGTAGTTGTGCTAGTGATTTTTGTTGTTGCAATTGATACAATTTGCAAAAAACATAGGAGATTGATTAATATGAAAAGGACTTATCAACCAAAGAAACGAAAAAAAGCTAAGGTACATGGCTTTAGGTCTAGAATGAAATCTACTGCGGGTAGAAGGGTTTTGCAAAGAAGGCGTGCTAAAGGAAGAAAGCTATTAGTTCCTAAGCGTTTAGGTGTAAATTGATAATATTATTTATATTCTATGTTGAAACGAAAATATAGGCTTACCAAGTATGGTTCTTTTAATTATCTTTACAAGCGTGGTGCTAAGCAAGGTAATGGCTATATTAAGTTGCATTATATCAAAAGCAATGCAACAAAAATAGGTTTTAGTGTAAGTAAAAAGGTTGGTAATGCCGTAGTACGCAATTTGGTAAAACGCAGATTGCGTAATATATTATTTGTTTTACAAAAAGAATTTGCTATCAATGTACAGTTGGTTGTAGTTGCTTTTCCTAGTATTGTTGATTTAGATTTTTTGCAACTTTTTGAAACAGTAAAACAACAATTGTACAATTCAAATATTTTAATTTCAAAAAAATAATTAAGTTTTTGTTGTATAAATATTTAAAATTAAAATACAAAGTTTTATGTTGCAAGATTCGGCAATACAATTTTTGTCACAACTCAATAAAACGGCAAAAGTCAAATTATCAACAGAAGGTATAGATAGAAAAGTATTTTGTGGTAGACCTAGTGTATTAAAATTTATCAAAAGAATTGTTGATTTACAGTGGATAATACTAGGGTTGGTATGGTTTTACAAATTGTTTGTTTCACCTATATTACCAAAGAGCTGTATATATTCACCTTCATGTAGTACTTATATGTTGCAATCTATTAAGATGCACGGAATATTAACGGGTAGTATATTGGGTTGCAAACGCATAATGCGTTGTCACCCTTTTGCAATAGGTTGCATTGATCCTATTCCAGACAATTTTAGAGAGGTTATTAGATGGGTTTTATAAGCACTTTTGTGCAGTTTGTAGCTACTAGTGGTGGACATGTTTTGGAAAGACCTAATGATTTTCCATGGGAGTTACTTTTGTTGCATGGGTTGGATTTTATTCAAAATTATGGGTTGAGAATAGTTTTGTTTGCTTGTTTGCTCAAGTTGCTTTTGTCTCCGCTAGATGTTTATGGTAGATACAAAATGCGTAAAAATGCTAGGATTAGTCTAGAACTCAAGGATAGATTGGACGATTTGAAGCGACAACATGCAGATGATATGACAACATATAGGCAAAAGGAATATATGATGAAACGCCAAGGTGGTGTGAGTATGTTGGGTGCATGTTTGCCGATGTTGGTTTCTATAGGTATGTCATTTTGGGTATGGGGTAGTGTTAGAAGCATGTCTGATTATGGCAATATGCGTCAGTATTTGGAATTGTATGATGTTTATACTCAGTCATATGATAAACATTATGAAGAAAATAAACAACATTATGAAGAAAAGGAGAATATTGAACTTTCTACTAGATTGGCTCAACAAGAAGTATTGGATTTTTTTAAAAATAGTAGAGATGCTGATAGCTTTTTGATGATAAAAAATGTTTGGGCTGCTGATGTTCCTTGGAGCTCTGCAATACCAGATAGCTTTAGTGATACTAAGTATACAGATCCTAATAGGATTTTTGAATTAGATGAGAATGGAAATATTCAAGTAGATAAAGATGGAAATAAGATACACATGGAAGGAGGAGAATTTGAGCATATGATGTCAAGTTATGACAAGGTGACTGCTGTATTGAGAGCAGACTCTGCAAATTCTAACAATGGGTATTTGATAGTTGTGTTGGTGTCATCAGGTATAATGATGATTTCTCAATTGGTAATGGCAAGAGCACAAAGAGCAAGTGGCATGACTCCAACTTTAGATCCGACAGAGAACCCAATTTTGTCTAGTATGCAAGTCAATATGAAGCTAATGGTTTATGTAATGCCTGCAATAATGGCGGTATTTATGCTAATCCAGCCTGCGGCGTTTGCAATGTATATGGGAGTAGGTAGTGCTACTACCTTAATTATAAGTACAACTAGTACTCAAATTATGAAAATGTTAGAAAAACGACACGAAAAAGAAATTGTAAATACAGTACAAAAGTATGGTAGACCTGATCCAAAAGATTTGATAGATACTAAAGATATAGAATTTGATAAAGAAGATAAAAAATAATCTATTATGAAGACAAGGCTAATTAACTTATAATCTTCAAAACATAAAAACTTTATTTTTAAAATGATTGAAATAGAAAAAATTGCAGATGACATTGGAGAAGCGATAGAACAAGCTTGTATTGAACTCAATGCTTCATTTAGTCAAGTTGATGTGAAAGTATTGCAACATGGATTATTTAAGAAAACTAAAATTAAAGTCATGTTGACCAATGAAGAAAAACAAATTAGACAAGCTGCCATTGATAAAGAACTGCAGAAAGTTAAGGAAAAGGAATTGCAAAAAGAAAAAGAATTGCAAAGAATTAGAGAAAGTGAAGAAAAGAAAAAACAAGAATTACAAAAATCTAAAGAAAGAGATTTATCAAATCAAAACTTGTTGAATAAAGATGGTGTTTTAAAAACATTGGATAAAGGTGTTATTAATACTAGACCATTGCAAAGTAGCAGTAATTTGCAATCTTTGCAAAATCAATCTAAGTCAACTAATATTTCTAGCAATATTAGTGATAAAACTGTTCTAAAAAAACAAGAAGTTGCAAATCAAAAATTTCAAGAAAGAAATAGAACGCAAAAACAAGTACCGTTTAAAAATGAAATTGTTTTGACAGAAAAGCCTAATACTAAAATTGCAAATGATAGAGAAAATATAAATACATCAAAACAAAATAGACACAATAAGTTGCAAAATGAATCTCAAAAAATTTCTACTGTTTTATCACCTAATTTTGTGCCGACATTAGAACAACAAAAAGAAGTATTATATCAATTTGTGCCAGATACAACAAAACTTCAATGTGTAAAAGATAGTACAATTGGACAACAAATAAAACAAATACTAGTTTTGATGGGGTATGATAATATAGTCATAAATTGTTATGAATATGTTAAGGACTTGTTTGTTAGTATAGATTGTCAAGACAAATCTTTGGTTTCAAATCGTGGTGAGTTGATTGATGCTATAGAGTTGTTGTCAAATCAATATCTGCAAAAGGATAGTATAGCAGAACAACGCTATAGAAAAATTATTTTGGATTGTCAAGGTTTTAGAGAAAAACAATTTCAATCATTAATGCAATATGTATTTAAATCAGCTGACAAGGCTGTGCAATTGGGGAAGAAAGTTAAGCTCAATCATATGAGTGATTTATATCGTAAGTTTGTTCATACAATATTGCAATTTGATTCTAGGGTATTCGCCAAGTCAGAAGGTAGCGGTGGAAATAGATGTATTGTAATATTTGTCAAAAGATAGTATTATACAATAATTAAGATTTATGATTTCACAACCTAAGAGTATAATAGCTAGAGCGTCAGTATGCGTCGTTATGTTGAGTGTATGCTTGTACTTTGTATGGCAAACTTTGTTTTTGACTATTATAATTAGCTTATTGATATTGATATGTTTAGCAATAATTGTGCATACATTGTATAGATTAAAAAGGCTCAAGCTATCTGCACCTCCGCCAAAATACAAAACTAAGGATAATATAGTTAGTGATGTTGAGCATGAGTTTTATCAAAAGTTAGTTAGAGCAGTTCCTAATTATACAGTGTTGCAACAAGTCCCTTTGAGCAATATCATAGAAAAAGTTTCGAATGGTGCTTTTAGAAATGAATTGTTTAGAGTAATAGATTATTGTATAGTGGATAGAGCAACATATAAGCCAATACTGTTGATAGAACTCAATGATTCTTCACACAAGAAATTGGATAGAGCTACTAGAGACCAAAAGATAAAAGATATATGTGATATTGCCAATATAAATTTGATTTTTTTCTATACAAATATAGATTATGATATTAAGACAATAGCCAAATCAGTAAAAAAAGGTATAAGAAAAAAGAAAACAAATTGGTCTTAATTTTAAAAATGCTCCTTTAGTATCTATTTTTACTAAAGGAGCATTGAAAATTAGTAATAGTTCTTTTTATATTTATAACTGTAAGTAAAAGATACTTAAATTTATATATTTTTACTCAGTTTCATATACAGATAATATTTCTCCGTAGTACATTGTATGATAGTCTTTGTTGATATACAATTGTTCGTTTATTTCTTCAGATATATTATTGCGTGCAATATTGGAAGTGTGTATAACTTTACATTCTAAATGTAGTCCACAATCTCCAACTACATAGCTGTTGATAGATTTGCATTTGAGCGGGTGCAAGTGTAGGGCTACAAACTTGTTTCCCTCTCTACCACTAGTGATGTCAGCCTTTGTGATAGTATTTCTCAAATCTTTGTATGGTACGCTTACAGCAAATTCTTGTGTTTTTTCTATAATTTCATGTGAAAGTTTGTTGTTGCGTACTGGCAATACAAATATCCATTTATTGAAAAAATATCCTACACTACCCCAATGTGTACTCATCAAGTTTGGTTGTTCTTTTCCACTAGTTACAAATAATCCTTGTTCTTGTAAGGCTCTTTGTACCATGCCTATTTGTTTTTGTGTTATCATATTGTAAGTCAAACCTCTTTTAATTGATTATATTACATTGCATTTAATTTGTCAATACTCAATTATTAGATTGGTATTAAAAACTATAAATAAAATGGAATATACATTAAAAAAATCAAAAGGTAAACATATTGCTCTAGTAATTAAAGATGGCAAACTAACAGTGAGAGTTCCGCACGGAACTACTCAATCAAGTATTGACCAATTTATACAACAAAAAATAGATTGGATAAATCACAATTTGGAAAAGACAAAATTATCCAATTTTTCTCAACATGTGCTAGAATATAATCAAACATTTTTAAATGGTAATTTGGTTAATATTGTAGCCATGGATACTGGATTGGAATATAAGTTTGGCATATTATATATCAATAAAAATTATACAACAAAATCACAAATAATTCGTTGGGCTAAAGATATTGCAAATAATACTTTAAGAATGGAGTTGGATAGATTGTCTCAATTTACGGGACTAAATTATACCAAATTTTCTTTGACAAGTGCAAGGACAAAATGGGGAAGTTGTGATACAAAAAATAGAATAATGTTGAATTTTAGGTTGATAATGCTGCCTCAAATTTTACAAACATATGTAATATTGCATGAATTATGCCATACGAAACATCACAACCATAGTACAGATTTTTGGAAACAAGTACAGTCATTTTGTCCCAATTATAAGCAATTAAAACAAGAAATCAAAAAATGGTCCCAAATAAACAAATTGTATTAGATGTAATAAAGATGAGAGTTGTATGTTTATATAACTCTCATCTTTTATTAGACTATTTTAATTTCCAAGAAAATTATACTATTGTTGTTTAAGATTAAATAAATCTAAATACTTGACTAACATTTCCTTTTTGTAATAATACATTATAATCGTATTCTATCTTGTCAACATCTTTAGCAATTGGTTGCAACTTTATGTCTATTAGTGATAGATTGTCATCATTGTTGGCAATAAAATAAACATTGTTTTTGTGTAATATAAAATTGAGTGTATCAAATGTGGCAATAGGTTGAGTTTCTCCAAACTTATATACTAAGATTGTATCTTCAAACTGTACTATATATAAGTCTAAAAATGTCCTACCAAATAATATCGGGTGTGAGCTAGTAAGTATCAACTCATCTTTTTGTATTATTGTTTTGTTGATATCATACAGTAGAACTTGATTGTTAGAGCCAAAGCGTGAATACCAAAATATACCATGTGAAGTTGATTGGGGAGTGTATCCATCATAATATGGTAATGGAAAAATATTGCCATATATATCTAAGCTATAATACTCAAATTTATTTTCTATAGCTTTTACTGCAATAGTGTACTCATCTACAAATTTTAAAACATTGACGAATTGTGGTGTAGCAATTATCTTGAAATTTTTATCAACTATTCCCAATTTGCTATTATCATCTTGTACTAGATACATATCATATCCCAAAATATCTACAACAGATAAATCATTTGTACCTAATGGCAAATAATTGCCTAATACAATATCTTTTAGAATATGAAGTTCTACAGATGATTTGAAGTAGTGGGAATCAATGATTTGAAGATTATACAATTCTACATTAGTTGCTACAAGTGATATTGTATTTTCATTAGTTAGAAAAATTTCATAACTATTGTTCAAGTTTTGTACAAGTATAGTGTCTTGCACAATTTGAATTTTAAGATACTGATGGGGTATAGCTATTTTTCCATATAAGTCCATCAATGTATACAATCCATCATTTTCTACACAAGAAAAATTTGCAAAAAGATTACTATCTTTTAATGCCTCAGTGATAGCACTAAGTATTGGAGATGGTGAAAGTGGTGGATTAGGCAACGGCGGTACTGCACTAGGTCGTGTGGGTCGTTCTAGTTCCTTATAGTATTCTTCTTGATACACATAGTATACAACATTGCAAACTACAAAAATACACAACAAAAGAATTGCAGTTGATAATTTGAATATGTTTGTAGTTTTTATGTTCTTTGACATCGTAAATATTTGGGTAATATGTTTATTAGTTAAAATTGTACAAATAATAGCGTTATTATTTTGTATTTTATTTTCTCAATTTTACTGTATTAGCTGCATTTCTTTTGATATCTTCATTTGTTTGGGCATAATGTTTTTTTGTTGTATTGACATCTTTGTGTCCCAAGACTTCAGCTACTACATATATATCTTGAGTGTCCCGGTACAACTGTGTTCCAAAAGTAGAGCGGAGCTTGTGCGGGCTTATTTTTTTTAGTGTATTAATTTGTTTTGTAAACTTTTTTACTAGCAATTGGACAGATCTTACACACAACCTATTGCCTTTTGTTGTTAAAAATAAGGCATTTTGAGAAGTGTTTGATGGATTGTTTTGTAATTGCAACATTCTAAAGTTTGTATATTCTATCAATGTTTTGCCTACTTCATCATTAAAATATAGTATTGAAGCATTTCCACCCTTTCGTATTATTCTAAAACTATTATCTTTAAAGTTTACATCTTCAATATCCATACCTACCAATTCGCTAACTCTTATACCCGTTCCCAAAAATAATGTCAAAATTGCAAGATCCCTAATTTTGGTTTGCTTTAGATAAGTTTGTTGGCGTTTGCTAAATTTGTCTGAACCATGTTCTACCAAATCTAGCAAGTTGGCTACTTCTTCTACATCTAATCTTACAATAGTCCCTTCTTTGATTTTGACACTGCTTACTTTGCTTGCTGTATCTTTTTCTAATAAGTCTTTTTTAAAAAAATATTTTGTCAAAGCTCTTACTGCTGACAGTTTGCGTTCTTTGGCATGAGCTTTGCATTGAGATTGTTTGCCATTGTATGTGTAGTAGGTTAGATAGTCTAAAAATTGTTCAATGTCAAATGCATTGATGTTCTCTAACTCTACAAGTGCAAAGTCTTTTGGATTCTTCACTTTCCCTTTTTTGTATAAATAGTCAAAGAAAATTCTAAGATCGTATGCATAGTTGACTCTTGTCAAAATTGCTGTATGATGTTGCAATCCTACAAAAAAATCCTGACAAAAATCAGGTAAATCTTGTTTGATTTTCTCTAGTCTATTTACATAGTCTATATTGCGTTGAGAGTAGTAGTTGTTTGTATTCATTTTACTTTTATTAGTGTAACTTGATTAGATTGCCACATTAATTGATTGTATCAATGTTGGCTATTATTGTATCATATTTACAACAAATTGTCAATTAACAATAATTCATAGAATACATTGTATATATGACATACAATCAGTTGTTAAGTAATATTAAAAAACTTCAGGAATTGGGGTTGCAATGTGGAAGTATTGGAAATACAGTTTTGGGTAGACAAATACCTTATATAAAGATTGGAGATGGAGATAACAATATAATATTACAAGCGGCAATCCATGCTAGAGAATATGCAACTTGTGCTTTGGCACTAATGCAAGCAAAATATTTGTCAAGACAAAATATAGAGGGGTTTAGTATATATATAGTACCAATGCTTAATCCTGACGGCGTGGAAATATCTATCAACGGATTGGATAGTGTAAAGAGTACATACATAAAAGATAAGTTGTTTATAGTTAATGGCAGTTTAGATTTTGTAGATTTTAAAGCTAATGCTAATTGTGTAGATCTCAATACAAATTTTGATGCAAGATGGGGACATGGTAAAAGCAATATAAACTTTCCTAGTATACAAAACTTTGTAGGATATTTCCCTCATGATCAAGTAGAGACTAGGGCGATAGTTAGTTTAACTAACTATCTAAAGCCAAAGGCTACTCTAAGCTATCATAGTAGAGGTAGAGAAATATATTGGGATTTTTTTGCATCTCCCAAAAATATTGCAAGAGACCTTGCTATTGCCGAAAAATTAGCTTCTAATATTAGATATACATTGTCAAGTTCTCAAGAGAGTAGTGCAGGTGGATATAAGGATTGGTGTATACAACAGTTTGGGATACCAAGCTTTACTATAGAGTTTTTTGATAGCAAAGCTGAATATCCAATTTCACGAGAAATGATAGTAGAAGAGTTTGAGCGTACTAAGGATATAGTAAAATCTCTTTTAGAATATTTAAAATAGCAAATTAGGATATTAAAATAAGGTTATTTATATCAACTGTTGCTTTTTACTTTGTAATTTACAAAAAATATTTTTTATAAATTTGGTTAGTATAATTTTAAAGAGATATATTTATGAATAAATAGTGAATAAAATCTATAATATTGAAATTTGTTTAATAATTTTATTAATATATTAATGCAATATACACACAATTTGAGCATTTGTAAATAAATTTAAATCATTCAAAAAATGTGGTTTTGTTGTCAATTTTTAACAATAAATACTTTTATTATGGAATTGACCACGGGCAAAATTTGTGTTAAACTAATCACATGAAAAAACAAACGACATCAACACAAACATCTATTAATTATGATAGTACCGCAAGATATCAAGGTGAAGTAGTTAATGGAAAGAGACATGGCTATGGTGTATTGCAATATGCCAATGGAAATAGATACGAAGGCAGTTTTGCTTTTGGTGAATTCTTTGGTAGAGGTATTTTCACATATAGCAATGGTGATAGGTATGAGGGTGAGTTTGCTTATAGCAAGCATCACGGTAAAGGGTTGTTGTTTTTTGCAAATGGTGACAAATACGAGGGAGACTTTGCTTTTGGCAAAATCCATGGTGTAGGTTGTTTTCAATATGCAAATGGCGACAGGTACGAAGGTGATTTTGCTCATGGTAAGTATCATGGCACAGGAGCTTTTTACTTCTTTAATGGTAATAGATATGAAGGTTACTTTGAATATGGAAAATTCCATGGTAGAGGTACTTATTATTTTGTTAATATTGAGAAGTTTGAGGGTGAGTTTGTAGAGGGTAAAATCCACGGTGCTGGATTGTATTCTTATGCAGATGGCATAACTGAGAGAAGAGAGTACAAACAAAATGAATGGTTAAATAGACCTAGTCATCCATATCGTGCTCAACATGATTTGTTGTGCACAAACAACAATAGTGGTGAAGCATTGTTGACTTCAAACTATGTGAGTGACGGAGCAAGTGCAACTTTGGACAATAGAGTAGCTAAAATTGAGTATAAAAATCCAGAATATGTTGTTGCTCCTGGAAATATTCAAGCTAGTTTTGAACATTCTCCAACTCCACAACCTGCTAATCAACTTATCCATAATCATCATACTCACAATCATGAATGCAAGCCTACTGCTCAACTAGAACAACCTACAGAAAAAGCAAAGTCAGGAGTTTATTATTTTGCTAATGGTGATAGATTTGAGAGTGAGCTTACTGATTCTGACAACTATACTAAGGGTGTATACTACTATGCCAATGGTGATAGATTTGAGGGAAGATAATAGTTGTCTTTAGATGATTGCATTAAAATAATGTATACTACAACTTAAAAATAGTACAAAAGCCTACTTGCAACAAAAGCCATTGTTGCAGTAGGTGGTTTTGTTATAATTATTTTTTAAGGAGTTTACAAATAGAAGACATTAAGATGGAAAAGAAGTGTAACTTAAAATAAAAACAACCTTAAAGCGTTCGGGGATTTGAATTTGCCCCCCAAGAGCTTTTTTGGTTCTTTTTTGGCGTCAAAAAAGAATAACGCCTGTTTTGTTGATTGTTTGTATCTTATTGTTAATAATCTCTCGTTGTACACTCCTTTTTTTAATATAATCAATTCAATATAATTAGCAATCAATTAATTAAACTGCTAAATTGTGTCTAAAATTTAGCAAAATAGCTTGACAAGTGCTAGAAAATGTTGTATACTGTTTTTTATATAATTATTTTATTTAGTTGCCAATGCTTTATTGTTTATTATCTTTGATATTGTATTTAATTTATTGACTAATTAAAAGCTGGTAACAACCTTAAAATGGAGAAAACTATGAGTGAATTTCATGCAACTACTATATGTGCTGTACGCCGAGATGGCAAGGTGGCTATGGCGGGAGATGGACAAGTGACTATGGGACAAAGCGTGGTCATGAAGAATAATGCTGTAAAAGTTCGTAGGCTTTATAATGATAAAGTTATTGCAGGATTTGCTGGATCTGTAGCTGACGCATTTACTTTGAGTGAGAGATTTGAAGAAATGCTTAATAAGTTTAGTGGCAATTTGATGCGTAGTGCAGTAGAACTTGCCCAATTGTGGCGTGGAGACAAAGTCTTGAGGCGTCTTGAGGCTATGTTGATAGTCGCAGATGAGACTAATTTGTTGGTTGTAAGTGGAAACGGTGATGTAATAGAACCTGAAGATGACTGTGTAGCTATAGGTAGTGGAGGCAATTTTGCATTGAGTGCTGCTAGAGCATTATTGAGAAATACTAAAATGTCTGCCAAAGCAATAGCCAAAGAAGCATTGAAAGTTGCAGGAGAATTGTGTGTTTTTACTAATGCTAATATTACTATTGAAGAGATATAATTTATAGTCATGAATGAGTTTTTGAAATACTTATTAGTTTTTGTATACTAAATTTTAGTTACAATATTATAGTTTGTACTCTTGCAGTTGATGCAAACTAAATGTTTTTATTTGTATTATTTTTTATTTAAAAACTATTACAACGAGAAAGGAATCAAACATTATGGATATGCAACCCAAACAAATAGTCTCAGAGTTGGACAGATATATTATTGGGCAAAGTGATGCCAAGAGGGCAGTTGCTGTGGCTTTGCGTAATCGCTATAGGAGAGCTCAGTTGCCTGACAAGTTGCAAGATGAGATAACCCCAAAAAATATTATTATGAAAGGACCTACAGGTGTAGGAAAAACAGAGATAGCGAGAAGATTGGCTAAGTTGGTAAAAGCCCCCTTTGTAAAAGTAGAGGCTACAAAGTTTACTGAAGTTGGATATGTCGGTAGAGATGTGGACAGTATGATAAGGGATTTGGCTGAAGTTTCAGTAAGATTAGTTAGAGAGGAAAAGTTGGCTCAAGTAGAAGTTAGAGCTAGGGCATCTGCTGAGAAACGCATTGTAGATGTATTGGCAGAAGCTAAAGCAGACCAAAAGGATAGTGAATTGCCTTATAAAATTGTACGAGAAAATATTACTCGTGATTTGCAATTAGGCAAATTGGATAAACAAGAGTTGGAGATAGAGATTCATGAAGCACCTAAGTCTTTTGAGGTTGTTCCAGGAAGTGGACAGGAAATAAATTTTGGAGAAATGTTTGGCGGCGTAGGTATGTTTGGGGCTAAGGCTAAAAAGCGTAAGTTGAATGTAAGAGAAGCAATGCGTTTGATTATTTTGGAAGAATCTGAAAAGCTATTAGACAAAGACAGTATTAATAGTGAGGCTGTTCGTAGAGCTGAGCAAGAGGGTATTATTTTTATAGATGAGATAGACAAGATTGCAGCTAAGAATCAGTCTGCGTCAGGACCTGATGTTAGTCGTGAGGGAGTGCAAAGAGATATATTGCCTATAGTAGAGGGTAGTACGGTACAGACAAAATATGGAGCTATTCGCACTGATTATATATTGTTTATAGCGTCTGGAGCTTTTCATGTAGCTAAAATGTCTGATTTAATACCCGAACTTCAGGGGCGTTTTCCTATTAGGGTTGAGTTGAGCAGTCTAACTACAAAAGATTTTGTCAATATTCTTACTCAACCTGAGAATGCTATCACACGGCAATATGCATACTTATTGGAAGTGGATAATATTAAGTTGCAATTTAAACAACAAGCAATAGAAGAAATAGCTAGAATAGCATTTGAGCAAAATGAAACTAGAGAAGATATTGGAGCGAGAAGATTGCATACAATTATGGAAGGATTGCTAGAAGATATTTCTTTTAATGCCGATGGCAAACATCCAATGACTGATGTTATTATAGATAAAAAATATGTACAAGAACAATTGGGAAAGACTATCAACAAACAAGATTTGAAAAAACATATTTTATAGATTTTATTAGTAAGTTCCCAACTATGTGAGGCAATGTGTTGTAGAATTTATTCAAGTCTTATTTTAGTTGTGGTGTGTGTGTTTATATATTAAAAGAAAGTATTTAATAAAATAATGAATCAACAACCAAAAGGTACACATGATATATTGCCGTATGATTCTTATAAGTGGCAATATATAGAAGATAAAGCTAGACAGATTGCTCATCGTTTTGGAGCATTTGAAATTAGAACACCTATTTTTGAATATACTGAAGTTTTTTTGCGAAATATTGGTGAAGGTACTGACATTGTATCTAAGGAAATGTACACATTTTTAGATAAGGGGGAGCGTTCTATCACACTCAAACCCGAGGGAACTGCCGCAGTTGTACGAAGTTTTGTACAAAACAATTTGAATGCTCAAGGCTTGCCACAAAAATTGTACTATATTACTCCTATATTTAGATATGAAAATCCTCAAAAGGGTAGATATAGACAACATCACCAATTTGGTGTGGAGTACTTTGGAAGTAGTGACCATTATATGGACTTTGAGGTTGTATATTTGGCATACATGTTTCTTGCAGATTTGGGATTGCAAGGAATATCGTTAAAGCTAAATAGTATTGGTTGTCCTATATGTAGACCGAGATATATTGATGCATTGCAAGCTTTTATAAATGATAATATAGATGTTTTTTGTGAGCAATGTAAAGTTAGGCAAAACAAAAACCCATTGAGAGTATTGGATTGCAAAATTGTTAAATGTAAGGAAACATTAAAAAATTCTCCTAGCATAAGTGATTATATATGTGACGAATGTAAATTTCATCAAAGTGAGCTTGTCAAATTGTTGGAATATGCTAAGATTAGTTACTCTCTAGACCCCAATATAGTTAGGGGCTTAGATTACTACAATCGTACAGTTTTTGAGTTTGTTGCAGATAGTCCGAGTTTGGGTAATCAAGGGACTGTATGTGGTGGTGGTAGGTATGATAATCTAGTAGAGAATATGGGCGGAAAGCCTATTAACTGTGTTGGTTTTGGTATGGGTATAGAGCGGTTGATGGCAATTATGGAAGAGCAAGGATTGAGTTTTGGGCAATCCACAATGCCTACAGTATCTATCGTGTATGCAAGCATTGCAGAACTTGATGATTGTATACAATTGGCTACTGAATTGCGTAAACATATATCTGTAGATATGGATTTTACAGGAAAGTCAATGAAGTCTCAACTAAAGAGGGCTGACAAAGTTTTATCAAAATATGCTTTGATAATTGGAAGTCAAGAAAAAGAAAATGGGACTGTTACAATTAAAAGTCTATCAAATGGAGTACAAAGTTGTGTAAATCTTGTACAATTTTTGGATAATCCAAATGCTTTCTTGTTGTAAATATAATAATTATTATCAAATAATATAAATTTTTAATTTAAAATACTTGATAAATTTTTATTATTGTTGTATAATAACTATATGATACGCAACACGCAAATCATCAAAGTAGATCAAGATAAAATTACTGTAAGATTTGGCAATCAAGCTTCTTGTAAGGATTGCAATTGTTTGTTTAAAGGTTTTGGTGATGTGGATTTTGATACTAGTGTTATGCAGTTGAAAAAAAATCAAGTATCAATTGGAGATACTGCAGTTGTTGATATTCCTGACCAAAATATTGCAATTGCACCGTTTGTTGTATTTGTGTTTCCATTGATTGCTATAGGTTTGGGGTTAACATTGGGAAGTATATGGGGGATTGTGTATCAAATTGTACTTATGTTGGTGTTTTTTGCAATTTCATTAAGCATAGTTTGTTTGTTTGACAGCAACATAAAGTCCAAAATTAGGTTTAGTATGGTTCTCAAAGAAGTTGTATCTAAAAGTGAATTTGTAGAGTGTAATGGTACAACTTGTGATATATAATAAACCAGGTTTATCAAATTGCTATGAAAAAAATAAAACGAGTTTATCTCGATTACGCAGCTACCACGCCAGTAGATAAGCGTGTACTGCAAAAAATGCTTCCATATTTTACTGATGTGTTTGGCAATGCTAATTCTCAACACTCATTTGGACAAGAAGCAGAGATTGTAGTAGATGCATCAAGACGCAAGGTAGCGGATATATTTGGCGTAAAGCCTAACGAAATTTATTTTACTAGTGGAGGTACAGAAGCAGATAATTGGGCTATAAAAGGCTTAGGAAAATCTAATAAAGGGCGTACTGAAGTTATAGTAAGTAGTATAGAACACGCCGCTATTATGAAAGCGGCAAGCCAGTTGGAAGAACGAGGTGTATCAGTCAAATACTTGCCTGTAGATGAGTTTGGTATGGTATCGCCTGAATCTCTAAGAGCAGTCATAAGTGATAAAACTGCTTTAGTCTCTGTAATGTTAGCTAATAATGAAATGGGTACAATTCAACCCATTAAGGAGCTTGCATCTATAGCAAAGGCACATGGTGCATTATTTCATACTGATGCAGTGCAAGCCGTTGGAAGTATTCCTGTAAATCCAAAGGAATTGGGTGTAGACATGATGACTGTGACTGCACACAAGTTTTATGGACCTAAAGGTATAGCAATGCTATATATTCGCAATGGTATTAGGTTGGAAAATAGACTTATAACAGGTGGCTTTCAAGAACGGACTATGAGAGGTGGTACTACAAATGTTCCGTTGGTAGTAGGTTTTGCTGAAGCTTTGGAAATAGCTGTGCAAGAAATGTCAATTCATACACCTAAAATACAAGAGTTGAGAGACTATTTTATGCAAGAAATAGAAAAAAATGTTTCTCATGTGTTGCTAAATGGACATCGTACAATTCGCTTACCGCAAAATGTAAACTATACTTTTGAATATATAGAAGGTGAGGGAATGTTGTTCTCGTTAGATTTGGGTGGAGTAGCGTGTAGTAGTGGTTCTGCGTGTTCTAGTGGAGCTTTAGAGCCAAGTCATGTGATGTTGGCAATGGGCTTTACACATGAGAGAGCTCATGGTTCTATTAGATTTAGTTTGGGGCGAAATACTACTAAGGACGATATAGATTATACTGTGCAAGTCATCAAAGAAGCGTGTGAAAAATTGCGAAAATTGTCACCACTTTATGCACAATTTTCAACAAATCGTAAAGTAGATAGCAAGACTAATACTGATGATTCCAATAAGAGAATAGTAAAGTAAGTTAAGCTTTATTGGTAAATATTATAAAGTTGTTTATTAAAAATTTTAATAAAAATAAAAGTGTTGCATACAACACTAACATATATTAAACAATAGGTCTAATTAGGATACTATTGATAACAAAATTAAGGAGAATACTAAATTGTATACAGAAAAAGTAATAGAAGAATTTAAGAACCCAAAACATGTGGGTGAGATGTCTAATGCTACTGCAACTGGTGTCGTAGGTGGTGCAGAGTGTGGTGATATAATGAACATGTATCTCAAGATTGAGAATGATGTAGTAGTAGACGCTTCGTTTTTAACTTATGGATGTGCTGCTGCAATTGCTACTAGCAGCGTTGCGACAGATATGATAATAGGTAAAACTATAGATGAAGCTCTAAAAATATCTAATAAGCAAGTTATTGAAGCTTTGGGTGGACTTCCAGCTCAAAAGATTCATTGTAGTGTAATGGCTGAAGAGAGTATAAAAGCCGCTATAGATGAATATAGGGCAAAACAAATAACAGAATAATTAGGTTTTTAATACAACAAATTTTTACTACTGTTGAGTTTTATTCATATTCAACAGTAGTTTTGTTTTAGATTATTGAAATATATACATTTTTTTGATTAAATGTGTGCAATCAATTGATTTATTGTAGTATATTTGATATAATATAAGGGTTGTGGGCGATTAGCTCAGTTGGTAGAGCAGTTGACTCTTAATCAATTGGTCCCGGGTTCGAGTCCCTGATCGCCCACCACTTTAAAGGGTCTATCTCAAGTAATTCTTTAAGTACTATGAGATAGACTTTTATTTTTATAAAATTATATATAATTTTCATTAAAGTTTTTCCAGTTTTATACAAAACTTTAAGTTTAATAAAAATATTTTTAAAAAACTTTATTTAATTTAAAGTTTTTATTTTGACATTTTTTTTCTTTTATGGTAACATTTCTATTGTATTGTGTTAGAAGAGTAATGTACTAAAAGTCAGTTTTTGTTGTTTTTTGTATATGCTTTTAATAAGAAGTTTATTCAAAAAATATATTATTTGTTAAATTCTATCTACAAAAAAGGGATATTATGAGAAAGACAAAAATAATTTGCACAATGGGTCCGTCTATAGATGCTCCTGATATGTTTGCAGAGATGGTTAAGAATGGTTTGGATGTGGCTAGGCTAAATATGTCGCATTGTAAAAAGGGTGATTATACTGATGCACAGCGTCGCATTGATATGGTTCGCAAAGTATCTAAAGAACTCAAGAAGCATGTAGGCATTATGCTAGATACAAAAGGACCTGAAATTAGGTTGCGTACTTTTGAAGACGGTAGTATAGTGTTAAAAGAAAAAGATAAATTTGTATTGACTATAGACCAATCTGTAGTAGGCAATCAAGATAGAGTGGCTGTTAGTTATCTCAATTTACCTAAGGTTCTTAAAGCGGGGGATACTGTGCTTATTAATGATGGGCAAGTGGACTTGACAGTTGTTAGTACTACTTCTACTGAAGTTGTGACTAAGGTTAAATATGGTGGATTGATTAGCAATAATAAGGCTGTTAATTTGCCAAATGTAGATTTAGATATGGTTTTTGTATCTGAAACCGATAGAGAAGATATAGAGTTTGGTATCAAAAATGGTGTGCATTATGTAGCATTAAGTTTTGTCCGTATGGCACAAGATGTGTTGGATGTTAGAGCAATCTTAAAAAAACACAAGGCAGAGCATATACACTTGATTTCTAAGATAGAGAGTCGCCAAGGTGTCAATAATATAGATGAAATTATAAAAGTTAGTGATGGTATTATGGTTGCTAGAGGAGATATGGGCGTAGAAATACCTTTTATAGAAGTTCCATCTATACAAAAAAATATCATATTGGCTTGCAATCAGGCAGGAAAATATGTAATTACAGCTACACATATGTTGGAGAGTATGACAAATGCTCCACGAGCTACTCGTGCAGAAGTGTCTGATGTAGCAAATGCAGTATTAGATGGTAGTGATTGTACTATGTTGAGTGGCGAGTCAGCGGCAGGTAAGTACCCAATTAGAGCTGTTTCTACTATGGCGGACATTGATGTTTATACTGAAAGTAAAATAGACTACAGGTCATTATTTAATTATTCAAATTTTACTCTTAACACAGATAATGAGAGCGTAGTTGCTAGTCAATCTACGGTAGGATGTGCTATGGCTATGCATGCCAAGGCTATAGTTGTGCCTACAGATACAGGAAGGTCTGTAAGAGAAATAGCTAGATTTAGACCTAATATGCCTATTATAGCAATTTGCAATAGTCAAGAAGTGGCAGAGCAATTGGCTATATGTTGGGGTACTATTAGTGTGGTAGGAAAAAAACAAATTACAAATGATGATACTATCAAACATGCCTTAGAAATGGCAAAGAGTACAGGATTGGTATCTACAGGTGACACTATTGTATTGCCTATGAATAGTTTGACAGGGAAAAGTGGTTGGACAAATAATATTAGAATAGAAAAGATATAATTTATATAAAGTCAACCAAGTAAGTATTGATTGGTGATTTGAAAATTGTGCTTATTTGGTTTATTATATTTTTTTAAATATAATTGCAAAATTTGTTTTTTTATGTACTTTATTGATTAGTTTTGTAAAAAATTTGCATTGATTAGTAGTTTGGTTATGAAGATTGTAAAAGCTAATGCTAAAATATATGTGATTGCAAAGATTGTGCTTTGCAGTGTGATTGTAGTATGTTTGCTTGTCAGTTTAGGTTGGCGTGATGACATCAATCTAGCTTTACGACTTAAAAGAAAATTTACTAAATCTGTTGCTTTAGACCATCAAAGTGCAGTTGTAGTGCATACACTGTCTGTTGGACAGGGTGATGCTACAATCATACAGTTGCCACAAAATAAAACTGTATTAATAGATACGGGTACTACGGAAAGTATAGGTGAATTGTTGAATTATATACACTACAATTTGGTACTCAAATCAAATTTTAAATATTTTGACTACATCATACTTACTACTGCACTTATAGGTAGAGTGGGTGGAATGAGTGAAATAGCGCTTAGATATGTATCTAGGGATACGACTATATTTAGACCTAATATAGCAGCTATTAATCCCAATGACCCTTTATATAGCGATCCTGGTTTACCTCAAATGATGGCAAATAGTTATATTACTCATAGCTCTATATCGTATAGAAAAGCAATAAATGCAATATACAATACTGTAGCAACAGTAGTAGTCAATCAACTAACGCCACAATATATTGCTCAAGAATACAAAACTGAAATGGGAGTAAGTATACAAGCATTGTTGAGTATCTTTCCATTTGCAGATAGGACTTTGTTAGGTACTAATTTTGTAGTTGGAAATTCTAGTCCAATAATAATTTTAGAATTTGGTGACAAGTCTTGGATATTTAGTGGTGCTGCTAATAGTGTTGTAGAAGATCTTTTTGTTCAAAGGTATGGCTTGTCTTTTGGTGGAAATTTGAAAGTCAGTGTCATAATGATAGGAAATAATGGTGGCAAGAATAGTATGTCACTAGAATATTTAGAATTTTTGATAGATGTAGTTTATTCTTACAATGTTGTTTTGTTGTTATCTATGTCTATAGACAATAGTCATACTTATCCAGACAGAGAAATGTTAAATAGACTAGATAGTGTGGGATTAGATATAAAAAATATACACAATACTGCATTGCAAGGAGATATTGTTACTACTGTAATTTTGAATGGTGATGAGCTGATATTGCAAACTATTACTCCTCATATATTGTTCGATAACTCTAGACCATATTTGTTGTGGTGGGAGGAAATACTGTGTTTTAGTATAGGTATATTATTAAGTTTTATTGTTATTGTTTATAACAAAAATAGTTTGTAGTTATAGATTGTAGTATAAAATGTATTTTATACTAGTTTAATTATAGTTTATGTATAGTGAATTTGAAGATAAAGAGAATAATAATTTGTCAAAACGAATTAACAAAGGATATAATTTGCAATATATAGAAGAACTTGATGATGATGGATTATTAAGTTTGGATAAGAATATTTTATATTATACTAATATAGCAGAAATTAAATTATTGGCAAAAAAATTAAATGTGTTAAAATCTAATACAGGCAAGAATAGGCGCACATTGTTAGATATTGTTTTATTTGAATTGGAACGATTAAAGGACATAAAGTCGTACAAAGGATATTCTATAGACGAATTAAAAAAGAAGAATATAGAAGAACTTTATCAACTATCAAAAGTTAAGATAGAAGCAACAAGGATAGATGTTCTAAAGTATTTAGCTGAAGTATTGAACATATCTTTAGATGGGAAAGAAACACCTTATATTTTGTATCAATCTATTTTGCAAGAAGTTGGAGCTAATAATCAATTTAATATTAAGAGTGATTCTAATGTTGCAATATTGAGAGAGACATCAATTGAGAGAAAGATCTTATCTTTAGATGTATTGTATTCAAAACTGAGACAACAAAAGTTTGATATTGAAAAATTAGAAAAAGAGTCAGGTTTTTGTATAATTAATAAGTATGGATATTTTAGCAAAATTTATGATTCTAATATGCAAACTTTGCCTACGGTCTTGCCAAATTATCTAGTACAAGAAAAGCAAATTCAAAAAGGAGACTTTGTAGTATATTGGAAAGCAAAATATAAAAATTGTGAATTTGTATATAGGATTGATAGTATCAATATATGTAGAGAACTTGGGCTTGTAGAGCCATCTCTCAAGCTTGAGTTGATTCCCAAGATTTTGGATTATTCAATTGTTCATGGAAAAGAGTCTAACACTGTGGTAGTTTGGCCATTTGCAAGTGAATTTGAATTTCGTAGTTTGCAGAATGCTAATGTAAGAGTTCAGTATATTAGTGCTGGTGTAGATGTTGATGATATTAGAGTCTTTTGCGATTTGTGTGTACCAATACTGCAACAAGAGTGTGCAAATGATGCAAAAAAAATAACAGTTATTGCAAACCTAGATAAATTGGGAATTTTATTTGAATCACTTAGTGTTGGTTCAAAGCTATCTAGAGTAGTTAGTTATTTTATTAATACTGCTATTGTGTACGCTAATGGAGGTCAATTGTCTGTTATATGTTGTACTCAAGATTCCAAATTGTACAATTTATTGTTGCCTGGGCTTGGATAAATATTATTAATTGTAAACAAAAGAGAGCTTAATAAGCTCTCTTTTGTCATATTTTGTAATTTTTTTATAAACATTTCAGTGTTTTGGGTATAAATATTGTAAATGATATATATAATATTTTGTGTGTGAAAAATTAAATTTGTATTATTGATATCAAAATAAATTTAAATTAATGTCGTATACATTTTATTTCTAGTTTATTGTGAGATGGTATGTCTCCTACAAACTGTAAAGTATAGTCTAAAATCAAATTTAATTCGGTTGATGATTGAGTATACTGTATATCATGAGTAATAATTGTTACAGGAATTTTTCCATATTTTGATAGAATTGAAAAGTGAGTTTTGTTATCTTTTTGCAATAGCATGGTATAAATTTGCTCACCAAATCTACTTACACTTATTACATCACAACTAATTCCAATACGCATTTTGGTATTGTTTGTTTCTGTTTCAAAGTCTAAAAATGTAGTACCTTCCACAACACTAATAGTCCCACTGCAAGCTATATCTACAGAACTGTCGTATTGTCCATCTTGTTGAGTTGTCATTATTATTGTTGCATTATGCATATGTGAATAAATTATTGTCCCAATATAAGATGCTTTGCGGGTAAAATATAATATTAGTTATATTATAAATAATAAACTAAATACATTAGTTTATATCATATTTTTTGTGGAAATTTGGATATACTATTAATAAATAAGTATTGTGTAATTATATAATGTGAAAATAATATTACAATATATTCATAATTTGTACAAAATTAATTGACAAAAAGTAATATTTATGTTATAATAACACATATATTGACAAAAGTCAAGACACATTGTCAAACTTTGTATGTGATAAAGTGAATACTTGTGTTGATTTATCACAGTTTTTAGATCTAATAATTAATAAATTAAAAGAAATAGGCTTTTTTGATAGTTGATTGGTATTGTTTTGTATTGCAAAAAAGCTAGGAGTTGGTATGAAAAATACAGGTATAGTTAGACGCATTGATGAACTTGGCAGAATTGTTATTCCTATGGAGTATCGCAAAATGCATAGAATCAACATAGGTGATCCTATGGAAATTTTGGCAACCGAAAAAGGCGAGATTATGTTGAAAAAAATCGGATTGGAGTCCGAATACATAAACAACGCCAACATAGTAATAGATAGCATGCTTGCACCTTTTGCTATTCTTGCTAGTGATGGATTGCGTTGGCGTGTAGGGGCAGGACCATATAAGGATAAGTATATAGACAAAGTTATCAATCAAAAGGCTGTATCTAGTATTGCTACCAAAAAAGTTATTATGGACAAAGATGAAAATGGTTTGGATGTATTGCTTCAGCCTGTAATAGGTATAGATAGTTATGGTGTACTAATGGCTATAAGTGATGTACCTTTTGAGGAAACCCAAAAACAAACTTTGACAATGGTAAGCAATCTTATTGTTCGTTTGACAGAAAGATTTTAGTATATATAATTAAAAATTGTTTGTTAAAAGATTTTGATTTAACATTCTTTGTCTCTTGATATATCTATAGTTGCCTATAATTGACTAGTATTAAACTCTCATGGTATAATAATCTTTATGAGAGTTTTTGCTATTAGTGACTTACATATGGCAAGTGTAGACAACAAGCCTATGAATATTTTTAAAGGGTGGGACAATCATATAGATCGTATAAAGCAATCGTGGCTAGATATAGTGATGGAAGATGATATAGTGTTGTTGGGTGGAGATTTGAGTTGGGCAATGACACTGCAAAACGCTATGTTAGATTTGGATTTTGTTGCAGATTTGCCAGGATACAAGATATTGATACGAGGCAATCATGACTATTGGTGGAAGTCAATTTCTATATTGAGAAGCATACTCAAGCACAAGGTATATGCTTTGCAAAATGATAGTATAAGGATAGGCAATTATTGTATTTGTGGCACTAGAGGGTGGACAGTTCCTGAAAAACATCAAGGTGAAAGTGACTTAAAGATATACAATAGGGAAATAGAAAGACTTAAGTTGTCACTACAGAGCATGCAAAAAATAAAACATGATAGTGACAAAATAATATCTATGGCACATTATCCACCTTTCAATAGCAAGCTACAATCCACACCTTTTACAGATTTATACAATCAATATAGTGTATCTAAAGTAATATATGGACATTTACATGGAAACAATATAAAAGTCCCTAGAGTACACATTGTGGGCTCTACAGAGTTTTATTTGACATCATGTGATCAAGTGGGGCATAAATTGGTTTTGATAGATGGTTGATTGTTATTGCAATTAAGTAGTTTTAATTTTGACAAATAATAGTATCAAAGAATTATTAACACAAGTTGAGTTGAAAGATTTGTAGTAGTAGTGAATGTTTATTTAGATTTTGTAAGTAGCTAGCTTGCTACATGTAAACAATATTATAATGGAATATTATACGACATCTTTGTGTCAAATATTTAAATATGATTTGAGGGATATTTTTAAAGATGTTGTGATAACAACTTTACTTTTCTTAAGAAAAAAAGTACTGAGTGAATGTGAGAAATATCGTCATATATATGACAAATAGCCTTTTATAATAATAAGCAAAGTTTGGATTTTTTGATTGGCATTGAGGAGTAGATTTGTGAGCAACAAAAGAAATAATATGAAAAAAGAGATAAGTTCTCAAAGTGGCAACAATAGTTGTATTATTGACACCACTCTTTTGCTAGATAATTCTCCCAAAGCAATGCCGGAGATATATGACAATGAGGCAAACATATTTGACTTTAAGATAAAGGAGAGTGGTGTCAACAACATTTCTGTTGTTGCAAGGTTTGGATCGGGAAAGAGTAGTGTAATTGAGACATATTTGGACAAGCGTAGACAAGAAGAGCAGTCAAAATTAAGTAAGAGAAAATCAAAAAAATATACTGATACATTTACTCGTATATCTTTGGGGTCATTTAATGACGATGTTGTGAGTGATAGCAGTGCTAATGAGATTAGTGACGATAGTGCAATAGAGCGAAGTATATTGCAACAATTGTTGTATAGTCAACCAGCTTCGAAATTGCCAAATTCAAAAATAGAACGCACTAAGGCAACATCTAAAAAGAGAAGTTTGTTGTTTGCAATATTATTTACTCTATGTGCTGTATGTAATGTTTGTATTTCTTGGCATTGAAAAATATTAATGCCAAGTTTGTGGTGCAAGCTATTTGTGAGTGGGATATACACGCCATGGTTGATTATGATAGAATCCATATGGTGGCGAGTTGTACAAAGATGTAGTCAACTATTTTAAGCAGCAATTGTTAGAAAAATTAAAACAATACAATCTAAGTGCTAATTGTAAAAATAAATAAAGTGAGTAGCTATTTCTATTCAATTTTTCTTTTGTACTTGACTTTTTTTACAATTTGTTGTATAATATGGTATATTTATGATGAATATTGACAAAATGACAAACCGTAGCATTTGCATCAACGGGGGGGGGTAGAACTTTTCTCGTCTTTTGCCATATCAAAATTTATAACAACTAAAACCAAAACACACATGCCTAAAATCTAGGTATGTGTGTTTTTATTTGTTTTTATGGCTGAATATTTTGAAAATTTACCTACGCCAAAGGTTCTTATAAATTCTTTAAGGCAAATTGGTTATTCTTTTGAGTCTGCAGTTGCAGATATACTTGACAATAGTCTTTCTGTATATGCAAAAAATATTTATATCTCTCTATGTATCAATCCGTTTGATGAGCAGTACATTACTTTTTTGGACGATGGCAAGGGTATGACACGAAATGAGCTTGCAAATGCCATGAAGATTGGGAGTAACTTTGATGGTGAGCGAGCAAAAAATGACCTTGGTAGATTTGGTCTAGGATTAAAAACTGCTTCATTTTCTCAGTGTAGAAATCTTGTTGTAGCATCAAAAAAAGATGGTGATTTGTCAGTTCTTGGTTGGGATATTGCACAAGTACAAAAAGACAACAAGTGGCTATGTCAAGAGTATAACGATAGTGAAATAGCTAACATACCTCAAATAGGTATCTTGAAAGATATGCAACAAGGTACTTTAGTTGTTTGGAGAGATTTTGATTTGTTGTTGTCAAAGCTAGACGATAATAAAGATTTGTATAGAGCATTGCAAGATAGTATACAAAGAACAAGAAAACATATTGAACTTATTTTTCATAGATACCTTGACAAAAAAGTTAAAATTTTTATCAATAGAGATTTGATAACACCACAAGACCCTTTTTTGGAACGACACTTAAAAACAGAAAAGGGTAAGCAAGAAGTTATATCACTAACTGATAGCGATGGTAATAATCATGATATAAAAATTCAATCTTATACATTACCACACTATCATGATTTGGATGATGATGATAGAGTACTGCTTGGTGGAGCAGATACAATGCGTGATTGTCAAGGATTTTATATATATCGCAATGAGAGACTTATAATATACGGAACTTGGTTTGGGATTAGAGTTAAGTCAGAAGTTGCAAAATATGCAAAAATAAAAGTAGATATTCCAAATTCGCTAGATGATATTTGGGATATTGACATAAAAAAGCAAAAAGCAAATATCCCCCCAAAATTGGTTGTTCATTTTAGAAAGATTATAGAAGACATTAGAACAAGGTCAGAACGAAAAACAACGCACAAACACAAACTTGATACCTTAGACAACAATAGAATTTGGAATAAAAAACAATCAAGAACGGGAAAAGATATATTTGCAATCAATTTAGATTGTAAATTTGTCAGGGACTTTGTAGATAACAATTTTGAAGAAAGTAATCACTCTAAGATATATAGATTGCTAGAAATTGTAGGTCAAGCTATACCATTTGATGATATTTATAGTAGTGTATGTAATCAAAATATTGAATTAAACATAAGTCTTGAAAGGCAACAAATGCTTATAGATGAAGCTAAAAAGATGATAAATATCGTTGCTAATACAAATAAAATTGATATTAGCATAGCTGTAGATAAGGTGTTGTCAATTGAACCATTTAATGATGTACAAATTGTAAAATTGGTAAAGGAAGCATTGAATTATGAGTGACAATAGAGATAAAATAGAAACAGCACTTAGTTTTTTTGATTCATTTTATAAACTAGATAATGTAGATGATTTTGATGATAACTATATAAAAAAAACTATATTAAGAATAGAACAATTAGTTGAATTGAATGACCAAGATTGTCAAGAATTGATTAAAAAAATAAAATCTATATATGCAGTTTATCAACCTGAGGGTGTTGGCATAATAGCTGATTATGAACACTTTGATGATTGGTACAATAATTTGCAAAACAAAGATACATTTTTTTGGGGTAGGTACAAAAAACATTTAAAAGACAAAGGATTTTTGCCAAATGTTATTCAATCGTTAGAAGATGACACGCTATCCAAACTCATGTCTTATCTAGGCGATCCAAATTCTACTGATAGTTTTTCAAGAAAGGGGTTGGTGATAGGTGATGTTCAATCAGGCAAAACATCTAATTATATTGGGTTAATATGCAAGGCTGTTGACGCTGGATATAAAGTAATATTTTTATTGACTGGAACTATAGAGTCTCTTAGACAACAGACACAAATCAGAGTTGAAGAGGGTTTTATAGGATATGATGTGGAAAACAGTCAAGATGTTGGCGTTGAAAAAGGGGATATTTTGCCTTATTCTTTTACAACAAGAAATAAAGATTTTGTAAAAGGATCGGAAAATAATACAGCATTGCTAATAAGAGAAAGTACTAGAGAACCATATATTTTTATTATCAAAAAAAATGTATCAGTATTAAAAAAGATTTATAGTGCAATAAATAAAAACTTGAGAAATAGGGAAAGTAAAGTCAAATTCCCTATGCTTATGATTGATGATGAGTGTGACAATGCTAGTATTAATACAAAAAAAGAAGAAGATGCCCCAACACAAACAAACAAGCATATTCGTAATCTACTAAATTTATTTGAAAAAAGTAATTATGTAGGTTTTACTGCCACACCTTTTGCAAATGTATTTATTGACCCAAATACAGATGATGAAATGTTGGGCAATGATTTGTTTCCAAAAGATTTTATTTTTGCATTGTCCCCACCGTCAAACTACAATGGAGCAAAAAAGATGTTCTTGAGTGTTGGCAATGATAGTGACAGTCATATGCTAAAAATTGTTGATAAAACAGAGCAAGAACAAGAAGAATTATACAATGCAATTCCTTTGGGGCATAAACAAGACTTTGTCCCAAAAGTCTTGCCACAATCATTGCAACAAGCTATTGATAGGTTTTTGATAGTAAATGCGATTAGAGATTGTAGAGATAGTGACAAATGTACTCATAGGTCTATGCTAATCAATGTATCGTCATACAAAAAAGTACAATTTGTTGTAGGTGAGTTAGTCAAAGAATATTTAAAGGATATAACTAATGATATAAAACATTCGTTGAAACTGACAAAAAAAGAATATCTAAGCAATCCAAGTGTAGCAAGATTGTATGATTTGTTTGGTAAAGAGTATTTGTACTGTGGTATTGAATGGAATGATTTGATTAGTAAATTGTATAACTCAATAAAAAACATTATTGTACTTGTAGTAAACTCAGATAAAACATCACAAAAGCTAGACTATACAAACAAAAATGGGTGTAGAGTTATTGCAATTGGTGGTTTGGCATTGTCTAGAGGACTTACACTAGAGGGTTTGATGATAAGTTATTTTTATCGCAATTCTGCAACCTTTGATGTATTGATGCAAATGGGTAGGTGGTTTGGTTATAGAAATGAATATAGTGATTTATGTGCTGTATATTTGAGAAAAATGACAAAAGAGTATTATAAAGAGATAATTCAGTCTACCGAAGAGTTGAGACAAGATATGAAAGATATGTGTGCTAAAAAGAAAAAGCCTATACAATTTGGTATTAGAGTGCGTAACAATTTTTATAATGGTCTTAGAATAACGGCATCTGGCAAGATGAGAAATACAAGTTCTAAAACTATTAGAAAACACTTTTGGGGTGAGATGTTCTATACTCCAATGATTGATTATAAACAAGACAATGATACAAATATACAAACAACAAAACTCTTAGTAGAACAAAATTTGGACAAGCTAGATACACAAACACCTCAACCATATTTAAGAGACATTGATGTTAGTAAAATTATAAAATTTCTTGATGAATTGAAAATAAATGAACAAGCAAATGACAACTTTGACACAAGGCAAATTATAGATTTTTTGAATAATGAAAAATCTATTACAAAATTTGATGTGCTTTTAATTAATGGTAGTGGGGAAGAGTTTGAATTTGTAAATGGAGTAAAAATCAAGCCTGTCTTAAGAAAATACAACAAACTTTTGGACAATACTAGTTTGATTCAAATAAGTCACAATAGACTGGGAAGTCCAAGGGATACATCAATAGGATTGACAAAGGAACAAAAAAATAAAATTGACAAAGAAAATACTTTAGAAAATGAAAAAAAATATCTAATACAAGATAGAAATCCCTTGCTTATGATATACAATGTTTTGCCATCAAACTTTCATTGTCAAAATAACACAACAAAAAACATTACATTGGATAGTGAAGAAGATGAGCTTGATGATACCATAGCCCTAAAGGATAAAGAAACTGTAAAAAAATGGCAAGAATTTGAAATGTCTAATAATTTTAAAGCTAGTAAAAAATATTTGATTGGTTATCAAATAGGATTTCCAAAGTTAGACAATGATCAACAAGAAGAAAACGCTAGATATATAGTAAATATAAATGCTAATTACTATGCTAGCTATGATGATAGAGGTGATTGTGAAGAATGATTTATGATTCCAAAGCAAAGTTTGCTACTCTAAAAGAAATTTCCAAATATATTAGAGTAAATGAAATACACCCATTAGAGATTTATTTAGGATTAGATCAGTTTGGGAACAAAACACTTAGACTCAATGAAAATTTTGAGCCACAAAATGTCAAGAGTAGTGCAAAAATTGTCATACAACAAGTAAAAACTCAAGAATATAACTCTATAATGTTTATCAACTCTGGTGATGATGATATATTTTATTCTTTTTGCAATGACCTTATTTGTACTTCAACAAACTGTAATGTTGGATTTGGTTACAAATTTTTGCTAAATAGATATACAAAGTGGAAAAAGATGTTTGCAAGCAATAATAGTATTCTTTCACAAAATGAGTTGAGTGGATTGATTGCCGAATTACTTTTTTTAAAAGATATATCTATACAAAAATATGGAGTGCGTGATGCGATTATGGGGTGGAGTGGTCAAGAACCTACACACAAAGATTTTTCGTATGGAGATATCTGGTTTGAGATAAAAAGCTTAGAAGCAAACAAAAGCTCTCTAATTATTTCATCATTAGAGCAATTAGATTCTATTGTTGATGGAATGTTGGTTGTATATAGGTTAGAAAAGATGAGTGCATCATTTGATGGTATATCCTTAAATAGCTTAATTGCTAATATAAAGGATTTGATATTAGATGAAGAGTGTTTAGATATTTTTGAAAACAAACTAATTCAAGCAGGATATTATTACAATGTGTCGTATGATGAATTTGTGTTTTGCAATATGAGTATGCAAGCTTATGTTATATCTCAAGACTTTCCAAGACTACAAAGGACACAATTACCCAACTCAATACTTAGCGTAAAGTATGAGTTGTCACTAAATGCAATAGAAGGATTTAAAACAAACATATGAATCAAGCATTAGATGAGTTTAGAAAGCAATTTTTAGATGAGATAAAAAACGATTCACGCATTGAAGGCACAATGCCTAGTTCACACTTTTTTGAAGATATGCTAGGAAAACTGCAAGATATGGGCGAAATTGTAGACCCACAGGAAATATCTATGTGTTTTGACAAGATATGTCGCAATGGACGCAAGATGAGTGTTGATGGTTATAGCTTTGATGAAAGTGACAAGTCTATAGTGCTTTATATTTGTGATTATGTGGATTCTATGGATAGCGACATGCTAACTAATAGTGATATAGCTAGTTTTAGCAATAAAATGCTATATTTTTTAGAAGAAGTTTATGATGACCAATTGATAAAGTATTTTGATAATTCTAACGAAATTATTAAAATTGGTAAAGAAATAGAAAAAAGGTTAAAAATAGACTTCGTGGATTTTGAGAATGATATATCTATTGACAAAGTAAAATTGTATATTATAACCAACAAAAAGCTAAGTTCTTCTATCAAATCATTCACACATAAAGATAGTTTTAAAAATAAAAAGGTAGAAGTCAATGTATGGAGTATACAAAGAATTTTTGACTTAATACAATCTGGAAAAGGCAAAGAGACAATTATTGTTGATGTAAAACAGTTTGGTAGTGATGGTATACCTTGCATTAAAGCACAAATGAGTGGGGCAACTGATTATGATGCATATCTTGCAATTATACCAGGAGAGTTGTTGCACAAAATTTATTATTCTTTTGGTTCTAGATTGTTAGAAGGTAATATAAGGGCTTTCTTGACAGCAAAGGGTAAAATTAATAAGGGTATCAGAGATACAATAAGAAGAGAGCCTACAAAATTTTTCACTTATAATAATGGTATAGCATGTACAGCTATTGCAGTAGAATTAGATAAGTCAGGTAGTAAAATTGTTAAAATAGAAGATTTGCAAATAATAAATGGTGGTCAAACCACCGCGTCATTGACATCTGCAATACTTAGAGATAAATTTAGTTTGGAAAATATTTTTGTACCACTAAAACTTACTGTTGTAAAAAATGATGACTATGACACAATGATAGCAAATATTGCAAAGTTTGCCAATAGTCAAAACAAAGTTACTGATGCTGATATGTTTTCCAATCATCCATTTCATAGGAAAATGGAAGAACTTGCAAACAAGATACTAGCTCCTGCCAAACAAGGAGAAGTATTTGAAACTCATTGGTATTATGAAAGGTCTAGGGGTAAATACGAACAACAAAAATTTAAATTTACTACTCAAAAGCAAAAAGATGATTATACTAAAAAGTATCCAAAAAAACAAGTAATAAAAAAAGAGGAATTGGCAAAGTACTTTGTATCTGCACAATATTTGAGACCTGACTTGGTTGCAAAAGGGAGTCAATACAATATGAAAGCTTTTGCAACAATTATTGATAATCATTTTTCAACTGACCAAAATAAATTTAATGATTTATTTTTTAAAAAATCTATTTGCTATGCCATACTTTATAGAGAGACTGATAGAATTGTAAGCAAAGCAGATTGGTACAATACGGGTGGATACAAACTCAATATAGTCCCTTATACGATAGCTAAAATGATGTCATTGTTGCTACATAATAGTTGCACGATAGATTTTAATACTATTTGGAAAAAACAATCCTTACCACAATCTTATTTAAAAATGTTAAATAAGATTGCTTATGTAACTAATCAATTTATACAACAATCAGGTGGTAAAATTGTGACAGAATATTGTAAGCAAGAAGATACTTGGAAGAAGTTTGACAAGTTGAAAGATATGCAGGAGTATATGACTGATGAGTATAATCTAGAATTAACTGATGATTTTGTAAAAGATTTAATCAATAGCAGTAGTTGGAATGAGCAAGAAGCAAGTTCAAAAAAAGATGAAACTTTGACACATAAAGCAAATATAATGATAGAAGTATTTAATTTGGGATTTGAATATTGGGAAAGACTTTTAAAAGAAGCAAAGGATAGAAATATATTGTCAATAAAGGAAATGGAACTAATTGGTTATGCATCTAAGCCCAACAATTATTTGTCGGAGAATCAAGCGATGGTTGTGTGGCAAGCAAAAGAAAAACTAGAAAAATCTGGTGTTTTGGTATAGTTTATGAAGAAAGGGGAATCAAAACAACAAGATAAAATATTAAAAGTTGTAGAACTTTTTAGTGGTATAGGTAGTCAAGCAAAGGCATTGAACAATATTAATGCCAAGTTTGTGGTACAAGCTATTTGTGAGTGGGATATACACGCCATGGTTGCTTATGATAGAATCCATAATGGTGGTGAGTTGCACAAAGATGTAGTAAACTATTCTAAGCAACAATTGTTAGAAAAATTAAAACAATACAATCTAAGTGCTAATTGCAAAAATAAAATATCTCACGATGTATTAAAACAGTATACAATGGAATCTTTACAATTAATATATTCAGCAATACTAAATACAAACAATAAAGTCAATATAAAAGATTTTAGAGGAAGTGATTTACCTAGTAATTGTGATATTATGACATATAGTTTTCCATGTCAAGATTTATCCAATGTTGGGCATTTTCATGGTTATTGTAGTGGAATATCTAGGAGTGCAAATAACAGGTCAGGACTTCTTTGGGAAGTAGAAAGAATACTACAAGAGAGAGTGAAATTAAAACTAGATATGCCAAAAGTTTTGATGTTAGAAAATGTGACATCTTTGACTTCAGATAGACATAGCAAAGATTTTGAAGAGTGGAAAAATAGTCTTCAAAATTTGGGTTATTATAACAAAGTATACAAACTTCGTTCTCAATGGTATGGACAACCTCAAAGACGATATCGCCTTATTATGCTTAGTATATTTATTGGTGTAAAAGATGGTGGTGAACTACTAAAAGAAAGATTAGAAAAGTACTTTAAAGAACATAATTTAGAATGTTTAAAATATATAAGTACATTAAATATACAAAGAAAAGAAGTAGAGCAATGTCTTAGATTGGATTATAAAAATGAAATATACTTGGAAGAAGCCAAGCAATCTCAGCCAAATGATACTCAATCTAGAAAAAGAATTTGGAATGATAATCTAAAAATTGTAACAGAAAATTATTGTAAATCAAAACATGTAGATACAATTACTACAAAGCAAGATAGACACCCAAATGCTGGAAATATATACTTTGATTATATTGATAACAAAAAAAGCAAATTTAGATATCTTACACCACGAGAGTGTTTTTTGTTGATGGGTTTTGATGAAAGTGATTTTGATAAAGTAATTATTAAAAACCCTATATCTAGAGGGCATTCTAAATTTTTCACAAAAGACAATCTAATACATTCTGCAGGCAATAGTATAGTTGTTGCTATATTAGAACAAGTATTTATCCAAGTTATTGATATATTAAAGACAGTTATAAACAATTAATAATTGTTGCAAAATATGTAAGCTTTTGAAATAATTATTATACTAAATATATCAATATATAGTATGGCATGACATATATTACAATTCGTTATTATGTTTAAAATCTATTAAACTAATTTTTTAACACAAAAAACAGTTCTTGACACCTTTTATAATATATGATAAACTAAGTTTATAAGGGGAATGGATTCATGTCTAGTGCGATTGGTATAATAATTTTGAAGACTAGTAATAGTAAATTAGGTGACAAGAGTGTTAATATTTTGGGCAAAACTTGTTTGGAATGGGTTTCATTATCATTTGGCAATAGTTTGTGTGGAATAGTTGATTATAATATTGACGACAATATTATTGATATCATAAAACCTACTGTTAATATTACTAGAAAATATACCATTGTATTGTACAGTGATACTCCGTTAGTCAATATTGCTACTATAGAGTGTGCTATAGATGTTATGAAAAGTAGTGATTTATATTGTCTTAAAATTAGTAGAGGTTGGATATTTGTTACTGACTATTTAATAAATTTAGAAATTTTGCCAAATTTATCAACTACTCATTTGGATAATATAGATGTTGATATGATTTGTGTAGACAGTTTCATAAATGTTGCAAAAGCTACAAAACTATTGAGAGATAGAATTCTTGATTATCACATGGGTAATGGTGTACACATAGTTGATCCTAATACTGTTTGGATAGATTGTGAAGTACGCATAGGAAAGGGTACTACAATACACCCCAACAACATCATTAAAAATCAAACGGAAATAAAAGAAGGTGTAACATTGCTGTCTGGCAATACTATTGACAACTGTATTTTGGATAATGATTGTAGTGTAAGCAATAGTATGTTACTTGATAGTTATGTTGGACAATGTACATCTATAGGACCGTTTGCAAGATTGAGACCTGAAAGTATAATAGGCAACAATTGCAAGATTGGAAATTTTGTAGAAATTAAAAAGAGTTTGATAGGGGACAACACTAAAGTTGCCCATCATACTTATATTGGAGACGCTCAAGTTGGTAAGAACTGCAATTTTGGCTGTGGTGTCATTATTGCCAATTATGATGGTGTAAATAAAAACCCAACACGCATAGGTAGTAGGGTGTTTATAGGAGCTAATAGTACATTAATAGCTCCTATAATATTAGAAAATAATTCATTTGTGGCAGCTGGTTCTACAATTATCAATTCAGTCCCTGAAGATAGCTTGGCAATAGCTAGAGCAAGGCAAGTCAATAAACAAAATTGGATAAATAAAATTAAGAAATAGTAACATATGAAAAGCGAACAAAAAACAAATTTTAAATTAGAATTGGATAAAGTAGTAAACAAAAAAATAAAACTCTTTGTAGGCAATTCAAATCCTAAATTAGCTAAAAGAATATCAAAAATTTTGGGATTAGATATTGGTGATATGAAAGTAGATTCATTTAGTGATGGTGAGTGTAGTATAGAGCTTAATGAATCTGTTAGAGGTTGTGAAGTTTTTGTAATACAGTCATTAAGCAATCCTGTCAATCAACACTTGGTAGAGTTGTTGGTTATGATAGATGCACTAAAGAGAGCAAGTGCTGTAAAAATCACAGCTGTAATACCATATTTTGGATATGCTAGACAAGATCGTAAGGCTAAGCCTAGAGATCCAATCACAGCTAAGTTGGTTGCCAACCTTATTGTTACTGCAGGTGTTGATAGAGTGCTTACTATGGACTTGCATGCTGCTCAAATTCAAGGATTCTTTGATATACCTGTAGATCACTTGTATGGTATACCAGTATTAAGAAATCATCTTATAAAGCTTGGTTTTTTTGAAAATCGTGAAGTTGTAATAGTGTCTCCAGATGTTGGTAGTGTGGCTAGATGTAGAGAGTTTGCAAGCAAACTTGGACTTCCTATTGCTATAGTAGACAAGCGTCGTCCAAAGCCAAATGTATCAGAAGTATTGAATATAATAGGTGATGTAAGAGACAAATGTTGCCTAATATTTGATGATATGATAGATACTGCAGGTACGATAGTCAATGCTGCTAATGCACTTATTGATATAGGACAAGCGAGAGAGATTTATGCTTGTTGTACTCATGGTGTATTAAGTGGACAAGCTTTGGACAAGCTCAACAAAAGCCCAATTTCTAAATTATTTTTGTTAGACACAATAGAGTTGCACCCCGAAAAATTATTGCCAAAATTTGAACAAATCAGTACAGATGATATATTTTCGACGGCAATTCATCATATTTTTTGTAATTATTCAGTTAGTACAATATAAATTGATTTCATATATTGGACTTAAATTTATAGGTAAATATATTATTATTAGTAAATGTTGGAGCATTTTAGATACAACCAACATTTGTTTAAAAATATCATCCTACAAACTTTATTTAGTCTGTAGGATGATATTTTATTCAAAGTCCTCATCTGTTAATTTTTCTACATTTATGGATTTTACATAACCATTTCCCTTGACGCTAAAGAAGTCATGATGTTTGGTGTCTGTTTTTAGTCCATTCAATACTATTGGGTTTATTACTTCGTCTATTGGAAAGTATGGTTGTATACCAAGATTTTTTAAAGCAGAATTGGCGTTGTATCTCACAAATCTTTGAACATCTTCTACTAACCCTACAGGAGAGTATAGCATATTGCTATACTCTAGTTCATTTTCATATAATTCTTTTAGTAGTTTCATGCGATCTTTTTCTACTTCTTCTTGGTCTTGTGGACTTAGAGTTTTAAATATATCTTGAGCTATTAGTCCTGTGTATGTGCCGTGCAAACTTTCATCTCTCAGTATAAGGTTGATGATTTCTCCACATGCAGTCAATTTACCCTGTCCTGCCCACCACAGCGGATAAAAGAATCCACTATAAAACAGAAAACTTTCCAAAAATACGCCTGTTACAAGTGCCATATATACATCTTTTTTTGGAGCATTTGGAGTAAATAACTTGTGATAGCGGCTTGTAATTAGTTTTTCTTTTTTGTCTAAGATTGGATCTGTTTCTATCCATTTAAATAATTCGTCTATCTCTTCGTCTGTGGCAAGAGTGCTAAACATGTGACTGTATGACTTGGCATGAATTTCTTCCATTCCACCCATGAATGTAAATACACCCTTAGCTTGAAGTCTATCCATATGCAATGGAATAAGATGCATTCCATCACCACCTTGTTTGGTATCTAATAGAGTTAGTCCTCCCAAAACTTTTTTGTATGTGTCTTTTTCTATTGGTGTAAGTGTATTCCAAGTATTTTTGTCTTGAGATACGGGTACTTCGTCCTCTAGCCAAAACTGCATGGTATTTTGTTTCCAAAATGTCAAAGAATAATTGTCTTCAGGTGTATTCCAATTGACTGCTTTTGTAAGTAAAGTATTATCGTTAGTTACCATAATGTAATATTATACCTTTGTTTTTGTATTTTGATTATTATATTTATGTGTCGTTATACTGTATTCAACTTTGGTTGCAACCATTCGGGACGCCCTAATCCTTGTGGTTGTTTTATTGGGTTGTAGTTTTTTAGTGTTGTCCATACTTCTTCACAAACTAACAATTTGTACAAGTCTATTACTATTTGCAAGCGAGGGCGTTTGATATTAAAAGTCAACTCACTTTTAAAATATCTATCACTCACAAAAATATAATTGTCATCTTGATAATGCCTATCCATTTCTAATTTTAGATATAGTTTGATATGATATTGATAAGCGTCTAATCCTACTTTTGCCCAATCAAAATTTTGTGCAAACCAATCTAGGCACCAGTATGATACAGCTTCGCATATAACCTCTTCAAACCAATCATAGTGATAAAATATGCAAGGATAAAGAGTATGCATTATGTGATGAGTATATTCATGTGAGTATTGAAATATAAATCCGCTATAGTCTTCAAAGCTACAATTGACTGCAATGTATGGTGTATTTCCAATTTTTGTATAGTACGGATTGGATAATTTGGTGTCTAATAAATACTCTATACATGTGACATTGACGCAAAAGTTGTGTTGCAACAATTTTTCAATTTGTGATTTTAAAATATTTAGTAATGAACTCATTGCAATTATATTGTACTACAAAGAATAGCAATGGTCAATGTACTATACAAATTTAAAGTTGTCAATCTATGTGTTTGAATATATGGTGTTTACAATTTGTTTTTTATTGGTTACGGGAGTAATTTGTATACAATAGATGTTTTACAAATAATAAAACTAAGTTTTTAAAAGTTATATTTTATACACTACACATCAAGCAATCTTCGGCAGTAGTGTGTCTAGTTCTAGTGTAGTATAGGCTCTTCAATCCTTTGCGATGTGCATAAATTGAGTATTTGGCAATTTCTTTGGTAGAAATATCAGATTTTACAAATAGTGTTGTACTTATGCCTTGGTCTATATGTGCTTGCATTGTTGATATTAAGTCTATAAGCTTGTATTGATCTATATTGAATGCTGACTTATAGTATAGTGCTGTGTCTTTTCCTAAAAATGGCATAGGGTAATATGTTGTAGAATCTGCATATGTTCTAATTTCTATTTGGTCTACTACTGGCATAACACTAGCTGTAGAATTTTGAACATAAGATATAGATTGAGTAGGTGCTATTGCTAAGCGATATGCATGGTATAGCCCGTGTTCTAGTACTTGTTCTTTTAATGTAGTCCAGTCATGTGTAGTTGGTACATGTATACCATCAAATAATTTTATTACATGAGTAGAGCGGGGGATAAAGCTAGTGTTGATGTATTTTTCAAAGTAAGTACCTTTGGCATATTCTGATTTTTCAAACCCTAAAAATTTACTATTTGTGTCTTTGGCTATTTCACAACTAGCCTGTATACTATAGTAGTTTAGCATCATAAAGAATGTATCTACAAATTCTAAAGCTTCAGCACTATCATAGTCTATTTTATTCTTAGCCAAATATCCATGCAAGTTCATAGCTCCTAGTCCTACAGAGTGAAGTTCTTCATTTGCTTTTTGTATAGTAGGGGCATTGCGTAACTTGGTCATTTGTACAACACTTGTCAATGCTCTCATGCCTATATGGACTGCTTGCTTTATTTCTTTATTTTGCATTACATTGGCAATATTGAGAGAACCTAATATACAACTAACATCTCTATTAATAGTGTCAGGGTCTTCGTAGTCACCAATTTGGCTAGTTTCTTGAAGTTGAAAAATTTCAGTACACAGGTTTGACATTTTGATTTGTCCCAAATCTTTTAATGCATGTACACGATTTGCATTGGATTTATACATTATATACGGATAGCCAGACTCTAATTGTATCATTGCTATTTTTACCAACAAGTCTCTTGCAGACAACTCTAGTACTGTCTTTTTTACATTAGGATTGGATAAGAGTTCATCATACATTATATCTATATCCATATCATCTAAGTGTTGATTGTATGCTTCATATACACTATGAGGGGCAAAAACAAACATTGGCTTGTTATCCTTAACTAGTTCATAAAACTTACTTGGTACAATGAGTCCTATAGCTAGGGTTGCTATACGAGATTTTTCGTCAGCATTTATTTTTTTTGTGTCCAAAAATTCTATGATATCATGATGAAAAATATTGAGATATGCAGCCCCTGCTCCCTTCCTTTGTCCAAGTTGATTTGCATATGCAAATGTGTCTTCTAATAGTTTCATTACAGGTACTACACCACTACATGCATTAGCAAAGCCCTTGATACTATCTCCACGAGAACGCAATTTAGACAAGTTGAGAGCAACAGCACCTCCCATCTTGCTTAGATAAAGTGAAGTGGATACATTAAATGATATAGAATTTAGACTATCATCAACCTCTAACAAATAACAACTTACCATTTCACCACGGCGTTGTCTACCAGCATTGAGAAAAGTTGGTGTGGCTGGTTGATAGTTTTGTTTCATCATTTGTAGTACAAAATCAACAGCTCTTGCAAAACTTCCTTGTCCTAAATACAATGCAACTACTACAACTCTATCAATATATGTCTCCAAATACTCTTTTCCATCATTTGTCTTTAATGCATAGTTGGTATAAAATTTGCTAGCTGCCATGTACGAAGCAAATTCAAATTTTACATCTACAGCTATGTCATATAGTTGTTGTATTTGTGCAATGCTATAATTTTGAAAAACATCTTCATAGTATTTATTGTCTATTAAAAATCTAAATCTTTCTAATAAATTTTCAAACTTCTTTGTTTTGTTGTATGCATACTTCAAAAACTCATCTAGAGCAAGTTTATCTTTTTTTAAATCAAAAAAACCATCAGGAGTTTTTTGCATGATTTCGTTGTTAAGTTCAATGTGTTTCAAAATTTGATTCCCTTTAAAAGTGATATGGATTATATTAAAACATACTATATATAGTGCTTTAAATTTAAAAAGCACTATATAAGGTAATTTATTTGAAGATAATACATTTTTAAAAAATTTTTGTCAAATGGTTTTAAACTTTAGATTGTTATTTAAAATTTTAATTTTGGTTTTATTAAGTTAAAAATAGAATATTTATTTTTACAAAAAATAAATATTCTATTTTTTTATAAGCTTGCTAAAAGCATTGAAAATTTAATAAGTTTAAATAAATATGAATATTTTATTTTGCCACTTAATATTTCTTTTCAATGTAAATAAATATTAAAATTATATTTGTATTAAAATATAATTGTGTAAAAACACAAAATCAATAAGTATATAAAATAAAAATAAATTATTAATATAAATACTTCCACATACTATTTTTGAAATGTCAAAAATAAAAAAAATTTTTTGTGGAGCGGGCATGCTTGCAATATGCTCTGTTGTGGCAAAGTTGATTGGAGCGTTTTTTAGGATTCCGCTTACCAATATTCTTGGTGCAGAGGGTATGGGTATGTACCAAATGGTTTTCCCTATATATACAGTTGTACTCACTCTATCAAGTGGGGGATTGCCTATTGCTATTTCTAAAGTTGTGGCTAACAAAACAGCAATAGATGATATAGATGGTGCAAAAAAGGTTCTTAAGGTGTCTTTGTTTTTGCTTAGTTGTATAGGTATTGTTGCAACAATAGGCATTGTGTGTATGCATAAGTGGATTTCATCATTGCAAGGAAACTCTAGAGCAAGTATAGCTTATTTGGGGATTGCACCTTCTATATTTTTTGTATGTATAATTTGTGTATTAAAAGGGTATTTTCAGGGTAGGCAAAACATGTTGCCATCTAGCATAATGCAAATTGTAGAACAAATCATTAAGTTAGTAGTTGGGATTTCTCTTAGTATGTATTTTATGAGATGGGGAATTGAGTATGCAGTGCTTGGTGCAATGATTGGTATTAGTGTATCCGAATGTGTCGCAATGTTGACTTTGATTGGGTTTTATATATTGGGAAATATTGTAGCAAGACGCAAAAATATTTTTTTGAAAACGAATTTACAATTCCAAACAGAAGTAGCTTTGGATTGGAATTTGACAAATGATATTATAAAAAATAATTCTACTAGTATCAACACTAGTAGTAGTGCAAAGAGTATACTTAAAGCTGTCTACAAAGTTGCAATGCCAGTTACTTTAGGTGCTATGATACTTCCATTGACACAAGTTATAGATAGTATAATAGTTATCAATTTTTTGATTAGTGCAGGATTGAGCAAGGCAGATGCTACAGGGCAATATGGTATACTCAATGGTCCAGTATCAAGTTTGATAAACTTGCCAGTATTAATCACATTGGCCATATCCATAGCCTTGCTTCCCAAGGTTGCTAGATGTTTTGCTACACAACAAGATAGTACTAATGAAGTTAATAATGCCATGAAATATTCATTATTGTTGGCTTTTCCTAGCTTTGTAGGAGTGTTGTTGTTTGCTAAAGATATAATGTATTTTATGTATGGTAGGGGACTAAGTGCACAAGAATTGGACTTGGGAATAAAAATACTACAGTTGTCATCTAGCATTATTGTTTATGCCGGAATTATGCAAATTTGCACGGCCACACTTCAAGGAATGGATAAGGCATCTAGACCTGCTTTTATATTAGCTATAAGTGCTGTAATAAAAATTGTATTTACAATAATTTTGTTAAATTTATTGGGAATTTATGGTGTAACTTTAGCAAGTGTGTTGTTTTATTTGGTTGCATGTTTATTTAATTTGATACTATGTCGTAAGAGAATAGATTTGCATCACACTTCTAAATATTCAATAAAAATAATATTAGCAAGTATTGTTAGTTTTGGTATTAGCTTTGCTTTGAGAGAGTTGTTGTTGGGTGGTATTAGTTTTACTATTAGATTATTGTTGTGTGGTGGCATGTCAGTTGTATTGTATGGTATTGTTTGTTGGTTGTTGGGCCTGATAGGCAATAAACTCAAAAATGTAGATGTCAATATTTGATTTGAGAATACAGTTTCTAATATGAGTATACAAATAGGGTATATTAAGATTGAAAAAAGTAAGATATAAATAAAATCAACATAAGGCGTTAGGGGGGAATCCCCTCAAAAAAAAGCTTTTTTGCTTCTTTTTTGGCGTCAAAAAAGAATAACTCCTATTTTGTTGATTGTTTATATTTTATTGTAATTAACCGCTCGTTGTACACTCTCTTTTTAATTTTCTATAGTATTCTTTATCTCAAAAATATTGACAAATTAGACAAATTGTAGTAACATATCATCACTATGTCAAAGAATTTGTTTGAAGGTATAAGAAAACTTATGGACACTATAGCTAAGGGTGTATCTAAGGTTTTGGTTGTAGGTTGGTTGTGGATTCCATTTTCTTATTCTCTCATATTTTTTTTAATTTTGCTTGTTAATGGACAAGAATTTCCACCTTATTCTGAAATATTTTTGATTGGATTTTTTATATGTTTGGCTACAAGTGTGCTTTTGTTTGTAATTAAAGGACCTAATATCAAGAAAGCTCCAAAACAAGAATTTAGTCCACAACCACTAATTTCACAACAAATAGCTCCAACTCCTGCACCTCAATACAACAATACAATCAACAACAATCAGTATACTATAGCACAAGAAGCTAAGTCACAATTGCTACCGCAGTATCAACCTGCCCCACTAGTATTTGCAAGTAGAGTAGACCCCAACTTATATATACATGAGTACAATGATAAGCTGATTTTTTATAAAAGGGAAAATGGTGGAATGTTGTATCTAGGTACTGAATACAAAAAAAATGCTAGCTAGCATATCAAGATTATCTTTGTAATAAGTTGATAGTATACAATTTTTATATTTTTAATATTTTGTTATTTATTTAAATTATTTTATTTAAATTTTTTATAGACTTATAGTGCTATTCAAAAATTTAAGTTGTTAGAACAATGCTTGTTCTTATTATAATTGCATTTCACTTGTCTATTTGCCATTCTATTTGATAGACCATATTACCATGTGCTTTAGTTTAAGAAATAGTTGACGACTATATATTTATGTGTTATTATTAGATAATTTATTTCAATTGCTTTATAACAACCATGGTGATTGTATCAAAATATGGTAACTGGAGGTTTGTATGAAATTTAAAGGTTATAGTGGGGTAGAGGTTGCTCTCGGTGTACAACATTTGTTTGCAATGTTTGGAGCTACTATACTTGTCCCTATTTTGACGGGAATGAACGCATCTGTTGCATTATTGACAGCTGGACTAGGCACTCTTATTTTTCACTTTGTGACTAAAATGAGAGTGCCTATTTTTTTGGGTTCTAGCTTTGCATTTTTGCCAGGAATTGCCGCAGTAGTTGCAAGTGAAGGTGCTAACTATGCGGGTGGGGCAATAATTGTGGCAGGTGGAATTTATTTGATATTTTCTATTCTAGTTTATTTTGTAGGTGCTAGCAATATCAAAAAGCTTTTTCCACCCGTAGTAGTCGGTCCTATAGTTATTTTAATAGGATTGAGTTTGGTTGGAAATGGTATAAATGATGCAAGTGCTATAAATCAACAAGGCAACTCGTGGGCTGAATATCCTTGGTTGTCTTGGTTGGTGGCTGCTTTTACGCTTATTGTAATATTATTATTTATGCTTAGAGGAAAAGGTATCTTTAAACTTGTACCTATTTTGATTGGCATAGTTGCAGGATATGTTGTTTGTTTGATTTTGTCAGCTTTTGGATTGAATGTACTCAACTTTGATGCTATTAGTGCGGCAGATTGGATAAATATACCCTATGTTACAGATGGATTTATGCAATTGCCAAAATTTAGCTTGTCATCAATATTGGTTATAGCCCCTATTGCAATAGTTACTTTTATGGAACATATAGGTGATATGACTACACTTGGAGCAGTGACAAGCAAAGATATATACCAAGAGCCAGGATTGCATAGAACTGTATTGGGTGACGGTATAGCTACTATGGCGGCGGGATTCTTTGGTGGTCCTGCCAATACAAGTTATGGCGAAAATATAGCAGTGTTGGCTACATCTAAGAACTTTGACCCTCGTATTATTAGACTTGCAGCATGCTTTGCTATTGTATTGGCGTTTTTGGGCAAGTTTGGAGCATTGCTTCAAACAATTCCTAGTCCTGTATTAGGCGGTGTATCTATAGTTTTGTTTGGTATTATTGCTAGTTGTGGTATAATGGTATTGGTTGACAATAGAGTTGATTTTAAGAACAGTCGCAATCTTGTTATAACATCTCTCATACTTTCAGTCGGATTGGGTATAACTCTTTCAGGGTTGGGCGGATATATTTCAATATCAGAGAACTTTAATTTGAGTGGATTATTTGTAGCTACAGTAGTTGGTATATTGGCCAATATTTGTCTGCCCAAGGATTTGCCTAAGATTGGTGATAGTGACGGAAATGATGAGACAATTTCAGGCTCAGACAACGAGCAGTTTATGAATGATGGTTATTAGTTGTTTGTTTTTTGATATATAATTATGTTTATTGTATGAGACAAAGCTTTGTATTTATCAATGGAATACTATATAAAATAAGTTCTTAAGATATACCGCAGTTGCAAACAAGTAACTGCGGTATATAGATATATTGGATGTTAAAAGCATTTTGTATATTACAATTTTTAAAAATATAATAGCAGACATATGTATTTTAAATACATATGTCTAAAATAACAGTACAATAAAAATAGTATATAAATGGTAATTTACAAATAAAGTAAATTAATATTATTTATCATTTATTGACAAACTATTAATAATATGTTATTATATTGTTGATGATTTTTTAAATATAGTTTTGGATTTATAGTCTATGGATATGTACGACAACAATTTGAATATTTCCAATAGGCTTACATTGAGAGAAATGTGGGACAGTGGTTATGATATTTCTATCAAGGCTGATGGTAGTCGTAGACCACTTGTGGATATGTTGGATATGGCATATCAGTCTAGGTTTGAAGATTTGAGAGTAAGTACTGTATATAGAGAAGAAAATGCTAGTATATTGTTTAGTATTATGAGAGGACGAAGACATCTTATGCAGTGTGGAGATTGGGGATTTGCGTGGGAAGATCAAAAAGGTTTGCCATTTGCTACACCGATATTGCAAGATGCCAAAAGAGTATATTCTCAAATTAGGGTAGACAATGCTTGTATAACTAAAGATGTAATAATGATGGATCATTTTAATAATGTGTTAGCAGTATATAGATATGTGCTAAGTGATAGCAAAAAAAGGTAAAAAAGAAATGGGGACACCAATCAAAGTAGAGATAGTGGCACAATGGTTTGTCAATCGTGCGATATTAGATGTGCAAGATGGTAAAGGAGAATATATCTCATTACTCAAGTTGCAAAAACTGTTGTATTATAGTCAAGGTTGCTATGGTGTGATACAAGGTAAAAAGCTTTTTGATACCGAATTTGTTCATCAGCGCAGTGGTCCTACTATTCAAAAAATAACAGATAAGTACATTAGGTTTGCTATCAATGGTATAAATTTGTGGCAAGATGACATAGATATAGAGATGGACAAACCTGATATACATTTTTTGCAAAATATATATTTGTTGTTTGGTCAATATTCAACTTGGCGACTAAGTGAAATGACAGTCAACGAATTGCCTTGGTCTACTACAAAACAAGATGAGAAAATAACATTTGAAAGCATGGTAAAGTATTTTAAAATTTATCATGATGATAGACTTAATACAATGAGAATAAGAGACCCAAAAGTCATAGAGAGAGCGGTGAGTTTGAGAGATAGGGGTATATTAGACGATGACTTTATTATAAAAAATTTCTATAAATATTTTTAGAATGATAATTAATGTTGAGATTTTATTGATATTTTTGCAAAGATATTAGTATGTATAAGTAGATTTGACTAATGAAAAATTTGAAACAAACATATCAAAATTTTAGGACAGTGTTTTTTTATTTATTAGCTGTTGCTATCATTTTTTCATTTATAGCTGTAGGTGCTAAAAATGAGTTTATGGCACTAGTATCAGTTATTGCCAACATTGTTGCAGGGGTATGTTTCTTCATTTGGATAGCACTTTATATTTCACATTGTATTATAAAAGCTGTATTTGAAGAACGAGATGAGAGACAAATAGGCGGCATTGCTACAATAAAGAATCACAAGATAGCAATAATATTGTTAAAGAAGTACTAAATACCAAAAATACTGTAGAATATGATTCTTTCGTATTTAAAGTAAATAGTGATAGTTTTAATTTTTGCAAAAAGTGTGGTAGCATTGTTGCAAAAGATATAAATGGCAATTGGACAACTTGTCGTAATTGTAAAAACAATCAAGATTAATTGTATTTTTGTAATTGGCAACAATTGTAGTTTGCCAATTTTTTGTTTATATGATAAAATAACTGTATTGATGTTAGGAGTAGTATTGTGTTGCAGTTATTTGTACAAAAGCATGGGGCAAGTAGTCACCCAATAAGAGCATTTTATTCGGCTGGTCGTGTCAATCTCATAGGTGAGCATATTGATTATAATGGTGGATTTGTATTGCCTGCCGCTATTGGCTTGGGTTGTACAATATATTGTCGTCTAAATGACAAGAATTGTCTCAATGTAGCGTATACTACAACTGATTTTGAGGGTAGTATAGACTATACAAAATTGGATAGCTACAGAGACAAAAATTATCTCAACTATATTGCGGGTGTGTGTATTCAGTTGCAAGATATTGGTATACAACTTGTAGGAATAGATGTGTTGTATGACATAACCGTGCCATTTGGTAGTGGATTGAGTAGTAGTGCGGCGATAGAAGTTGCAACGGCTTATATGTTGCAATCAATTTATAATAACAAGCATGGTATTGCAAAACCAATAGATTGTATACAACTTGCTGTGATTTGTCAAAAGGCAGAAAACAATTTTGTAGGAGTCAATTGTGGCATTATGGATCAGTTTGCATCTGCAATGGGTAAAGACAACAACGCTATATTGCTAAATTGTTCTACATTAGAATACAAGTATATTAGCGGCAATATGGACGGATTGGAGTTGTGCATAATCAATACAAACAAGCCACATGATTTGACTACAAGTAAGTACAACGAAAGAAGACAAGAATGCGAATCTGCCTTGAATTGGTTGAATACAAAATCTGACAAACCAATAAAAGATTTGTGCAGTCTAACACCTACACAATTTGAGTCTCTTGCACAAGGAATGAATTCTGTATTATACAATAGAGCCAAACATTGTGTATACGAGAATGATAGAGTTGTAAATGCAGTAGATGCATTTGGCAAAGGTGATATACAACTCTTTGGAAATCTAATGTTGCAGTCACATGATTCACTCAAAGATTTGTATGAGGTGAGTTGCGTTGAGCTAGATACTATTGTGGACATACTCAAAGCTCAGTCATACTGCAAAGGTGTAAGAATGACGGGTGGTGGCTTTGGGGGTTGTTGTGTAGCTATTGTAGCTAAAGATAACAGAGACAAAATTCAACAACTTTTGGATATAGAATATCCTAAAAAAACAGGATTGAATTGTAGTATATATTATACGAATATGAGTGATGGTGCAAAAGAAATTTTTGTATCATAGTGACATAAAATAGATGAACAACCTTACGATAGTGGGTTGTTTTTTTTGTATGTTTTAGTATGATTTGTTATGTAATAAACACTCGTTGTACACTCGTTAGTTTTAGTGGGTATACATATTTACGCTCTAACTGTATAGTATTTTATAAAAATTTTGAAATAATTAAGATATTTTGTCATTATTTGTTTACAAAATCTTGATTATATGCTATAATTGAAGTGTTAGTAAAAACACTATGGAAAGTAAAAACACTATGGAAAGTAAAAACACTATGGAAAGTAAAAACACTAAGGAAAGTAAAAACACTAAAGTACGGTTTGGATTAGATATTGGTATAGCTAGTGTTGGTTGGTCTGTGATAGAGTGCGATGAGTCTGGTTATGCTGTGGATATTGTTGCGGCAGGTTCTAGAGTGTTTACAGCTGCCGAAGTGCCAGGTAGTGATGAGGGGCTTGGAGAAGCTAGGCGAAGTGCAAGGGGTGCTAGGCGAAGTGCAAGGGGTGCTAGGCGAAGAAATCGTAGACACAAATTTAGATTACATAGAGCTAAGAGATTGATTGTTGAAAGTGGTATGCTTTCTCAACAACAGTTGGACAACTTGTATGACAATAGTCAACCCAAGCAGGATATATATGAGATTAGGTATAGAGCGTTGGATAGTGTTTTGACCAATCAAGAGTTTGCCAAACTGCTTATACATTTGTTGCAACGCCGTGGTTATAAGTCCAATGCCAAAGATACAAAAGTACTAGACAGTCAAACAGATGAAAGCAAAAAAGCTAAGGCAAAAGCAACAGAAAGTGAAAAAACAGATGATGAAGCAGCACTAAAAAGTATAGCCAACAACAAAATCATTTTGTCTCAATACCGTTCTGTAGGAGAGATGATATACAATGACTCCAAGTTTAGACTCAATGTGGGTGGCAATCAAGTTTCTGTAAAAGGAAATTATGTATTCAAAGCACGCAACTCTACAGGAGATTACAAATTTGTAATGTTGAGAGCGTGGATTGTAGATGAGATTAAGCTTATATTTGAAAGACAATTTGCTTTGGGTAATCATCAGTATGCTAATCCACAATTGAAAGACAAGTATCTTGAGATATTTGAAAGTCAACGCCATTACAGTGAAGGTCCAGGAGGAATTGAAAGCAAGTACGGTATTGAGGGTATCAATTATCATAGACAAAAGCAAGGACTGCAACCATTGATTTCTTTGATAGAAAAAATGACAGGCAAGTGTACTTTTGAACCACAAGAAGAACGAGCGGTCAAAGCTAGTTATAGTTTTGAAAAATTTCGGTTGTATCAAGATTTCAATCACATTAGTATTGTTGATGGTAGAAAAAACAGCAGACAACATTTGACTCAAGAGCAGTTTGATGCTCTAGTCAAACATGCACATGATAAAGAAAAAATAACATACAAAGATATTAGAAAAGTCTTGAATTTGTCTCAAGATTGCAAGTTTAGCAATGTTGACTACAAACCTAAAGTCAAAAAAGACAAAGATGGCAATCCTATACAAGATGACCAGTCAAAAGATCCAGAATCAGATGCAAAGATTTTGGGATTGCCAAAATATCACGCTATAAAAAGAGTCCTAAAGGGCGTGTCAATTGATATCACAACTCTCACTACGGCTCAACTCAATTGTATAGCTACAGTAGTCTCTAAGTACAAAGATGATAATGATTTGGTTGAAAAACTAGAGACTGAGTTGGTCAAAAATGGGCTTGACAGTGTGGTTGCACACAATATATCACAAGCAAGTTTGGAATTGTCATTTAGTGGCGTTGGTCATTTGTCAATTAAGGCTGTAGATAAAATTCTTGATGTGTGGCAAGTTGGTGATACTTATGACCAAGCTGTTACTCGTGCGGGGTATGACTTTAAGAGTGAGTGGACGGGAGAAAGGTTCAAAAAATTGAGCCTATTAGAACATGCCGAAAATGGTGGGACTAAGCCTATCAACAACCCTGTTGTGAGACGCAGTGTAGGACAAGTGATAAAGGTAGTCAATTCTTTGGTAGAGACATATGGTAGTCCTATAGGTATCAATATAGAGTTAGCTAGAGATATGGCAAAGTCCAAAAAAGAGAGACAGGATATTGAAAAGGCTAATAAGCAAAATAGAGAACGCAACGAAAGAGCCAAGCAAGAAGCTGTAGAACTAAGAAAATCCAATTCTAAACTAGATTCCAATCCTACAGGGCTAGATATAGTCAAAATAAATCTCTATAGGCAACAAAACTGTATATGTATGTATAGTGGAAAATCTATAGACAACACTCGTTTGCTAGAAGATGGCTATGTTGAAGTTGACCATATAGTTCCTTACAGTATTTCTTTTAATGACAGTTATCAAAATAAGGTATTAGTATTTGGTGAAGAAAATCAACAAAAAGGCAATAGATTGCCTTTGCAATATCTCACGGGAGAAAAAAGAGAAAGATATATTGCCAATGTTGAGAGAATATTTGGCAAAAATTTGGGCAAAAGGTCAAGACTACTCAAGACTGTTATCACAGATGAAGATAGAAACAAGTTTATAGAACGCAATCTCAATGACACTAGATATGCAACCAAGGTAATAGCTAATACACTAAAAAATTATCTCTTGTTTGACGAAGTTGTTCATACCAAAGATACTCAAAAAAAGAGAGTTATTACTGTCAATGGTACTATGACTAGTTATATTAGAGCTAGATTTGGTCTCAACAAGGTACGCAACAACGGAGATACTCACCATGCACTAGATGCTATAGTAGTTGCGTGTACTACAGATAGCTATATACAGCAAATAAGCAAATACAATAAGTTGATAGAAAACAAATATAGAAAGCCAGATATTACCAATCAAATAGATTTAGAAACTGGAGAAATTATTGCCACTATTGAAGAATGGGTAGATTATGAGACGGGTGAAGTGTTGACAAAAGAAGAGTACTTTAAAAGAGGGTTGCACACCAAGCAAACCAATAGTCATGTCAAAAAAGAGCTAGAAAGGCAGTTGTTTGACAATGAAATGTCTCCACTAAGCAATTATAAAGCTACTCAGTTTAGAAATCTAGTTACTCAACTTATAGAACAATCACAAGGATTGCATGATGGCAATCCTGTGCATGTAGATGGCAAAGATACACACATCAATAAAATATTTGTATCACGCAAATTAAATCGCAAAGCTACAGGACAAGGGCATCAAGAGACTACATTTGGAAAAGTTGCAAAAATCAAGTCTAGTGAAGTAGGTGTATGCAAGGATAGAGTACAAGAGAATGAGCAGTTAGACCCTACACTTATGGTAAAACGCACGGAATTGAAAAATTTAAAGTTGGACAAAGATGGAGAGATAGATAATTATTATAAGCCTGATAGTGACAAGTTGTTGTACCAAGCTTTGAAACAATACCTAAAAGAACAAAGCAAGTTGCCAGAAAAAGACAAATTTAAAGAACCTTTTTATAAACCAATCCGCAATCAAGACGGGACAATGACTTTTGGGAATGTAGTCCTTAAAGTAAACACAATAGAAAAAAAGTCATCATTTGTTACTCTCAAGAACAACGGTGCAGCAGCCAATGGTGGAATGATAAGAATAGATGTCTTTAAGGTTGAAAATGCTCCAAAGAAAGGTGACAATGGGTATTATTGGGTGCCTGTATATGTCAATGATTTTGTCAAACATACTTTGCCTAATTTAGCTAGACCATCTTTAAAAGAGATGAAAGATGAAGATTTTATATTTTCGCTCTACCCCAATGATTGCATTTATGTAAAGCATAAAGATAATATGGAATTTACTAGAGAAGACGAAGTTGTAGAAGGTGATAAAGTTGTAAAAAATATTAGCAAAACTACTTGCAATGATGTGTATATTTATTATGTCAAAGCGGGAATATCTGGCGGCGCAATAACAGTAAAGTCGCATGATAGTTTGTACAATCTTTCTAGTCTAGGAGTAAAAGGTTTGAAAGAAATATCCAAATGCTCAGTAGATACTCTAGGCAATATTACCAAAATCACTACTAAGCAAGTTAGAGAAAAATTTCCTAATCAAAAATAGTTTATAAAAGATTTTTAAAAATAATATTGTAATTGTCGTTATAATATTATACTAATCGAACACTTAAAAAGCACATGCCGTTTAGAAATATATTCATATCCAAGCCATCATATTTGAGTATAGATAGAGGGCAACTTGTTATAAGACAAGGTGTAAACAACTATACAGCAAATTTAGAAGATTTGAGTACTTTGGTTATAGAAAATAGAGAGAGTACTATCACGGCTTACACAATTTCTCAACTAGCCGAAAATCAAATAGCTACCTATGTTTGTGATGCACGCCATATACCCAATGGCGTATTGCTTCCATTTTGTTGCCATAGTAGACATCTAAAAGCTCTATCTAGTCAAATATCTATGTCTTGCAATCTCAAACAACAATTGTGGCAGACAATAATAAAAAACAAAATTGACAATCAAGCTTTTGTACTTCATGCTTATAAAAAAGAAAATATTGAGATGCTACAACACTATGTCAATCAAGTAGAGATAGGAGACTGTACCAATATAGAAGCTAGAGCAGCTATGTGTTATTTTGATTCACTGTTTGACAAAAATACTTTTGGTGTTGCATTTAGCCGAAAAGATGATTGTTTTGTCAATGATGCACTCAACTATGGATATGCTATTGTGAGAGGTATGATAGCTCGTACTCTTGTAGCTTTTGGATACGAACCTAGTTTGGGTTTGTTTCATAGTTCAGAGTTGAATGCATTCAACTTGGCTGATGATATTATAGAACCTTTTAGACCATTTGTAGATTTGTACATTTTTAAATTGTTAAAAAAATACACACAGTTGGATAGTGATTGCAAGCAAAAAATTTTTAGTTTAGTGGAGTATGAGATAAAAATAGACAACGAAAAGTTTAATTTATCTACTGCAATTGAGAGATATATTGTGGGATTTAATCAAAGTGTAGAGCAAAGCTGTGACAAACTGTCTCGTGTGAGATTGGGTGTGCTTAGATTGCATTCAATTGTGTAGTATAGTATTTTCAAAATATAACAAAATTTTCCATCTAAAGTTATGAGATTTATGAGAATGATGATAATGTTTGACTTGCCTACCAATACTAAGGACCAAAGGAGAGCAGCAACTCAATTTAGAAACAACCTTATCAAGCAAGGTTTTTATATGATACAGTATTCTGTATATGGTAGATTGTGCAATGGACATGATAGCGTAAAAAAATACAAAAAACGCTTGCAGTCAGTTTTGCCATTGTATGGAAGTATAAGGCTAATTACAATTACCGAAAAACAATTTACCAATGCGGATATATTGTTGGGTACTAAAATACCATCAGACAAAGACGCACAGTGGCATCAACTAACATTCTTATAAAGATGTAGTTAATAACAAATACTAATATTAACAAAAATGGATTTGATACAAAATCCATTTTTTTGTCTTTAAATTATGCAATATTTGTTCAATTATGCTCTTTATTCAATTATAAGAAGTATATAAATAGAGTGCATTAAGATGTAAAGGAAGTAACAAAATAAATAAAAACAACCTTAAGGCGTTCGTGGGGATTCGCCCCCCCCCCCAAAAAAAAAGCTTTTTTGATTCTTTTTTGGCGTCAAAAAAGAATAACGATGGTTTTGTTGATAATTTGTATTTTATTGTAATAAAACCGCTCATTGTAATCTTATTAAATTACTTTAAATCATTTACAAATTTTTTAAAATTACAAACATTGTCTAAATTGATTGTCAAGAATATATTGAATATAGTATAATATAAATATACAGTAAAATTGTATATTTATGCATTTGCAAGCAAGCACATAATATTTGATGTTGTATTAGTTGATTCAACCTTGTTGATTATTGGGAGATTTTTATGCAAGAGCTAAAAAAAAAATATGGTTTGTTTACATGTATTGCCATGGTTGCAGGTATTGTAATTGGTAGTGGTGTATTCTTTAAAGCTGATGATGTATTAAATGCTACTGGTGGCAACATGTGGTTGAGTATCTCTGCTTGGCTTGTAGGTGGACTTGTCATGTTGTGCTTATGTTATACTTTTTGTGTTATTGCCGCAAAACACCCCAATTCTCCAGGGTTGATGGGGTACGCCGATGACTTGATTGGTAGCAAATTTAGTTATTTTATTGGTTGGTTTTGGACAACTATATATGCTCCTTGCATGGTCGCTGTAGTATGTTGGATATCAGCTATGTATACTACAACTTTGTTAGACTTGCCTGATGGTGGTTATATTGGTGCTGCAACATGGACAATTGCTATTGGCTATATGGTACTGTTGTATGCTATCAATACTCTAGCACCCAAAGTTGCAGGCAAATTTCAAGTATCCGCTCTAGTTGTCAAGCTTGTGCCATTGTTGTTGATGGCTATTATTGGGACTATAGTAGGCTTAGCCAAGGGTACTACTATGGACAATTTTGGTACAGTGACAGCAGAAGTTGACGGAAATCCTTTTTTTAAGGCTATTATTGCATGTTTGTTTGCATATGATGGTTGGATAATAGTCACTAGTATAGTTCCAGAAATCAAGAATGCAAAACGAAATGTACCTTTGGGATTGTTGATTGCCGCTATAATTGTAGTTGGTGTATATATTTTGTACTTTGTAGGTATGACTAGCTCTCTCAATGTTGGTGTTTTGATGGAAGCAGGTGATGTAGGTACTCAAAATGCATTTTCACAAATATTTAGCAGCATGGGTGGTACTCTCTTGTTTGTGTTTGTTGTTGTGTCTTGCTTGGGTACTGCCAATGGTATGATGATGTCATCTACTCGCAGTATGTACTCTTTGGCACAAAAGAGAATGTGTGTAGGACAAGGTACATTTGGACATATTTCTCCGCATACCAATGTACCTACCAATTCTTCTGTCATTGGCTTGGTTATGTCAGCTATGTGGTTTGTAGTATGGTACTTTAGTATGACTAGATGGGATGGCGAATTTGATATATCAGAGCTTCCTATTGTATTTTTGTATGTTATGTTTTTGCCTATTTTTGTGGCAATGATGATAAAGTATAAAGATGTACATTGGTTTAATAGGTTTGTAGCTCCAATAGTGTCTATAGGTTGTGTGATATTCTTGGTTATAGCACTCATATCCAAACACCAAATGTATGTATTGTGGTTTACAGTAGTATTTGTGGGTATGCAGTTGATTGGTTGGTTGTTGTTGTACTATGGCAAAAAGATTCATGGTTCTTACTGTGTAGAGGAATCAACGGATCAAATTAGAGATTTGAACGATGAAATTGCAAATGATGGTGGAAAGTGGATAGTTGATTGATATATTATTAAAAATTTTTACAACTTGTTGCACTGTATTTAAAGTACTTTTATATATACCAAAACACTACTTTATATAGTAGTGTTTTTTGGCTTTGTAAGTGTCCCATATGCTTTAAAATTTAAATATATGAATAAATTAATAATAAAATTTAACTAAATATACAATAAAGCAACATATTGACAAAGATGTATTGTATTATATATATAGACAAATAGTGTCAAATATTATATAATTGGTGTATAAGGTTGCATGGAGAATTATATATGAGCAAGAAGAGAAGTATCTATCTATCTATAATAATATCTATCATAGTATTGTTTAGTTGTTTTGCATTGGGGGTATTGACTGTTGCAAATAGCAATAATATTGCAAGTCATAATCCAAATACCGCTGATGAGTATTCTTTTATGCAAATGCCGAATACAGCTTTTGCCGAATATCCACCATCAAAAATAAGTATAACTGTTGGTGATAGTTTTGTTTTGAGAGTAGTATTGAATCAAGGAAATGATCCTAATTCACCTACTCAAGATTTGTATACTAGGTTTAAAATTGGTTGGTATAAAAATAAAGGAGATACTCTTGATTTAAATACTGCTGAGAAATATCGCACACAAACAGAATATTTTTATGTAGATTCAAGCAATGTTGGAAAACAATATTATTTTGCTGTCTATATCAATTGGATGCTAAATGATGGTACGCCTTTTTATTATGAAGTGTGGGATCTCATTGAAGTATCGGTAGAACCACGCAAACCAGATACCGTCTTGCTAAATTTGAATGGGGGTAGTGGTGGAACAACAAGTGTGGTGGCAACATATGGCGAGAATATGCCACAAGCTACAGCCCCTAGTAGAGATGGATATATTTTTAGTGGATATGTCTCATCTTATTATAAAGACAGATATTATTATGACAAAAATATGAACTCAGTGAGAGTATGGGATAGGATTGACAATTCTCCAACAGATTACAAATTGGTTGCACAGTGGGAAATGATACCAATTTTCATTGTTACAATAACGCTAGATTATAATGGTGGAAATGGTGGAACAAGTCAAGTAAGAGCAACATATGGCGAGAGTATGCCGCAAGCTATAGCTCCCGCTAGAGATGGATATGTATTTAATGGATATACAGATAAAGTGGACGGTGGCAAGCGATATTATGATGGCAATATGAACTCAATGACTCAATGGGACAAAAAAGAAGATGATACACTGTATGCACAATGGGAGATAGCACAGCCAGAAGAATATACAATAACACTAGACTTTAATGATGGAAGTAGTAGAACAGAACAAGTGGTAGCAATATATGGCGATAGCATGCCACCAGCTACAGCTCCTAGTAGAGATGGATACATCTTTAATGGATATGCAGATAGTGTAGATGGTGGAACGCTTTATTATGATGAAGATATGTATTCTTTGCGTTTATGGAATAAAAAAGAAGATACTACATTATACGCACAATGGCAAGAAAATGGCGGGACGCAACAAGAAAAGTACACAGTAACATTAGACTTTAATGGTGGAAACGGTGGAACAAATCAAGTAGTTGCAGTATTTGGTGAGAGTATGCCACCAGCTACAGCTCCTAGTAGAGATGGATACATCTTTAATGGATATGCAGATAGTGTAGATGGTGGAAAATTTTATTATGGTGCTAAAATGAATTCGGTCAGTGTGTGGGATAAAAAAGAAGATACTACATTATACGCACAATGGAAAGAAGATGACGGAACTTCGCAACAAGATAAATACACAATAACTCTAGACTTTAATGGTGGAAGCAATGGAACAGAGCAAGTGGTAGCAATATATGGTGGTAGTATGCCACAAGCTACAGCCCCTAGTAGAGATGGATATATTTTTATTGGATATACAGATGGTTTAAATGGTGGTAAGATTTATTATGGTGATGATATGACGCCCGCAGTTAGTGTGTGGGACAAGGAAGAAGATTATATACTATATGCACAGTGGGAAACGAAAGATACCGAATTGCCATTAACTCCATCACCAACCAACCCAACAACACCTACCAATTCATTTTCAGGAGATTTTGGAGAATTATTGGGGTGGAGTGTTGGAGGAGCATTTGTGCTAGCAGTGGTATTGAGTGGTATAATTATAATGTTGAAACGCAAGAAGAATGTGAGAGTAGCACAGTATGGTTATCGTAGAAGCAGTAATAGAAATGACTCATACAATAACAACCAATACAACAGTTATTATAGTCAATACAACAACACATACAACAATGACCCATATGCCAACTATAGAAACAATCAATCTCAAAACAATAATAGAAATAACAACAACAATAGTTGGTATTAATTATCATCAATAATACACGCAAAAACAAATGGATAGAAAATTTAAATTCTATCCATTTGTTGTATTTTATAGGTAGTGTATAAAAGTACATTAAGATTGTAGCTTGGATATAATGAAAATTTTGGCTCTTTGTTAAATGTTGTGGTATAGCAAATTTTAGTATAACAAAAAGAGAGTGTACAAATAGAGGCATTAAGATGGGAAAGAAGTAATATATAAATAAAAATAACCTTAAAGCGTTTGGGAGTTTTGTGGTACTTCCCCAAGAGCTTTTTTGGTTCTTTTTGGCGTCAAAAAAGAATAATGCTTGTTTTGTTGAAAGTTTGTTTTTTATTGTTAATAATCTTTCGTTGTACGGTCATCTAGTTGTACACTACTAATAAAAGTGTATTATAATTTAGTATCGCCAAATTTGTTGCAAGCATATAATAGTCTAAATAATATCAAATTTCAACTAATTTTGTAATTTAATATATTTATAATATCTTAGTCATATATGTTGAGAATACAATAAATATTGTAAATTAATTATGAATTATGTAAATATTCATGTTTGTATGACTAGATATTGACAAGATAGAGATTGTATGATTGAGTTAACAAAAGTATTTTTCTATGATATAATTTTATTATTATGAGATTAAATAATATTAAAAAAGCATGTATAGCATTGTCTATTATTCTTGTGTTGAGTTTGTCGGTAGCATTGTGTAGCGTCCTATTGACAAACAAAACATTTCAATCAATAGACAAAAGTTTAGGCGAAAGCTCTGTATTTAACCAATATCCATCTCAAAACAATTCTGGGTTTGTTGGTGATGATATTTCTTTAAGAGTGTCATTAAAAGATGGATATGATGAAGGGTTAGTTTATTGGTACAATAATGACAATGGTAATGAGATAAATTTTGAAACTGTTAAAACAGTAGGAAAAGGACTCGTATATCAAGTACCTACAGACAAAGAGATTAAAACATATTATTTTGCTATATATGTCTTCATGTCTATTGGTGATACGGCTATATTTTGGGATCAGGGTGATATAATACAAGTAGAAGTAGCACCAAAAAAAGTAGAGACTATAGTTACTCTAGACTTTAATGGTGGAAGTGGTGGCACAGGTCAAGTAGATACAATCCTTGGAGAAGCTATGCCACAAGCTACAGCACCTACTAGAGAAGGTTATATCTTTGGAGGATATACTGACAGTGTAGATGGTGGAAAGAGATATTATGATAGAGATATGAACTCAGTTAGTGTATGGGATAAAGAAGAAGATAGTAGTACACTATACGCACAATGGGAAAGAGACTTATCTGTAGAGTATGTAGTAACACTAGACTTTAACGGTGGAAGTGGTGGTACCAATCAAGTAACAGTAAAAATTGATGAAGCTATGCCACAAGCTACAGCACCTACTAGAGAAGGTTATATCTTTGGAGGATATACTGACAGTGTAGATGGTGGAAAGAGATATTATGATGACAATATGAACTCAGTGAGCTTGTGGGATAAAGATACAAGTTCTACATTATATGCACAGTGGGAATTAGAACCAATTGTAAAGTATATAGTAACATTAGACTTTAATGGTGGAAGTGGTGGCACAAGCAGAGTAGAAGTAATCATTGGAGAAGCTATGCCACAAGCTACAGCCCCTACTAGAGAAGGATATATCTTTAAAGGATATACTGACAGTGCAAATGGTGGAAAGGCTTATTATGATGAAAATATGAAATCAGCGAGCTTGTGGGATAAAGAGAAAAATTCTACACTATATGCACAGTGGGAATTAGAACCAATTGTAAAGTTTGTAGTAACGCTAGACTTTAACGGTGGAATCGGTGGTGTAAATAAAGTAGAAGCAACTTTGGGAGACAAATTGCCTACAGTCAAAGCACCTACTAAAGAAGGATATATCTTTAAAGGATACACTGACAAATTAGAAGGTGGAAAGGCTTATTATGACGAGTATATGGATTGTGTGAATGTGTGGGACAAAGATAAAGATTCTACTCTATATGCACAATGGCAAAAAAGTGAGTTGATTCTTCCACCACCTACAACTCCAGCAAATCCATCAGGTTTTGATAATTTTGGAGAGATATTTGGTTGGAGTTTGTTGGGAGTATTTGTGGCAGCATTGATAGCTAGTGGTATTTTTATTATCCTAAAGCGAAGAAACAATCCAAGCTCATCTTCATCATATTCAACACAATACGATAGTTATGGTAGTCAAAATACATTTGCTAACAATAATTACTATAGTCAATACAATAACAACCCGTATAGCCAATACGACAATCAAAATCAAAGCCAGTCTAAAAAGAAAAATAAAAAGAGCAATAGAGACAACAGCAACTATTATGACGATGGATATGGCAACTATTAATAATTATTAGAAATAATAGTTATTAACTACAAAAGAGATATCATACTAAATAAAATACTCAAGTGACTTTGACACTTGAGTATTTTATTTAGTATGATACAAATAGAGTGATTAAGATGAAAAGAAATAATATCAATAACCTAAATAAAAACAACCATAAAGCGTTAGGTGGGATTTCTCAATAGCTTTTTTGGTTCTTTTTTTGCTTCAAAAAAGAATAACTATGCTTTTGTTGATGTTTGTATCTTATTGTTAATAATCACTTGTTATACACTCTATTTTATTTTTAAGATAGACTTTTGTACAAATTTTTTTATATTACTTATTTTTGTATTATAGATTGATTGACACTACAGTGTTTTTATGATACACTACGAGTACAAGTGGATTATCCCACCAAATGATTTGTGTTGTTTGGTTTACGCATTTTATAATAGATTTATTTCAACTATTGCATTATTGGTATAGTTGTATTGCTATTGCGTCGGGAGTTTTTGCTTGGCGTGATAGTTTTTATTTTAGTATAAGTCAATTTGTAGCTTTCAACAAATAGTGTAGTTGCAAGGGGGAATTAGTTATTAAAGGTCAAAGAGTAGAATTAAACTTTAGAATTAGAGATCCACAAGTTAGAGTATTGGATGAAAATGGTGACCAACTTGGTGTAATGTCAGGACAAGATGCCAATAGACTTGCTCAAAGCAAGGGATTGGATTTGGTAAAAATCAATGCTACTACAAAGCCACCTGTGTGCAAAATTATGGACTATGGCAAGTTCAAGTTTGATGCAGTTAAGCGTGAAAAGGAATTGAGAAAGACCCAAAAAAGTAGTGAGCTTAGGGAAATGAGATTGTCTATGAATATAGACAAGCATGATCTAGAAACAAAAGCTAGACAAACCGTCAAGCTTTTGCAAGCTGGGGACAAGGTTAAAGTTAGTATTAGAATGAAGGGGCGTGAGCAAGCTCATTCTAAATTGGGTGTAGGAGTAATGGACGACTTTTTTGCTATGTGTGAAGAAGTGAGTGAAGTAGATGTCAAACCTCATACAGAGGGACGAAATATCTTTATGATGCTTAAGCCCAAAAAAATAGAAAAGCCAACAAAAGGTGGTGGAAAAAGTTCGCAACCTAAAGTTCAAAAAGTTCAAGATACAACCAACAATAGTAGTCAAAATTTGGGAGCTAAACTAAAATCAGTAGTAAATCAAGAAGAATCAAATAAAGATAAAGAACAAATAAAAGCAGATGCACAGTCACAACAATAAAAGACAATGGAGGGCAATATGCCAAAGTTTAAGAGTAATAGCGGAGCTAAAAAAAGATTTAGGGCAAGCGCTAGCGGAAAAGTAAAGTATCGCAAAATGAATAGAGCTCATATTTTGACAAAAAGAGAAAAGAAACGCAAGGTAGGTTTGAGAACAGATGGATATTTATCTAACAAAAAGGAAGCAGCTACAGTGCGTATAATGATACAAAAAAGGCACTAATCAATTGATTTGTATTGTATACAAGAGTTTGGGTTTTAAAACATTGATTGAGATTGTTTTTTTGGACAAATTTTATTATAGTTTTGTCCTATTAATATTTGAGGTTTAAATAAAATGAGAATAAAAAGAGCGGTAAACGCAGTTAAAAAAAGAAGAAAAATATTGAGATTGGCTAAGGGCTATTGGGGGCTAAAATCCAAGACTTATCGCATAGCTAGAGAAGCTGTGATGAAGTCTCAAATGTATTCATATATTGGTAGACGACACAAAAAGAGAGAGTTTAGGCAATTGTGGATAGCTCGTATCAATGCGGCAGCTAGACAAAATGGTTTGTCATATAGCAAGCTTATTCATGGTCTCAAGACTGCCAATGTGCAGTTGGATCGAAAAGTATTGGCAGATATAGCTGTTAGTGATCCACAAGGTTTTGCCGCTCTTGCTGAACAAGCTAAGGCTTCTTTGAATTAATAATGCAAATAATAAATAATAAAAATGATTACATCAAAAATCTAATAAAATTGCAAAACAAAAAACACCGAGATATTTGCGGTGTTTTTGTTGTAGAAGGGAAAATTGCAATTGTAGAAGCGTTGGCTAGTGGTTTGATATTGCAAAGTGTTTTGACTAATGAGAGTTTTTATAAATCTAATACAGGATTCTTACAAAAATTGATAGATATTGGTATCCCATGTAGAGTAGTTGTAGATAGTATATTTGAGCAAGTTAGTGATGTGATTACTACTCAAGGGGTACTAGCAGTAGTACAAAAACCTGTTTGGAGTACAGTTGATGATGTCAAAAATTTATCTAATACAAACACAAATTGTTTGTATTTAGATAGGATTAGAGACCCAGGAAATATGGGGACTATATTGCGTACAGCAGTAGCTACAGGGTTTGGTTTGGTTTTTGTAGATAATTGTGTAGATGTGTTTTCTCAAAAAGTAATTAGGAGTGCGGCGTCAGCCCTATACTTTTTAGACATTATATTTTGCAATAATATTGATGTACTAAAGCCATATTACAAGACAATTGCAACAACTCCTAAGGGACAAGATATATACAAAATGCAATTGGATAAAGGACATAATAAATGTCTAATAATTGGAAATGAAGCAAATGGTATTAGACAAGATATTCTATTCAAGTCTGATATTGTAGTTTGTTTACCAATGCACAATATTGAGTCGCTTAATGCTAGTGTAGCAGCAGGTGTGTTGATGTATCATTTGGCATTTTCTTAAATGACAGATCAATATTGTTTTTACATTACTTTTTAATATCTTACAAAACTTGTCAAATTTATTATACAAATACATGTTATAATGTATAAATAATGAATAAAATATGTACAAACAATGTATTAAAAATTTCTAAAACTTGTGATAGCTTTAATATCAATCCTTTTTTGTTGAGTTTGTTTATTGGTTTGATGGCATTTGTTTTGTGTTTTGGTCAAGTATATGATGTTTTTCCATTTGGCTTAGGATTTTTGTTGTGGTCAATTAAGAAAAAACATTGCATATTAGTATCCATAGGATATGTATATGGAATTTTTTGTACAAGTTTTTCTTGTACAGTACAAGTTGTTGCTTTATTGAATGCATTGATAGTTGTTGTATGCAATAAGAAAGATAATAATTTTTTAATATATATATCTAGTTTGTTTGTAGTATTTTCAACATTATTTGCCGCTTATATAGATTATGCTACAGTTGTACAGTTGATTTTGTTGAGTATACTTATATTCTTTGTTTGGTATTGTTTTGACAATGTTATAAAATATATCAACTTAAATTTTGAATTGGTATTACATAAGAAATTTGAAGCTTTGTTTTGTATAATTGCTTTAGCAATAAGTTGTTTGAATATGGGATATGGTTTGTATTGGGTGTTTTCTGTCCCAATATTGATGTGCTTGAGAAAGAAGTTGGTTGGTTTAAGTTGGTTGGTTGGTTGGTTTTTTGGTATTATTACTACAATATACACAGAAGATTTTGAGTTTATTTTTTTGATATCAGTCATAGTTGTAGTATCATATTCAATTAAAGATTGTATTTTAAAGGGATTGGCAGTATTGATTGGTGTGTTGGTTGTTGATTTTTGTTTTGTATTGAATTTTGATAGTGCAAATTGGATTGGTTTGATTGTAGGTATTGTACTATTTTGGTTAATTAACAAAAAATTTGCAAATATATCAATAGATATATTGCACAGTAGTAGTATTGTTGAGCCAAAATACAAGTTGGAGTATAGTATAGCTTCTTCGTCTAAACAGTCAATTTCGGGTGATTCTTATCTTGCTTGCTATATGAGTGATGGACAGGTAGGTTTGTATCTAAGTGATGGTGTAGGTAGTGGCAAATATGCTCGTAATTGTAGTACAAATACTATACGATTGATTCATGACTTTAAAACTTATAAAATACCAACTTCAAAAGCATTGGAGTATGCCAATCAAATATTGTACAAAGATGTAGAACAATATGCTACTCTAGATACAGCATTTGTCAATCTTAATACGGGTTGGTTAGAATTGTCCAAGAGTGGTAGTGTATCTAGTTTTGTATTTAGAGATAAAAAAATTATTGAGTTTGTCAGTTCAAATTTGCCTATTGGTATAGTGAGCGAGTATAATGCACAAGTATCCAAATTTCAATTGCAACAAGGGGATATGTTGTTGTTGGCTAGTGATGGAATAACGCAAAATATATCACAATTACAAATAAAAGATATTTTGCTACAACACAGTCAATCATTGGATAATTGCAGTAGAGCAATTGTGCAGAAAGTTGTAGATAACTTGACAGTTAATGATGACATGACAGTTCTAATAGTAAGGTTGGCAAAAGCATAGTGTAAAGCATAAATTGATTATTGATATAGTACAACCATTTCAATGATTTACTATATCAATATGTTCCATTTTACTATTGATGCCAAATAAAAAACAATATAAATTGGTAAATGGAAAAGTATATTAAATGAAAAAATGGATAACGGAAAATATAAAAGAGACTGATATAGTTTTTATTAAAAACAATGGGTTGTTATGCTTTAATACAGTTTTTTTGATTGGACATGGTATATTTACTTTGATATCTTATAAGCTTTTTATCAATGGTGTATGGGTACAAGATGATCCAACAAAACAATATGCTCACAATTTTGCTTGGCTTTGGCTAATATTATGTGGTATTTTGAGTATTTTTTGGTTGATAGGATTTTTTACTGCTTGTATATGTAGATTTAAAAAACGACGGATATCTCATGTGATTGCATATGTATTTTGGGTGGTATTTATTGTTTGTTATGCTATAATTATTTTCTTTTATTGTAGTGACTATCCCGATATAGAAGTATTTTATTTAAATCAACTTTTTTTCCTTTTAGGTATAATATTTGTATTATTACTATTTCCTGCTATAGTAGTATCTTCAATAATATTTTTTAGAAAAATTAAAAACATAGTCAAATAAATTTAAATACTTGTTTTTTGTAGAGTTGGTATTGCCAACTCTACTTTTAAATTTTATTGATATTGAATTTTAGTTGTATTTCAAATATATTTTGCTACAGCACAATCAATCATTAGATAATTACATTAGATAATTACAGTGAGTAATTGTGCAGTTTGTATTGATTTTTTATGATAAATTATATATAATCATATTATGGATAATAAATGGAACAGTATTGAAAGGAAAAAACAACACTTATATTATTCAAAAACCAATAGGATAGGGTGGCTCTGCAAGAGTTTTTGAAGCCAAGAATAAAGATGATGATTTAGTAGCAATAAAAATACTAATAATAGACAAAAATACACCAACAAATAAAATAAAAAGATTAAAAAATGAAATGAATTTTTTGTTTAAAGAAAAACATAAAAATATAGTAGATGTGATAGATTTTGGAAAAAAATATAATAAATGTTTTTATGTTATGAATAAGTACAACAAAACACTCAGAGATTTAATAAATAATGGTATAAGTGACAAAAATATATTGAAGTATTTTTTGCAAATTTGTTGTGGTTTAAAATTTGTGCATGAACGCAACAGTATCCATAGAGATTTAAAACCCGAAAATATTTTGTATGATGAAGAACTTGATAAGGTAGCTATAGCAGATTTTGGAATTGCACATTTTGATGAAGATGATAAGTACACTCTAGTTGATACAAAAAAGCAAGATCGTTTGGCAAATTTCAAATATCACGCTCCAGAACAAAGTGGTGGAGAAATTTGTGATAAACCTACTACAGATATTTTTGCTTTGGGTAAAATTCTAAATGAAATGTTTACAAATAAGGTTATAGAAGGGACAAACCCAAAACAAATTAAAGATGTATGTAGTAAGTATGGTTGTTTAGATGAGTTGGTTGATAAAATGAGACAACAAGATATTTATAAAAGATGTCAATCAATAGATGAAGTTCAGTTATTATTTGTCTGTGCTTTGGGAGAAAAAGTTTGTGAGTTGGATTTTCTTCGTGAATTAGAAATTGATTGTATTGCTGAGTTTGTAAGGCTAAGTGGAATAGAATTGGAAAGTTTTAAGAATGATATGATTAAGAAGCCTATTTTCTTAAGACTAATGTATAATGACAGCAATACTTTTGTTTTTATGTCTTTTATCAAACGGGTAATGGACGACTATTTATGTAGATATGGAAATGGATCGTTTTTAGCGGTTAGATATGTTTTGGAATTGATAGTTTATATTTTGAAAGATGAATATTTTGATAAGAGAAATAAATCTTATATTATATTTATTAGTGAAGAATTTAATAATATATCATGGGGTATTGATGATAACAAGCCAATTGGTAAAGCTTGGCAAGCAACTGATTTTTGGAAAGAAAATAAAGAAGATATTCCTACTAAAAACTTGTGTTTAATTTATGAGATTAGCAAAATATTAAAATTTACATCTTTAGAAAAGATGTTGTTAGATACTATTGGAGCTAATAAATTGGGACAAAAAGTAAATTAAAACTAATTGTAATAATTTAAATATAAATAACCTATAAATGGAAATTTCTAATTATAAAAGTTGTTTGACATTTATATGATTAAATAGTATAATGTACTTAGCTAATGAAAGAAGAATTGCAAAGACAATTGAAAACTTATCCTAAGCAACACATGACATGGCAAGAGTTTGATGCTCATGTAAATACTATTATCAAGGCTATGGATAAAGTCAACTATAGACCGGACTATATATATGGGATTCCAAGAGGGGGATTGCCATTGAGTGTTACGCTATCTAATCGCTTAGGTGTCCCTATGATACTAGATGATGGTATTATGCTAGCTAAGGATAATAAACATATTTTGGCATGTGATGACTTGTCTGATACAGGTGAGACATTTTCTAATATGTATAATCAGTATGCTACCAAGTCATGTAGTTCGTATTTTAAGACTGCCGCTTTGATGTATAGGATAGGGACTGCACTTATACCTGATTTTTATTCAGTTTATTTGTCTGCTAATATGGAAAGTCCTGATTATAGGTGGATACATTTTCCATGGGAATAATCAAAATATAATGTTTTTGTTGTATAATCTATTGTCATTATAGAGTTTATTTGTTGAGTATGTCAAATTTTAGTATAGAGAGTATTTCGTGGGGGGAGTATGATAGGTGTTGTAGTATTATTGTATCTCAAATTATAGAAAAAGGTTGCAAGATAGATTATATTTGTGGTGTGCCAAGAGGTGGATTGATGCTTGCCGTAGTTTTGTCTAATAGGTTAGGTATACCAATGGTGTATCGGGATACTGTTGCGTTGGCAAGACAAGGTAAGACAGTTTTGTTGACAGAAGATGTGGTAAAATCCGGCACTACTCTCAAGTTTTTTTTCAATCATTATTGTAGTAAGGGTGTAATTAACAATATTAAGTTTGCATCTCTTTTTTGTTTTTGTGATAGTGAGATTGTTCCTGACTTTTTTGCTCACTTGCAACCTAGTGATATATCAACTAGTTGGTTTGTATTTCCGTGGGATAATGATAAAGAATATTTGTTAAAAATACCAAATGCCCAAAAGTATTACTATGAATTGTTGAACATTATACAAAATCAAAATCTTATAGAATGTCCAAAATGTAGTGATACAATTAGTCAAATTAAAAAAGGGAAAACAAATTCTGGAAGTCAGAGATTTCATTGCAAATTTTGTAATATTAGGTATACACCTATCAAAAAGGGATATGACGAAGATACCAAAAGGGCAGCAGTACTAGCATATGTTTCGGGGTATTCGGCATCTAAAGTTAGTAGCATGTTAGGTTTGGACAAAGATACAGTGTTGTCATGGGTTGAGACAATTGCAGGTAAGGAAAATATAAGGACTAATAGAGTTTGTATAAATTAAGTAATGATGTGGTGTATTGGTTTGTAGTAGTATATAATCAAAAGTATAAATTTTGAAGGGAGCAATATGATAATAGAAAATGATGTAAAGTTGGATTTTAGCGATGTATTGTTAAAGCCAAAGCGTTCTACATTAGTTAGTCGTAAGGACTTTGTATTGTCTAGAGTTTTTAAGACTAAGTGGTCTCAAAGAACTTTTGAATGTGTACCTATTATTGCTGCAAATATGGCAACAGGTACATTTAAAATGGCTAATGTTTTTTCCAAATATAATATGTTGGTTGCCATCAACAAATTCTATTCTATCAACGAATGGATAGCTCAAGATGCTACTACTATAGCTAATTGTATATATACTATAGGCATGTCTGATTTAGAGTATGAGAGATATTTGCAAGTACTAGATGTGCTGTTTGCATTGGGAAAAATAAAATCCAAACAAGACTTGCATCTTTGCATAGATATAGCAAACGGTTATACAAAACGCTATTCTGATTTTGTCAAAAAAATACGAGATGCCAATCCTAGTACAGTGATAATCGCAGGAAATGTATGTACGGCAGAATTGGTGCAAGAACTAATTTTGGCAGGTGCAGATTTTGTCAAGGTTGGTATTGGACCTGGATCTGCTTGTACTACTAGACAAAAGACAGGAGTGGGATACCCACAATTATCTGCTTGTATAGAGTGTGGTGATGCAGCACATGGATTGGATGCTGGTATAGTATTGGATGGTGGGATGAGAAGTCCAGGTGATATTGCTAAGGCTTTTGCTGCTAATGCTGATTTTGTAATGCTAGGTGGAATGTTGTCAGGTACAGATGAGACAGATGGTGATATAGAAGAACGAATAGTGCAGACCAATATTATCAAACGCTCACATGATGGACAAATAATTGGTTTGCAAGAAGAAATTCAAAAACATAAAATTTGGTACGGAATGTCTAGCGAATATGCACAACAAAAGTACATGATGGGTATGAAAGACTATAGAACTAGTGAGGGTAGACGAGAAGAAGTTCCTTATGTTGGACCAGTTCAACCTATAGTTGATGATATTTTGGGTGGACTTAGAAGTGCAGGCACATATATAGGGGCAACGGGAATAAAACAATTTGGTAAGTGTGCAACATTTTTGCGCGTTATGAGACAACATGATAGATTTTAAATAATAAATATTGTATCATACTTAATGAAGTATTTTTGTCAACATGTGTTATATTTTAAATCTCAACCTATTATTTAAGTTACTGTTATTATATAGCTAACTAATTCATATAATGACATATGCGATTAAAGGTATCTCCTCTAGTATTTATAATGGGTTTTGTCATGTTTGTATTGGGACTAGGAGTTGAGTTCGTTGCTTTTATGTTGGTAATAATTGTGCATGAGTTTAGTCATGCACATGTTGCCGAACGCTTGGGTTATCAATTGCATATACTCAAATTGATGCCTTATGGGGCTAGCCTTACTGGAAATTTTGAAACAATAAAGTGTAGAGATGAAATAAAAATAGCAATAGCAGGACCAGCTATCAATCTTATATTAGCTATTTGCATTGCTTCAATTTGGTGGTTTTTTATTTCTACATATGAGTATAGCGAGATATTGTTGTATGCTAACTTAGGTTTGTTTTTGCTTAATTTGTTGCCAATTTATCCTTTTGATGGCGGAAGAATTTTGCTTGCAATATTAGCACAAAAATATTCTAGAGCTAGAGCTTTTAGGGTATTTAGATGGATTGGAATTGTATTTTCAATCTTTGCATTAATTTTTTCGGGGTTTGCAATTTATTATGGAGCTAATTTGAGTATTGGTATTATTGCAGGTTTTATATTTTTTTCAAGTATTTTCCCTGAAAATTTTAATAGATATCATAGATTGTATTCTATGGCATATCGTATACAAAAAATTGAAATGGGTGTTCAACTTAAAGAAATAGTTGTATCTTGCGATACAACTTTGATTAAAGTATTTAGAATGCTACATAGCAATTATTATCATCGCTTTAGTGTAGTGAAAAATGGTCAAATTATAGGTTTTATTTGGGAGCATCAGTTGGAAGATATAGCAGTTGACAAAGGCGTAGAAATAGATATGGGACAAGCTGTAAATATAAATAAAGGTAATTTATGATTGACTATATAATTGTAGGAGCAGGATTGTTTGGGTCTGTATTTGCTCAACAAGCAACCGCACATGGTAAAAAATGCCTTGTAATAGACAAAAGAACACATATAGCAGGAAATATATATACTAAAATAGATAATAATACAGGTATCCTTAAACATGTGTATGGTCCTCACATATTTCATACTAGTGACGAAATTGTATGGAATTATGTAAATAACTATGCCAAATTTAGTTTATTTATCAATAGTCCAATTGCTATATATAAGAGTGAGATTTACAATCTTCCTTTTAATATGAATACATTTAATAAGCTTTGGGGTGTAGTGACGCCATATGAAGCTAAGGAATATATTAAGCGAAATACTGTAGATTTTTCTACCAAACGCCCAAAAAATCTAGAAGAACAAGCAATTGCATTGGTGGGAATGGAATTGTATACTAAGCTAATAAAGGGTTATACTGAGAAACAATGGGGCAAACCTTGTAATAGTCTACCAGCGTCTATTATCAATAGATTGCCTTTGAGATTTAATTATGACAATAATTATTTTTGTGATACATATCAAGGAATTCCAAAAGATGGTTATACAAAAATGATACAAAACATGTTGACTGGAATACCTGTAGAGCTAGAAACAAATTATTTAGAGTTTGCAAAACATCATTCTAAATTGGTAAAGAATGCAAAAAAGATAATATATACAGGTAAATTAGATGAGTATTTTAATTATTGTTATGGAAAACTTGATTATCGTAGTTTGAAATTTGAAGACAAAGTATTGGACATGGACAACTATCAGGGTGTTGCCGTAGTCAATTTTACTGAGAAGAATATTAAGCAAACTAGAATAATTGAACATAGACACTTTGATAGTAAATTTCATTCATCTATAGATAAAACTTTGATTTCTTATGAATATCCTGAAGAATATAGAGATGAGAATAGTGAATATCCCAATGATCCATATTATCCTGTAAATGATAAATCCAATAATTGCATTGCTGAGCAATATAAAATGTTGAGAAAAAATGTTTCTCCAAATGTTATATTTGGAGGTAGGCTTGCCGAATACAAGTACTATGACATGGACAAGGTTATAGTTAGTGCAATTAGAGCTGTCAAGATGGAGTTTGGTACACTTAAATAAAGTATATTCTTAATCATTTAGTATTCTTTTTGTGTGTTGTTTGTATTAAGTGTTCTAATACTTTTTTGTAATTCCAATATTGTAGTCTTGTTGGAGATGGTGGATTGTATACAGAAAATTTTCCAAGTATTTTGTTATTTGTATCCACATATTTGTGTGCTTGCTCTACGCATATACCACAGTCTAGTTGTCCTTTGTCTATTAATTTATTTATTATATTGCCACTTGATGCAAAATTGGGTGGCGATTTTTTTTGGTATAAATTTGTTAGCAACTGTCTTGCAATAAGTGTGGGAAGTGTTCCTCCTGTAATACTATTTGGCATTTTTTGTCCACCAACCCACACTCCCAAACTATGCTGGCTAGTATATGCAATACAATATGCATCTGTATTCCCACTTTCATTACCTACAGTTCCAGTCTTTGCTGCTACTTGATAACCTAATCCATTTAGCTTTTTTGCTGTTCCTAAAGTTACTGTTCTCATAAGCATATTTGTCATCAATTCTGCTGTATCATGTCTCATAGTGCTATACCTATACGATGGTGTAGGTAGTACATTATTGTTTGTCATTTGAATTTTTTCTGTTATATTAGGGCGTTTATAAACACCTAAGTTGGCAAAGCATGAGTATGCATTGGTAAGATTGGGTAAATCTATACCTTGTTGCATAGCACCTAATGCCAATGGAAGTCCATCATCTAATTGGTCAAACTCAATCCCTAAGTTGCTTGCAAAAGCTTTTGATTGAGATATTCCAGTTTGTTGCAATACTTTTACAGCAGGTACATTCAGTGAAAGTGCCAAAGAATCTTGTATATTAGTCCAGCCCATGTATTGCTCTTTAAAATTCTTTGGATTAAATTTTCCATCAAAAACAGTCCTTTGATCTAAAATTGGACTGAGTGGAGCATTTAGATTGTATTGCAAAGATGGAGCATATACTAGCAACGGTTTTAGAGTGCTACCAGGTTGTCTTTTTGTAGTATATAGGTTGTAGTTTTGTGTACTTAAAGCTCCTATTATATTGTTGTTAAAGTTGTCTATTAGTATGCAAGATATATCTATATTGTTGGTTTTGTGACTTTTTATTGTATCATATGCTGATTGGCAAAATTCTTTATCAATATTGGTATATACTGTGATATCTTTATTTAAAGCTTGTCTATCTTGTAGTTCTTGACCAATCATTGTTGACAAAGCACTTAAATAATCATTGTTTTGTACTAGTGAAATTTCTCTAGATGATATAGCATCAAATTGCTCACTTGTTATTTTTCCATACTTCAACATTTGTGATAGTACTAGATTGCGTCTTTTTATTGAGTTTTTATAGTTGGTATATGGACTGTAAAGGATAGGGCTATTGATAATACCTGCCAAAGTAGCACTCTCAGAAATATCCAAATCCTGTACTTTTTTTCCAAACATTTCTTTTGCAGCTGTACCCAAACCATAAATATTTTTTCCAAAATATAGTATGTTAAAGTATTGTTCTAGTATATCATTTTTTGAATAATTTCTTTCTATTTCTCTAGCTATTCGTATTTCGTTTATTTTTCTTGATATCTTTTTTTCTGGACTTAGTTGAGTGTTTTTAACTAATTGCTGAGTGATAGTAGAAGCACCTTCTTTGTATTTAAAACTTATGATATTTTTAGCTATGGATTTGGCAATTCGTTTTAAATCAAATCCATTGTGTTCAAAATATCTATGGTCTTCTATAGATGTAAATGCATCTATAGTGTGTTGAGAAACTTCATTTATTCCAATACAAATTTTACCAGTTGGGTAAATATCTAACGGAGTATTGTCTGCTCCTAATACTGTTATTTGATGATTTGGTACAAATATTGAGTTATCCATATTTTTAAGACTAAAAAATTTAAAGTTGGGTTCTATTACTATAAATCCAATTGCAATCATAAGTATGCATATAATTGTAGTTATCTGTAGCAACTTTAATATAATTAGTTTTAAATTTTGTACTTTTGTTTGCATATATTTAGTATGTTTAAACTCATATATTAGTATAAGATTGTCTTTAATATTTTTATAAAAATTGTCGTTTTTAAGGCACACGAGAAATTGGTGTGAAATCGGTGTAAATATTAGTGAATTGTGAATAAGATAATTGTAAATTTAAACAAGTAATAACAATATTAGGTAGGATTAGGTATATAGCCGAACTAAAAAGTAGCAATAATATCATAATACAACATGGACAGTGCTAGTTATGAACGCCTATGCAGGGTAGTGCTAGTGATATTATCAAATTGGCTATGTTAAAGGAGCATAGTGCAATTAGGGACTATGATGCACATTCTTATACATCAAATACATGATGAGTTGATTGTAGAATGTAGAGATGACCAAACAAATCAAGTTGCAGAAATATTAAAACAAAATATGAATACTGCAATAGAGTTGTCTATACCTTTAGAGTAGGAACAAAAATTAAAAAGGTGTGGGAATAAGGATATTCAATAATTTGATTTTTATTATGTGCCTATCAAATTGAGAAGTGGACTAATTAGATGATATATGATAAAATAATTGAATGGAACGAGAATGCCCTAGATGTAAGAGTAAAGAACAACAAATGAATAATGGACACCACCCATCAGGGACACAAAAAGTATTGTGCGGAAGATGTCGCAAGACATATACCGAGTATCCATTAAAAGTTAGATACAGTCAAGAAGAAAAAGAGCTAGCAATCA
>Ga0209424_1000005_pt1 | contig 109823 bp, 105 predicted proteins | sample TergutNc150M_FD_187288 | JGI IMG/M metagenome (GOLD analysis project Ga0209424, IMG submission 187288) | Nasutitermes corniger midgut segment microbial community from laboratory colony in Florida, USA - Nc150M (SPAdes) (version 2) | ecosystem: Host-associated > Arthropoda: Insects > Digestive... | reverse complement strand
TGCCTACATAGAAAATCCAAATGTTTCTTTCGTTCGTTAGATACTTTTAAAGCCGTTCTTACTATCTTTGTAAATGCTTATAACAAATTTGGTGATGCTAAACTTAATTTTATTAACAAATATAAACCTAGCACTTCTAAAAAAATTGAATGGAAATTCTCTATCTTAGATTTCTTATTCATCTAATTAGTCCACTTCTCATATACCACAACACTTGACACTAACATACAAAGATGCTACAATAACAACATATTGACATAAGGAGTATAGTTAAACATGATAGATCCACGAATAACCAAATTAGCACACAATTTGGTAAATTATAGTACAAAAGTAAAAAAGGGTGACAAAGTTCTTATAGAAGCTAGTGATATAGACTATCAGCTAGTTAACTGTCTAATTAAGGAAATTTATGCAGTTGGTGGTTATCCATTTGTACAATTATCTGATAGCAGGATACAGCGAGAAATTTTGATGGGGATTACTCCTGAATATGCCGAAGCTTGGCGTTCATACAATCAACCTCGTATGGAAGATATGCAATGTTATATCGGTATTAGAGGTGCGAACAATACTTATGAGACAAGCGATGTTCCGGGCGGAAATATGAGTACTTTCTCAAAACACTACAGCCACCCCGTACACAGTCAAATTAGAGTCAAAAAAACTAGATGGTGTATTTTGAGATATCCAAGCCCATCTTTTGCTCAAATGATGAATACTAGTACAGATGCTTTTGAAGATTATTATTTTAATGTATGCAACCTAGATTATTCTAAAATGGATAAAGCAATGGATTCATTACAACAATTGATGAACAAAACTGATAAAGTTCAAATTAAAGCTCCAAATACAGATCTTACATTTAGCATCAAAGATATTCCATCTATCAAGTGTGCTGGTAGACATAATATCCCTGATGGTGAAGTATACACCGCTCCTATACGAAATAGTGTAAATGGAATAATTTCATACAATGTACCTTCTAACCACAATGGATTCAAACATGAAAATGTGACTCTTACATTTAAAGATGGAAAGATTATAAAAGCCACATCTAATGACAACGAACGAATTAATAAAATATTTGATACAGATGAGGGTGCAAAATATGTAGGTGAATTTGCAATTGGTGTAAATCCATTTATCACTAAACCATGTGGAGATATCTTGTTTGATGAAAAGATTAGTGGTAGCATACACTTTACACCTGGGCAGTGCTATGATGAAGCTCCAAATGGCAATAAGAGTGCAATACACTGGGATTTAGTTTTAGTACAAACTCCTGAATTTGGTGGTGGAGAAATATTTTTTGATGATAAATTAATTCGTAAGAACGGTATGTTTGTAATCAAAGAATTGGAATCTTTAAATCCACAAAATCTTAAATAAATCTAAACATAGGTATCAATAAATATAAAATAGCTTTATATTTATTGATATTCTAAATTTAAAACTAAAAAATATAAATGAGAAATATTATCCCTTATTACTATATTACTTACGATCCACATTTACAAATTAAAATCAAATCTATGCAAAAATTGAGATTTGTATTTGAAGATGTATTTTGGTTTTTATTGGTTTTTAATATAGTACCACAATTTTTTTTGAATTTAGAAGTTGAGTTTTATTATATCAACTTTTTTATTATTTTATGTAGTGCTACTATAATATGTATAATACAATGTATGTTTTATGGAAGTATAGAAAAAATACGCAAAAACAATAAAACATTACAACAAGATATATTATCATTACAACTTTGTGAAAAGTATAAATCATTTTATACAAATATGTTTCAATTGCTAATTTTTAAAATCATTGCATTAGCAACAATTATTTGTATAGTAGGAATTGGAAATTTAGTAATGTTGTTGCATAATGGAATAGGGATAAATGTAAGAATTGTAACCATGGTAATATCTTTAATAAGTATAGTAATTATTATCTTTGGATTTGAAGTATTTCAGTACAATCAAGAAAAAGAATTTGGTACACAAATACTACATTTTGTAACAAGTATTAAGAGAAATATTTTAGAACAAGGACAAAATTTGCTTATAGAAGATGGAGATATAGTGACCACAATAGCACTATCCAAAGAATACCTATCATATGTTTATCCATTGCAAGAATGTATGAAGAAAACAATAAAACTTTCTACAATTCGTAATTTTTTAGTGTTTAGCATGTTTGCAACTAACCTATTTGCTGGAATTATTTGTTTTTTTGCTAGAGACAGTATAGATTATTCTTCAATAATAAAACTCATTTCAATTATATCTAGTTTGTGCTTTATAGTTTTTTATACCATTTTAGATTTATGTGTAATATTACTTTCAGACATGTATTATAAACAACAAAAACATAAGGTATTTGAAAATGAAAAATATTTCCCTAATCATATAAAACTATTCAACAACAATCAAACTCATACCCAATTAATTAGACATCTAAATAATTTTGTAAGATTAATTGCAATGAGTATAGGATTTACAATAGGTTTGCTTCTCAGTACTTATGAAAATAGTTATTCATTCTTGATTATACTTCTTACTTTAATAGGATTATTTGTCCATGTAACAGCAGTATTGCCAATTTTTAACATACAACTTCAAACAGATAGATTAAAAACAATTTTGATTGGTAGAAAAATATGGAACGAATAATAGAACTTTATTTTTAAATTATCCAAACTTATATCAATTTAAGGAGAAATAGTGTACAATTATATTAAAGGGATAGTAATAGATATTCAACTAAATACAATTATTTTAGAGTGTAACGGTATAGGATATGAAATAAATTCTACACTACAATGTATTAGTAAATGTGAGATTGGCAAAACTACTACTGTCTATGTGTATTTAGCTGTTAAAGAAGATGATATGAGTCTATTTGGTTTTGTGGACATTAGGGAAAAAACAATGTTTTTAAATTTAGTTTCTATAAATGGAGTAGGTAACAAAACAGCTATCAATATTTTGAGCAACTTATCATTGCAAGAGTTGGCTGTATCTGTAGTAAAACAAAATGTTAGTGCTTTTTCAAAAATTAAGGGTATAGGAAAAAAAACTGCTGAAAGAATATTATTAGAATTAAAAGATAAAGTTGAAAAAGATGACATATTAAATTTGACAACTAGTACTAATATTAGTGGGATTAATTCACAACTCAAAGAAGCACAAGCAGCACTACTATCTCTTGGCTTTAAAAATACAGAAGTTAGAACAATGTTGGATAATGTATCTATCAGTGACAATATGGGTGCAGAAGATATAATTGGATTAGCATTAAGAAAAAGATAAGTAATTATAAAATAAGGAAATAAAACATATGAATGAAACTTTGCAAACTATCCACTCAAGATTTTCATGTAGGGGATTTAATCAAGACAAGATTATTAGTGATAAGAATTTAGATGAAATTATCAATGCTGGATTGGCTAGTCCATCTGCATATAATAGTCAATCTTGGCATTTCATTGCTTGTAAAAACAAAAATATTCTAGACAAAGCTCAACAGTATGCTATAGATTATTTAAATACTTTAACTGATAAATCTACACTTGAATTTATAAATAAAATTGGTGGCAAAATTTTTTATAATGCTCCTGTTGTTATATTTATAACTCGCCCAAAAGAAACAGGTAAACTAGAATCAATCAATAGTGGCATTGCTATACAATCTATGGCAATAGCAGCTACAAGTTTGGGAATAGACAGTTGTATGTGTGGTTTTACATCAATGTGTTTTAAAGATTCCAAACATAACGAAGAACTTTCAAAATTACTAAAATTTCCAAAAGAATACTATTGTGAAGTATCACTAATATTGGGTTATGGAATACAACAAAATAAAGCTCATGAAATTGATAAAAATAAGTACACAATTATAGAATGATTCACATAACAATATTTATATAAAATACAAAAAATTATCTCACCATAATAATTGTGAGATAATTTTTTGATTATATTACTAATGCAAAAATTTGTTATTTAATTTCAATTAAGTACACTTTACAATTGTACTAATTTATGGTACAATAAAATACAATGACGACAACAACCAAGACTATTATACCTGAGGTATTGTCACCTGCAGGAAATATAGCTAAGTTTTATAGTGCAATGCATTTTGGTGCAGATGCCGTATATTTGGCAGGAAGAAAGTATGGACTTAGAACTTCTACTGACAATTTTGATAGACAAGAACTTGAAATAGCTGTAAATTATGCTCACAGTTTGAGTAGAAAAGTTTATGTAACTCTCAATATAGTAGCTCACAACAATGACTTTTTGCAATTGCCTGAATATTTAAAATTTATCAATACTATAGGAGTAGATGGACTTATTATATCTGATATGGGGATATTTGGTTTAGCTAAAGAATATGCTCCAAAAGTAGATTTGCATGTATCAACACAAGCTAATATTACTAATAAATATACTGCAAAAGCATGGATTGAGATGGGAGCTAAGCGAATTATTCCAGCTAGAGAACTTAGGTTGATTGAGATTGAAGAACTTCGTCAAAGTATACCTGACAATGTAGAAATAGAGACATTTGTACATGGTGCAATGTGTATGGCTTATAGTGGAAGATGCCTATTAAGCAACTATAGCTCATCTAGACAATCCAATAAAGGAGCATGCAATCATTCGTGTAGATGGGAATATACCATTAAAGATTCTAAAACAGGTGAAGAAATGATTGTAAATGAAGATGAAAGAGGAAGTTATATATTTAATAGTAAAGATTTATGTATGATTGCACACTTAGACAAACTTATTAAGGCGGGTGTTGTGAGCTTTAAAATAGAAGGGCGTTCAAAATCACAGTATTATACAGGTTCAGTTACAAATGCCTATCGTCGTGCCGTTGATTTTTTAATAAAAAATCCTAATTCTCCAATGGATGAGAGTATACTTGATGAGATAAACAAAATACACTCTAGAGGATATTCTACAGGGTTATATTTTGGTAGACACAGTGACCAAGACTTTAATTATACAGAATCAAATTCTAAATCACAATATGATGTAGTTGCAATAGTATTGGATAATCAAAATGGAATTCCAATTGTAGAACATCGCAACAAATGGATACAAGGTGATGAGTTAGAAGTAGTGTCACCAAATAATACACACAACACAAAAATCTTGGTAGACAAAATGACTGATATGTTTGATAGTCAAATAACTGTAGCCAATCAAGTACAACAGCATATTAAACTTTATACTGATGTCTTATTGAGAAAGGGAGATATGCTTAGAAAAAAAGTAAGTTAATTCTTTAATTTGTAAAAAAAATCTATTCAGTTTATCTACTAGTATGTATTTTATAGAAAGTACATAAGGAGATGTCTATGATTGTTTCTATTTATGCAATTATATTGCTTGCCATGGTATTTGTATTTGGATACTATATGGGTATGGGAAAAGTTTTGCAAGTATATAAATCAGGAATATTTGGAATAGCTATAAATATTTGCTTAGCAATAATGTTTGGTGGTCTTATTAGAGGCATACCACAAGTACAAGACTTGCTAAATAATATACAAGTAGAACTTGGAAATAGATTTGAAATATTACGGAATATTCCACTTGAAACTATTATATTCTATGTTTTATTTTTTTTAGCCCTAACAATAATTAAAATTTTTCTTATTAATTTTTTTAAGATACATGACAATAGCAAAGTGTTTGTATTAAGATTTGTGAGTCGCTTGTGTGGTGCATTTGCTAATGTGTTATTCTTTGTAGGATTAGCACTAATATTCTTTGCTCTTTTACACTACTTTAAAGATACTATAGTTTATGATACCATTGTGCAAGGTATAAAGGAAAGTTGGGTAGAATGGTTGTTTGTAAATAATCCAATAATACTGTAAAATATAGTTATAATTACTATTCCCATCACGGGAGATACCTTATCATGAATATACTGTTATATACGAATCCTCACAAAGACGCTAATATGGAAAAAGCAGAAATTGTGATGACGGAATTAGAAAAACATAAAATAATCTATACCGTAGTTAAAGATCCAAGTTTAATTGCCCCAATAAAAGATAATTGCGATACAATTGTAATAACTCTTGGAGGTGATGGCACAATTTTGCACTCTATTGAAAATTGTATTAAATACGATATTCCCATTTTTGGCATCAATATAGGCAACTTAGGATTTTTGACAGAAGTGGAATTTAGTAATCTAGAATACGCACTCAATGTATTAAAACAAGGAGAATATTCTTTAGAAAATAGATCTTTGATTGAACTAAATATAAATGGAATAACATACACAGCTCTAAATGAAGTACTGTTCTTTAGAAACACTACTAGACTTATCAATGTTCAGTTGACTCTCTCTGATATATTGGTAGACAGTTATGTCGGTGATGGATTTATAGTGGCAACTCCAACTGGTTCTACTGCTTATTCTTTGTCTTGTGGTGGTTCAATAATTAATCCAAAAACTCCTGTACTAGCATTGACGCCCGTAAATGCACATACTTTGAGATCTAGACCACTAATAGTGGGTGACCACAATATGGTACAAGTTGCTCTATCTAGCCATGCTACAGCAGACATAATAGTAGATGGTAAGGTTGTAGGTAGTATGAATTGTACTTGTCCTACAGAACTCAAATTATCTTCAAAGAAAGCTAGATTCGTAAAAATCAAAGGTTGTGACAACTTTTATACCAAACTAGCAAAAAAATTAAAGAATCCATAATTATTATGAGTAGACACTTTAGACAAGCTAAAATATTGGAAGTTATTGAAAAAACTCCAATATACACACAAGATGAAATTGCTGTATTTTTAAAAGCAAGTGGATTTAAAATTACTCAAGCTACAGTGTCAAGAGATATAAAAGATTTAGGACTTATAAAAATTCCTTATGGCGACAAGTTGAGATATACAAGAGATGTTGATAAATCAGTTATGCTCAACAAAATTAAAGATATCTTTAAAACTGCTATGGTATCGTACGAACAAGTAGGAAATACTATAGTTTTGAAGACTTTAAATGGCATGGCACACGCCGCTTCTGCAATGATTGAACAACTCAACCATTGCGGCATAGTTGGTTGCATAGCAGGGATAGATACAGTCTTTGTAATAGTAAGAGAAGTAGAAGATGGACAAGGATTAATTCAAATAATAGAACAAATAATAACTGACTAAAATATATGTTGCAAAAAATACACATACAAAATATTGCGCTCATAGATGAGTTGGAGATAGAATTTGATTCCAACTTTATTGTTATTAGTGGTGAAACAGGTGCGGGGAAGTCTATCATAGTAGATAGTCTTTTTTTGCTTTTGGGGGGAAAATATGATAAGTCTCTACTTAAGCATGACAAAACCACTGGATTTGTGGAGGGAGTATTTGACACTAATACAATTTGTAGCAAAGTTCTTATAGAATTAGGTTTTGAAGATAGTGAACAAATTATTGTTAAACGAAAATTCAATAATTCTGGAAAAAATGAAATAAAGATAAATGGGCAAAATGCAACACCTTCAATGTTAAAATCTATTACTAGTACACTCGTAGATATATATGGACAAAATCAATATTTAAGCTTCAATAAAAAATCAGAACAGTTAGATATATTGGATAGTTTTTTAGATGAAAATAGTCAACAATTAAAATTAAGAATATCCAACGAATATAAAGAATATAAGCAAATTTTGAAACAAATTCAGGATTTAGGAGATGCTTCTAAGAGACTAAGAGAGTTGGAAATGCTAAAGTTTCAAATAGATGAAATACAAAATGCTGATATAAAACAAGAAGAAGAACAACAATTAATAGACAAACGAAAAATAATTTTATCCAGTCAAAAAATAAAGAATAATTTATCATCTATATTAGAAACACTAGATAAAAATGATGATAGTATATTATCTAAACTATCATCAATCAAACCAAATATTAATTATCTAAATACTATATTAGACAATCAATCTATATTAGATAGATTGGATTCAGTTCGTTTAGAAATTATAGATATCACTGAAACTCTAGGAGATAGTTTTAAAGAGCTAGACTTTAACCCTAAAGAAATTGATGATATAGAAAAGCGTTTGGAAATCATTAGAAATATAAAACGCAAATACGGAGATTATAAACAATGTAAATTTTTTTTAAATGAATGTATAGAAAGATACAAACTCTTAGAAAATGCAGATAGTATAAATGAAAAATTACAAAAACAATGCAATTACTTGAGTGAAAATTTGTATAATTTGAGTATAAATTTATCTCAAATTCGTAGAGAAATTGCTGTACAAATTTCACAAAAAATCATTCATGAACTTGCTGAATTAGGAATGAAGGATAGCATGTTTGAAATAAAATTTGATGAAATACTTTCAAAATATAATGTAAACTTCTCACAATTAGGTTTGGATACTATAGAATTTTATCTTAGTACAAACAAAGGACATCCACTAAAGCCACTATCAAAAATTGCTTCTGGTGGAGAAATGTCTAGATTTATGTTATGTCTAAAGACTATTACATCGTCTAAATATAATATTAATACATTAATATTTGATGAGATAGATGCTGGAATAAGTGGAGTAATAGGACAAGAAGTAGCCAAGAAGTTGGCTAAGATATCTAAACATACCCAAGTAATTTGTATATCTCATCTACCACAAATAGTTAGCTTTGCTGATTACAACTTGCTAATAACCAAATCATCTAATCAAGATACTACCACAACTAAAGTTAATTATATAAAAGGTGAACAACTTATACAAGAGATAGCCCGTCTAACGGGTGGAATAAATATATCAAAACAAGCATTGGAAACGGCTAAAGAAATGAAAGAGTGGTGTGACAATTATAAACAAAGTTTATAATTTATTTCTAATTAAAATTCTATACAATACAAAAACTGCACGCCAAACATAAGTGTCGTGCAGTTTGTCAATAATGACTTAATGTTTAAAAAAAATTTATTTTAAATTATATAAGCATTAAAATTATGAAAGTCTTTCTCCAATGATAGCATTAGAAATATAATCCGCCATACTCATAGCTTCTCTCTCTATATTGTCAAATGTAGTTATACTACCTTGTGCATTATTGGAAATTAGTTGTGCTGCCTGCAATTCTGCACTTCCAAGATAATGGAACATCATTCTACGCAACTCTTGACTATCTATTTCTGGTATTAGATTTCCCATATATTCGGATAATTGGTCAGCATTATTATACCACTGCATTCTAAGCCTATCACCTTCAGCATTTCGTCTATCACGCATAGCTATAAATAGATCTCTACCTATACTATTATGTTGAGCAAATAAATCTTGAATTTGTTGTCCAGCTTGATTGCCATAATGTTTAGCATAAAAATGTCCCATATCTACAGAGTTTTGCATCAATCTTTGCGTATTAGCATTTTGTTGTCCTGTACGGTCTACAATACTATTAAGCAATATTCTATTCCAAAATATTTGTTGTGAATATAATTGTCTTACTTGACTACAAATTGAATTTTGGTCACAGTTCTCAACCAATTGAGACGGTACTGGTTGAGGTGCAGCTGGGGGTACAATTATTGGTGTTGGAAGTATAGGGGCAATAGGAGTAGGAATTGATGGCAAAGGTGTTATCGGTTGAATAGGAGTAGGTTGATTTTGCCCTGGATTAATTGGTACAATAGGCATAGGCATAGGTGTAATAGGGGTAGTAGGGGTAGTAGGGGTAGTAGGTCTAGGCTGTAAACTTTGTGTAGATGGAGTAGAGGGTGTAGATGGAAGTGATGTATTGTCAAATATCGGCCAATCTGGGTTAGGTTGATTTGATGGAGTGCTAGGTCTATCTATAGGATGTACCCTATTTGGCAATATTAGATTAGTTGTTGAGTTATCTCTTTCAAAGCTAGTATTGTTAGATTCTCTCCATGTGCTTCCTGGATTGATAAGCAATGCTGTTCCTATTTGCAAGTTGCGTGGATTCGCAGATGGATTAAGTGCCGCTATGCTTTGTACTGTAGTATGATATGTTTTAGCTAATTCATAAAATGAATCATTTGGTTTTACAATATGTAGTATACTGTTTGAGTTTGTATGATTACTATTGTTCATTATTTTTCTCCTACGGGGCTATTGATAATTATTAATACACAATATGCAACATAGTGTTTTTTTGATACAAAAATATGCAAAATTTTTATTTAATCAATAAGGTTCAACTATAGCTCACTTCTCATTGTATAATTTATAACAATTAATTCAATACTTCTATTCTTCACTATATTTGTCATATTTCTTTATATCATATACTTGTTTAAGTATTTATTATAAACTATTTTTCAATATAATAAGAGTTGATTGACAAAAATATTATTAATTTGTATACTATGATTAGGATTATCAAAATTGTAATCAAAAAACACTTTAAATCTTAATTAATAATATGACTCAATCCAATATTCAAAATCAATCAATACCAATAGTGGCAATTGTGGGAAGAGCTAATGTAGGCAAGTCAAGCTTGTTTAATAAGATTGCTGGCAAACGAATAAGTATAGTAAAAGATGAAATTGGCGTAACAAGGGATAGAATTTATACACATGCAGAATGGTGTGGTGTACATTTTGAGTTGATAGACACAGGTGGGATAGATATAAAAAACAAAGATAACATTTGGCAAACGATGTTATCACAAGCTAAGTTAGCTGTAGAATTAGCTTCAGTTATAATATTAGTTGTAGATGGAAAAGCTGGTTTGCAACAAAGTGACTTAGATGTAGCAAATTTTTTAAAGAAATCTGGCAAACCAACAGTTCTTGCAGTAAATAAAATAGATAATATAAAATATTTAGATTTAATATATGATTTTTATAGTTTAGGATTGGGACAGCCTTATGGTATAAGTTGTGAACAAATGTTGGGATTAGGTGACTTATTAGATGTAGTGCTAGAAAAATCAAAAAAAAATGAATTTCAACAAACTGAATCTATCAAAATAGCAATAGTTGGAAAACCTAACGCTGGCAAATCTAGTATAGTAAATAAACTCTTAGGATATGACAGAGTAATTGTAAATGAAGTAGCAGGGACTACTAGAGATGCTATTGACACAGAATTTCAAAAAGATGGAAAAAATTATACTATAATAGATACCGCAGGACTAAGACGAAAACGAAATATAGAAGAAGATACTATAGAATCATATGGAGTAATTAGAACAATAAGTGCCATCAAGCGAGCAAATATAGTTCTTATCGTTGTAGACGCAAGTGAAGATTTTTGCGAACAAACTGTCAAAATATGTGGTCTTGCTCATGAAGAGAAAAAACCAACTATAGTTATAATAAACAAGTGGGACTTAGTACAAAAAGATAGTTATACTATGCAAAAATTTGAGAATGATTTAAAGTCTAAACTTGCATTTATGAGTTATTTTGTACCACTCTTTATTTCGGCTAAAACAGGGCAACGCATACATGATATAATAAACTTAGTAGACAAAATAATATCAAATTCTAACAAACGAATTTCTACGAGCGTATTGAATGATATTATAGGTAGTTCAGTGGCTGCTAATCAACCATTTTCGTCAAATGGACGACGAATAAAAATTTTTTATGCTACACAGCCAGAAGCTTCTCCGCCAAAATTTATTGTATTTTGCAACGATTCTACACTTATACATGACAACTACAAGCGTTATTTAGAAAACTGTATAAGAAAAGCTGTAGACTTTAGTGGAGTACCTTTAACTGTGTATTTCAATAATTCTAAAAAAGACAATAGTTAAAAACTAAATGCAATATATATCCTTAATATATTATTTATATAATAAAAACTATTTATAAAACAACATGTAAATTGAATCAATTATTTCGTGATTTGCAATATATATGTTATAATACTTTTTAGAGAGGGTTTTTAGTGGTATATTTTATTATTATTATCATTTTATCATATTTGATAGGTAGTCTCAACAATGCATATATTATTGCCTATTTTAAGGGAATAGATTTACGAAGGCAAGGTAGTGGCAATCTTGGTACTATGAATATTACTAGAACATTAGGAAAAAAATGGGGATGGGCAACTTTAGGATTAGATGTTCTTAAATCAATAATTCCATGTATGATAGGTTGGTGGATATTGGGCGGTGAGATAGGAGTTGATGCTTCTCTTAAAAATGGTTTTTTAGGATTTGACAGTGCTGACAAAATTGGTATATTTGTAGCAGGAATATCAGTAGTTATTGGACATATATTCCCTATTTATTTCAAATTTAAAGGTGGAAAAGGAGCAGCAAGTACTATTGGGGTAATGCTTGTAGCTAATCCATTAGTTACTTTATTGTCATTTAGCATAGGATTGCTATTTATTCATATCACAAATGTAGGTAGCATAACTAGTTTTATAGTATTAGGATTTCCAATGATTGTAGAATCATTTATACAAAGATTGTACTACAACTATACTATTATACCAATACTTATATTTTGTTTATTCATGATTACATTCATTGCCCACAACAAAAATATAGTAAAATTATTTTTGTATGCTGAAAAACCTGTAGTAATTAAAAAAAAATCTACTAATTAAATATATAGCTCTGAGATATGAAACTTTAGTGTTTTGATAAATTAATTTATATATTATGTCTACCATCAAATTTTTAGAGTTAAACAAACTTATTAAAAACAAATCACTTAGTCCTTGCTACAATATCATAGGAGATGACAAATATTTGATTGGACAGGCTATTTCTATGTTTGTAAAACTTGTTCAATTGCATGATTTTAATAAATCTATACTATCAAATCCTACTATAGAAGAATTGATTGATAATTGCAATTGTTTGCCTATAGGAAGTGAATATAGACTTGTAATAGTGAATGATATTCTTATCAAAACAAAAGTTACGGCTAAAAATGTATCTCAAAATGATAAGCTCTTGTTGCAATATTTGTCCAATCCAAATTTAAGTACTATATTATTATTTGTAAATAGTCAATTTAATACAATTGTTAAAGATAAAATACAAACCATAGATTGCAGTAAACTAGATGAAAAAACATTGAACGCATGGATAATTAGAGAATGTAACAAATATAACTGTAGTATAGATGAAAATGCAATATCTTTATTTATAAAATATTGCAACAATGATTTGCAACGCATAAGATTAGAGGTTGATAAGTTGTGTGCATACAAATTTAGAGAAAATATTGAGTTACAGGATATTATAGACTTAATACATCCTGATATATCATACACAATATTTCAACTAAGTGAAGCTGTAGCTAAAAAAAATGCAAAATTAGCATTGCAAATTTTAAAATTTTGTATGCAAAGTGGTGAGGAACCTGTCTCGCTTTTGGGTTTGCTTTATTCTCATTTTAGACGCATGTTATTGGTATCTCTAAATCAAAATAATCCAAACTTAGCTCAATTGCTAGGAATAAAGGATTATCCATTGCAAATACTGAAAACTCAGTGTAAAGAATATAAAGTTGCACAAATACGAAATATTTTATCTATATTTTGGCATATAGACCAAGCATTTAGAAATGGTAAAATGCCATTAGAATGGGCTGTAGAATATTTAATCACACAAATATGTCATTCAACGATATGACAAAAGAGGAATAAAATAATGTACAATTATTCTACAATTATTCTTAATATAATTTTGTTTCCTTCAATGATATTTATTGCTATTGGACTTAAGACTTTATACAAAGGTAAAAGTCAACGATCTAAGTCTATACTATTTTTGGTTAGTGCGATTATTTTATTATCTTTAGAAGCAATCAAACAAATTTATGGAATATCTATAGGTAAATACGAATTGTGGTGGCTACCTTTTCATATATGTACTATTGCTATTATAGGGTTTGCCGTAGTTGGTTTGACAAAATTTGGACATACAATAAACAAGGCATTTTGGTATTTATCTCTATCTACTGGTTTGCTAATCAGCGTAGGAATGTTGCTAGCACCTCAACCAATAATAGGTAGTAGTGCAGACATGCTATTTGAAGGTACTGCCACTTATATAGAAATATATTCAATAATTGCACACTATTCATTTATTTTTTTATTTTCTTTAAGCATAGCACTCAAAATGTATACCCCACAATTTAAAGATATATGGTTTTCTTTATTGATATGGATAGGTTCATTAACCATTATTATTATTGCAGCCAATACAATGCAACAAAACTTTGCGATGTTCTTATCATTTTTAAATCTAGAAAAACAATTAGGAACTATCTTATTTCAAGTAATTTTGTACAGTTGTTATGTTGTATTTTATCTCTTAGGTGCATTTGGATTGTATGGTATACACTTAATTAAAACAAAATTATCTATTTTTGAAATTGAAAATAACGCTATAACAAGACAGTAAAGTTGAAAAATTATCTAATTACTAGAAATTGATACAATAATAAGGATAAACAAATGAAACGATTCTTTACAAGTGAAAGTGTAACAGAGGGACATCCTGACAAAATTTGTGACAGTGTTGCAGATAGTATTTTGGATGCCGTATTGGCTCAAGATAGTAATGCACGGGTTGCATGTGAAGTTGTCGTAACCACTGATTTTATGCTAATAATGGGAGAAATTAGTACTACAGCAACAGTAGACTATGCACAAGTTGCAAGAGATAGGATAAGGGAAATAGGATATAATAACAATGATTTAGGTTTTAATTGTGATACTTTGGAAATACAAGTTAAGCTACACACTCAAAGCCCCGATATAGCAATGGGCATAACGCAAGGGAACAATATAGGTGCGGGTGATCAAGGTATGATGTTTGGTTATGCTTGTGTAGAAAATAAACAATATATGCCACTAAGTTTGTCACTAGCTCACGAACTAGCTAGGCAACTAACAAAAGTTCGTAAAAATGATACATTATCATATCTTAGACCAGATGGTAAAACTCAAGTGACTGTTGAATATAGTTTTGGAAAACCTAAAAGAGTTGATACTGTAATTCTATCTGCTCAACACGACAAAAATGTTAAACAAGATGATTTAAAAAGGGATATTAAGAAATTTGTTATAGAACCTATACTTGGCAATTGGATTGATAATGATAGTAAAATATTGATTAATACCACAGGGCAATTTATAATAGGAGGACCACATGGTGATAGTGGACTTACAGGTAGAAAACTTATTGTAGATACTTATGGTGGACATTGTGCACATGGTGGTGGGGCTTTTAGTGGTAAAGATTGTACTAAAGTAGATAGAAGTGCGGCATATATGGCAAGATATATATGCAAAAATCTAGTAGCAGCAGGAGTTGCATTGAAATGTGAACTTCAAATAAGCTATGCAATAGGAGTATCACAACCTATATCAGTATACTGCAACTCATTTGGTACAGGAAAGCTTAGTGACAAAGTAATAGGTGATCTAGTCCTACAATTATTTGATCTAAGTCCACAGGCTATTATTCAAAAATTAGACTTAAGAAAGCCTATATATGCACAGACTGCCGTATATGGACACTTTGGAATAGAAAATGTTCCTTGGGAAAGACTAGATTGTGTTGACTTAATTAGAAGAACTATGCCATATGCATAGAATATAACAAATTTTAAAAAGTAATAAATATAAAATATCTAAAATTATTATGAAAAATACTGACAATATTACCTTAGAAGATTTACAGGTTAATAAACTGTATATTTATCAGGATAGTACTCAGTTCAAATTTGGTAGTGATAGTGTATTGTTGGCAAACTTTGTCAAATCTAATAATAAAAACATAGTATTGGATATTGGTAGTGGTTCTGGAATAATTCCAATATTGCTAGCTGGAAAGCTAGGTTTCCAAAATATATATGGCGTTGAAATAAACAAAAATATTGCAGAATTGTCTTGCCGTAGTATAGTATTAAATAATTTGCAAGATAAAATACAAATTATTAATGCCCCAATTCAAAATATAAAACATTATCTATGCAATGGAATATGCAAAGTAGTTACTTGCAATCCACCGTACAATCAAGTAGGACGAGGTGATACTAGTCAAAATTTAAATATATCCAAAGCTAGATTTGAAGACACACTATCCTTGCAAGAAGTACTTAAAGCTGCCAATTATTTGTTAAGTACAGGTGGAAAATTTTATATGATTCATCAAGTTTATAGAATGGCAGAAATTATGCATGAATGTATTCAAAATAAGCTACAACCTAAAATAATTAAATTAATAGACAAAAAAAGATTTTTGATACAATGTACAAAAGATGGCAAAGTAGGTTTGTTAATCATTTAGCCATGCTAATCCAATTAATATAATATTAAACTTAATATTATATTTTACGATGCTACATGTTAGAAAATGCAATCAACAATATAAAATATTATGCAACTGGCAAATCTGTGGCTATAAGCGTAAGTGGTGGTAGTGATAGCATGTGTCTTCTATCACTTTTTTCAATTTACAAACCTTTGTTAAAAGATATAGTAGTACTTACATTTGACCATCAAATTAGAGAATATTCACAATTTGAAACAGAATTTGTAAAAAAATATTGTGAAATACACAATATTGATTGTAGAGTATATAAATGTGATATACCAAATATTACACTGCAAAGTGGCAATAGTATAGAAGTAGAAGCAAGATTGTGGAGACAAAAAATTTATCATGATGTGTTACAACAAGTAGATATGATTGCCTTAGGACATCACAGAGATGATCAAATTGAAACCGTATTATTTAGAATTTTTAGAGGTACAGGTATAAAAGGTCTTAGTGGAATGAATATTTTTAGTACACAAAAACTATTTAGACCAATGTTGAATACTACAAAACTAGAAATAAATGAATATATTAAAAACAATAATCTTGTACATGTGGTAGATAAATCTAACATAGATAATAAATATGATAGAAATTTTTTAAGAAATCAAATTTTGCCAATATTAAAGTCTAGATGGGATACAAGCAATATTGCAAATTTAGCAGAATCTGCCCAAAGTATACAAAAATATCTTGACTATAATATAGATAAAACTAAAATAATTAGACAAGATGGTAGCGTTTTAATATATATAGAGTGTTTGTATCAACCACTCTATAGCGAATATATCGCTCATGCATTAGAAACATTTGAAATAAAGAGAAAAAGGCAATTTGTATTAGATATTATGGAGTTGACAAATTGTCAAACAGGCAAGTATAAATACTTAAAAGATGGCGTAATTGCTATTAGAGAATATCAATTTATAAGACTGTATAAAGAATCTAATGTAAACAACAACATCTCAGTACCATATGTGGGAATATCTCAATATCAATTGGGAGCAATACACTTTGAATTAACCAATTCATCAATAATTGACATTAAATCAGATTTAGTATTTGATGCATGCAAAATACCTTCAAGTGCGGTGTTTAGATATAAGCGACAAGGGGATATATTTAAACAGTTTGGCGGATATACAAAGCCATTAAAAAAATATTTGATAGACAAAAAAATTTCTAAAGTAAAAAGAAATGAACTTTTGCTTTTAGCAGACAACAACAATATATTGCTAATTGTAGGATTAGCAATTGCTGATTCTATAAAGTGCGATACAAATACTAAGAATTTTGTAAAAATACAATGTATCAAAAAATAATAAGACATACAACTAAACCCAACTACTCCTATATAGTTCTAGGTTATCCATATCAACCTTATAATGATTGTGGATTAGATGCATACTATTTGGCTACGCAAGATATGTACAAAGCTTGCAAAAAAATTCAACAAAACTTGAGAGAAAAGGGAGTAATTGCACAAATTGTAAACAATATATCTTTGCGTGACTTGAGTTTTAAAAGTGGTTTAACAACTATTTTAGGTATCAATCAAATGGCTATGCGTGATGACTGTGGTAGCTATATAGTGTTGGCTGCAATAGAAACAGATGATTTTGATATTTTAGCACAAGCAACAGATAGATATGTGACAAGTATAGATAAATGTGTTGATTGTGGAAAATGCGTAGAAGTATGTCCAACTAAAGCATTAGGATACAATGGAGAATTTTATCCTAAAAAATGTTTGAGAAGCTATCAATGTGGCGACCCAATGCCTTTATATATTGCTGAATTGATGGGAAAAAAATTTCTGGGTTGCAACATATGTCAAGAAGTTTGCCCACACAATATCAATATATGTAAAATAGATGCACCGCAATTAGTACAAACTGCATTATATAATTCTATTCATACTATTAAACCATTCAAAGAGTTAATTGGCGCAAACTATGCCAGAACAAAATATCTAAAAGCCAATTCAATTGTATATTCAGCACATACTGGAAATTTAGAAGCAATACCAAAACTACAACAATTAACCAATGATTATATGTATGGAGAATTGGCTAGATGGGCAATTAAAAAGTTGGAAAACATAATTTAATAATACAACTCTATCATTTCAATAATATGTGGTATGACGAAATAATGCCAATAACTATTTTTGCAAAAAATGCTTAATTCGCTTGTATAAACTTTACATATATGTTATACTCTTTCTAAGTTAATTTACAGTCCAAAATTTAGGATTGTAGAGTAGTGCAATATTTGCACTCTCCTTGCTTATTTCAACTAATTAGATAAGCCTAAAGACCATAAGGAGGTTTTTTTGAAAAATAAAATTGCTACTGATGTAGTTAAAAACAAGTATGAGATTTTGTTTATTATAAAATCTGGTACAACTGAGGCTACTAGAGAAAAGTCTATTGCTAAGTTTGAAAAACTTATAGAAAAAGCGGGCGGCACAATAGATTTGGTAGATAAGTGGGGTAATCGTAGATTTAGTTATCCAATAGATTACAAAATAGATGGATTTTATGTCTTGATATACTTTACGGGTGTTGCTAGCATACCAAAGGAACTTGAAAGAGTTATGTTGATATCAGATGAAGTAGTACGCTTTATGATAATCAATCGAAATGGACTAGGAGAACCTATACCAAAACGAAAAATTGTAGAAAATAATGCAATTACCAAAAAAGAAGAAGATAATACAATTCAAGATGCATCATTTGTGCAACCTACTACTGAAGAAGTAGCAGGGCAAGAAATGCAATTAGAAATTGAGAATACAATAGACAAAGCATAATAGCTTTAGATTTTGGAGAATAATATGAATAAAATAATTTTAGTTGGCAATTTAACTAGAGACCCTGAGATTTCTGTAGTTGGTAATGAAGGTGTAAGTGTTTGCCGTTTTGGCATAGCTGTAAATAATCAGTTTGGAAGTGAAAAAAGTCAAGCTAACTTCTTCACTATTGTGACTTGGAGAGGTCTAGCAGAAAATTGTGCAAAATATCTAGTCAAGGGAAACAAAGTTGCTGTATCAGGTAGAGTGGAAATTAGAGAATTAGACAAAGATGGTGTTAGGCGTGTTTTTGTAGATGTACAAGCTGATGAAGTAGAGTTCTTGACACCTCGTAGTCAACAAGCAGAAGGGTATGAACCTAGAAATATTTCTACTAGCAACAATAATAGACAAAGAGTAGATAGCATGCAACAAAACGATGATGATAATCTTCCGTTTTAGTTGGTGTTAATAAGGAGCAATCTTGGATAAGAATAAATCATCTAGAAATAATCCAAATGACAAAAATTTGGATGACAAAAATAAAAAATTAGTAAAAAGACCACAAAAACGCAAAGTTTGTCTTTATTGCGCTGATAAATCTATGGTATCTAATGATATAGATTATAAGGATATAATGAAGCTAAAAAAATATCTTACAGAGAAAGGCAAAATTCATCCTCGTCGTACTAGTGGAACTTGTGCAAAACATCAAAGAGAGTTGACAGTAGCAATAAAAAGGGCTAGAATAATGGCATTATTGCCATTCAAAGCAGAGTAAATATTCTAATAAAGGGGAAATATTAACAAAATGGGAATACCAAATTTTATAGCATCAGGTACTACACCTGAATGGGTAGTGAGTAGTTTTCCTATTATTAGGATAATATTAATAATTGCTATGGTCTTAGCTTCTGTTGTAATGATCTTTTGTATACTTATGCAACCATCAAATGAAGGTGGAATGGGAGCATTGAGTGGTGAAACAGATACTTATTTTTCTAAACACAAACAAAAAACATTACAAGGTACACTTAGACGACTAACTATTGTTTTGTCAAGTGCAATATTTGTAATGTCCGTAGCATTTTTTGTCAGTATACAAATTTATTCTGGATATATAGGACAATAGATAATATAAAATAAAAGACATACCATACAAATTGAGTATGTCTTTTATTTTGCTTTAGTATAAAAACTATTATTAAGACAAATACTTTTTATATATTTAGGAGTCTTCCATGAAAAAAATAAAAGTTGTATTTGCAGGAATAATATCATCATTACTAATCTTAAGTATCTTAGCTATTAGTTTATCTCAGAGCTTTGCGTTAGTAGCAGCACCAATAACAGAAGAAGCTTTGTCAAAAAATGCTAAAGCGGCTACTCTTATAGACTTTGATACAGGGACTGTAGTATTTGAAAAAAATGTAAATGACAAGTATCCAATTGCTAGCATGGTTAAAATTATGACCTTGTTGTTGATTATGGAAAATATAGAAGCAGGAGTACTATCGCCAAATACAGAAATTCCAATTAGCGAAAATGCATCTAGTATGGGTGGTAGTCAAGCTTTTTTAGATGCAAACACAACATATAAGGCAGGGGAACTTATTAAGAGTATTGTAGTAGCCTCAGCCAATGATTCTTGCGTAGCGATGGCAGAACATATTGCAGGAACTGTAGATGGGTTTGTCCTTAGAATGAATGATAAAGCGAAAGCTTTGGGAATGGAAAACTCAAATTTCGTGAATTGTACAGGATTGCCAGCACCAAATGGATATAGTACAGCTAAAGATGTAAGTATTATGATGAGAGCTTTGTTGAGACACCAATTATTCTTTGACTATGCTAGTGTATGGACATTTGACTTTGCACACAATAGTGGTAGGACTACTACACTTACCAACACAAACAAACTCATAAACGCTTATAAAGGTTGTGATGGAGGAAAGACAGGATTTACTCAAGAAGCAAGATATTGCCTTGCAGCTACCGCCAAACGAGGAAATACAAGACTAATAGCTGTAGTTATAGGTGAAAATGATAGCAAAGTTAGAAACTTTGAAATCTCTAATTTACTAAATCATGGATTTGGTAATTATGAAACTAGGCAATTTGTTTTCAAAGATATTCCACTTCAAGAATTTGTAGTACAGAGAGCAAGAAACCCTATTTTAGCAATAGCTCCTAAAGATGATTATTTTTATTTTTCACAAAAGACAATAAAACCTAAAATTGACCATAACATAACAATCAATAAAGACAAAGCTCCTATACTAAAAGGAGAAATAGTTGGTACACTTACACTTAGCAAAGATGGAAAACATCTAAAACAAATAGACATGGTTGCAACAATAAATATAGATGAAGTTCAATTTGTGGATATTTTACAACAAATTGCTGAAAAATGGTAATCTTTAATTTGTAATTGACATACTGAAAAACAACACATTATTACACGATGTGTTGTTTTTATATTTTTATAACTTATATTTCTTTAATATATTAAATATTAGTTAGTTTATTATTCTATTGTCTTTACCATCAAAATGAAATGCAAAACAAAGAGAGCTATCATACAGTCTACTTGCTATACGCATACCATACCTATATTCTATTCCAGATTTATCTAAGTTAGTAGTAATTAAAATATGTTTTTTATTAGACAATCTTTGACTAATTACCAAATATAAATACTCTAAAGTTATGTTTTTAAACATACTTTCAGTACCTAAATCATCTATAATTAACATATCACAATCCACAAATGGAGTGAAGTATTGGTCTTGTGTATCATCAAATGTAGTATGATATTTGGTCATAGATTGTACAAATTGCATAGCACTTACATATACAACACTAGCACTTTGTTCTATCAATCTATTGGCTATACACGCTGACAAATATGTTTTTCCTGTACCTGTATTTCCTGATAATACTAAACTACTATATCTAGTATTAGGAAACTTTTGACAAAATCCTAAAAGTCTTTCTATTAATGTTTTAATAATCTCAGGATTGCTATAAAATTCTAGCTTTAGTTTATCAAAAGTACAGCTTTTGAGATAACTATGTTGTGACCAAAATTTGTTAGCAGAAATTAGCTTTATACACTGACAAATCATACCATTATGAAATCCTGTATCATCACACAATGTACAATCAACTATTGGATTTAATAATTTAGATTCTATATCTAAATTATTTAAAATTTGAGTTTTTAATATATCAAATTTAGTGATATTTTCAGTATCACCATTCAATATTGCTTTTCTTAATTCTAATTCATTTTGATAAAATTGTGGATTTTCCAACAAACTTTGGTACAAATTTCGTGCTATTGCCAATTGTTGATTTTTTTTTGCAATCTTATCTTTTATTATTTGCTTATAATCGTTCATTAATTATATAAAATTATCTCATCACATCTCATCAGCATTCAAACTATCAAACAATGCATTTAATTGTTGTGATGTAAGAAGAGTAGTAGGTTGTGAATTTTGTATAGCTTGTTCTAATGGTTTTTTTATTGACTTATTTTGAGTTTTCTTTGCAATTTCCTTGGCAGATTCTACTGTAGTTATTCCCTTATTTTTCCAATCTGCCAAAATTGCGTTGATATATGGCATAGGATTGGCAGTAGACTTAGCTAATGATGCAGCATAAATTACAACTTCAATTGGTAAAAGCCAATTAATCGTCCATGTCCTATAAAATACCCTATCTCTAGCATTTACAATACGGTCTTGCCCCGCTTGCTCTAGTACCATCTTTATTTCATTATCTGTTTGTGTGATACCTTGCATGTAGTTGGCTATATTATTGGTATTAACAAGTCCCAACTTATAAAACTGTCGTATCGTTTGATCCAAATTGTCTATAGTTTTTAAATTTTTTTTAAAACAATAGCTTGCAATTTGAAGCAAACTATCCCTATCAAATCCTAAATCCAACCATTGCGGAATATAATTCTCTACAAAATATCCAAGATTGTCATGAAATTGCCCCAAGTTGTGATATATCTCTCTAGCCAAAGATATCATATCATCAACATGAATTTCATAATCATCTATCTCTTCAATGCTAATTTTGTTAAGAGACTTGTACTTGGTTAGTTGTATATCTAATTTGTCCATTCCTATAGCATATACACTATCCCGTTTTTTAGATTTAAGTTTTTTTGCAACAAATACAATCGTATCTAATTTAAAATCAAACTTCTTTGTCCATTTAAGATACAAAGCCTTATCTTCGTGATCTACACTTCTCTTAAGTTTTAATGCTTTAAATATTTGTAAAATATCATTTTCATAAAGCTTAAGTTCGTTTAGATGTTCGTTAACAGCATCAAATGTTAGTATACCATCTCTAGCCAAATTTCTTGCTACTGTTAAAATATACTTAAAACCTATTTCTATTCCTTTAAGTCTCACACAATAACTAATAATACTCAACATTGCCTCAGGCTGCATATGCAAATTTTCAATAGCACTATAATATTCCAAATACTCATTTTGCATAATTTGCCTTGATGGCAACATATGCTGAAGTTGCTTGTTGAAGTCAGCATACTTATCTTTGTTAAATTTCTTACGATAATTAGTACTACTATCCTTAATAGGCAAATACTCTACACTAATTGGAACGGTAGGAAGTACATTAATCAATCCTTGCTCTTGCCAATAATCGTATGCAGACAAAATTGTCTGTGTATCAACAGATAGCCTTTTAGCAATTTTTTCTAAACTATTGTCATGTTCTATATTGTGACTACACAATGCCAACCCATATAAGTATACCTTGAGAAAATTCTCAGGGGAATGTGGCATATATTCTTCTATAAACAATATGTCTAAAGAAACTCTTAAATCTATTGCTCTTTGTGGTGAAAGTTTTGCAAACATATGTTGTAATAAATGATTAATTCTATATTGATATATAATTTTAACAATAATCAATTTACAAATATTTGAGATATACAAATATAAAGATTATATTGACTTTTATTATTAAATCATATATTATATATTAAATATACAACAAATGTTATTTTTAGTCAAATAGTAAAAGAATTGAAAATTTCGTATTTTTGTACAAATTTTTGTATAAAAATAATCACTAAAAAGTAGGTTAAAAATGAATACAATTATTAAATGCCCTCATTGTGGCTCTACATTAGATGACAACATTTTATCCCAACTTACTGATCACAAAACCGAACTTGCAATACAAAGAGCTTTGCAACAAAAAAATGATGAGCTTAAATTGAGAGAACAAGAGTTGCAGGCTACATACAAAACTCAACTAGAACAAGAGAGAAGTCTGGCAATAGCAAATGCTAGATTAACTACAACTGAAGAACTTAATAAATCCCAATTAGATATAGAAAGATTGAAAAGAGAGATAGACGAAGAAAGAAAAAGACGCCAGCAAGAAATGGAGACTTGGGCTAATCAACAAAAAGCTATAATAAGAGAAAAAGAGTTGGAAAAAGAAAATGAAAAGCAAGAAGCATTAGCAAAAACTCAACTAGAATTGGAAAAGCTAAAAGAAAAACTAGAACAAATAAACGAATTACACCAAAAAGATCAACAAAATCTAAAATTAGAATTGGAAAGACAAGAGCAAGAAAAAATTTTGAAGTTGACACAGTCAAAAGAACAACAAACTGAACAAATAAAACAAGATTTTATAAAAGAAAAAACAGCACTAGAATATGAATTGCAAAGAAAGACAGAGCAATTAGAGCAAGAAAAAAATTTCAAGTCCAAACTAAGCGTAAAATTGAGAGGTGAAGACTTAGAACAACATTGTCAATTAGAATTTGATCTTCATAGAGCACAATTTCCATATGCAGAATTTTTTAAAGATAACAAAGTAGTTGATGGTGCAAAAGGTGATTTTGTATATAGAGACTTTACTGATGCTACTAAACAAGTTGAGATATTATCTATTATGTTTGAAATGAAAAATCAAAATAGAGATAGTGTCACAAAGCAAACTAACAAACAATTTTTGGATAAATTAGACAAAGATAGACTACGCAAAAAATGTGAATATGCAGTATTAGTAACCATGCTAGAAGAGGATAATCCGCTATATGACAGTGGCATAGTCAAGTCTTATGACTATGAAAAAATGTATATAATTAGACCTGTTCACTTTATTACTCTAATAAATATGCTAAAGGATGTTGCATTAAATTTGTCACATCAAAAGCAAGAGTTGATGGTGATAAAAAATCAAAATATAGAATTGGTTGAGCTTGAAAAGAGATTAGATGAATTTAAAGAAGGATTTAATCGCAATTACAACCTAGCTGACACGCAATTTAATAAGGCCATAACAGAGATTGACAAGTCTATAGAAGCATTAGAAAAAACAAAACAACAACTATTGAGTTCAACAAAAAATCTAGGATTGGCTTCTAAAAAAACAGAAGGTTTGGATATAAAAAAATTGACTAAAAAACTACCAAAAGTACAAGAAATTCTAGAGGAACAAAAATTGCAACAAGCACATGCTAATATGCCAACAAGTGACAATCCAAGCGAATGGATATAGTTTTAATTTAGTCCAAATCTTAAATTATATAAGATAAATATTTTTAATAAAATTTTTATGGCAACTAAAAAACATATGTTTTTTAGTTGCCAATTTTTAAATATAGGAGTATACTAATAAAAGTTGTTAGAAGTAGGTACACAGTATATTTTGATAGATATAATATACTTGCTTGTTGCAACTTTTGTGCTATTTAGCACATAATATAAAAATAAGATAATGTACTATTATGTTCAATCTCATATCACAAATTAATATGTTAGCAATAGAGCTACCAGAAATTGCTCCTAAAGTTCTGTGGGAATTTTGGGGGTTTGGCTTTACCGAAACTATGCTTAGTGGTTTAGTCACAGTGGTAGTATTGATAGTTATTGCAATAATTATCAGAGTATTTGCAATACCAAAATGGAAAAGTGATTATTCTAAATGTAGTGGTTTACAGCTTATTGTGTGTGGGCTAGTAGAAGGAGTAGACGACAATCTAGAGCCATCAGTATATGTGCATACTCACGGACGCAACCAATTCTTAAGTTTTTGGTATTTTGCTGTCGTGTGTTTTATATTTTTTGGCACTATGATAGAAGTATTTTCGTTGCGACCACCAACTTCTAGCTTGTCTATGACAATAGCTTTTGCTCTATTTACATTTTTATTTATTCATGTTTTGGGTATTAAAGAAGCCAAAAAACACAATAGATTGAAACAAAGATTGCTAAGATATGCAAATCCTATCAACATTATAACTGATGCCGTAGTACCTATTAGTATGTCATTGAGACTATTTATTAGTGTATTATCGGGATTTATAATAATGGACTTGGTATACTTAATACCGTTCCCAATAGCTTATCCTGCCATTGGCAATATCATGTTTACACTATTTCATGCCGTAATACAAAGCTATGTCTTCTTTATCTTATCTGCAAGTTTTATATCTGAGGCAATAGAATAATAGAAAGCATATAGTTAAGAATAAAAGTGTAATTAGTTTTTAATATTATATAAATTTAAAGGAAATTATATGGAATTTTTTAATACAATATTATCAGTAGTACTCCACATGGCTTCGGATGGCGCAAACGCAGTACTCAATCTTGCACCAATTGGAGCAGGTATTGCCGTTTTTACAGGTATTGGAGCAGGACTTGGTATAGGTTATGCTACAGGTAAAGCAGTAGAGGCTACCGCAAGACAACCCGAAGCTGCTGGGAAAATTAGGACAATACTATTATTGGGACTTGCATTTGCAGAGACTACAGCAATTTATGGTGTATTTATAGGTATAATGCTAATATTCTTTTAAGCAATAGATATTACAAAATTATCTAATATTAAATAACATCTATAAGGAAATAAAAGTGAATATTATATTTTTACAAACATTTATAGCAACCAATGATAGTCTTCCTAACAAGTTGGGAATATCTTGGCAAGAAATTTTGTTTCATGCAATATCGCTAGTTGTATTGGTTGCAGTTTTGTGGTTTTTGTTGTATAAACCTGTCAAAAAAATAATTGCTGAAAGGCGGGCAAAATTGGATGAAGTGTTTTTAACTAACCAAAAACTAAAAGCAGAATCAGAAAAGCTAAAAGTTGAAACCGAAGAGCTTTTGATAAAAGCAAAACAAGATGCATTGTCAGTGGCTACTCAAGCTACCGTAAATGCCGAAGAAAAAGCTAAATTGATCTTGCAACAAGCAGAACAAAAAGCGGCTGCAATAGTCAGTATAGCACATAAAGAATCTATGGTAGAAGTTACTAGAATGCAAAATGAACTAAAAGAGAATGCAGCTGACATGATAATAAACCTTGCAGGCAAACTAATTGGTAAAGAAATAACTTCTACTGACAATGAAAAGTTTATTGAAGAATGTCTCTCTTCGTGGGAAGATAGTTAGATATTATCTTTGTTTAGAGCCTAAAAATAGTGTTAATTGTATATTTGTTAAAATATAATTATTTTAACATTGTTGTCTTTATTACTTTTGGAGAGCAAAATTATTATGATAAAAAAGCATGCTGTAAAGATAGTTATTACTCAAAAACTGTCTCAAAAAATTCAAAAAAAAGTAGAAGATTTTTTTAATAAAAAACATCCTGACGAAAGCATAGAGTTTGAATATGAAATTGATAATAGTATATTAGGTGGAATACTTATTATTGATGGAGCTAAATACTACGATGGTACTATCAAACATCAACTAATTGAATTGAGAAAAAGCATAAAGTAATAATTATACAAGACGAGATTGCTCGTCTTTTTTCCAAAAAACTATATTGCCTATAAAATAATTCTAAAATCTATCTATTATGAAAGATAAAAAAAATAACAATCTAAGTCTTGATTGCGATAACAAAAATCCAACAAAAAAAACACTATGTTCGCTAACTTCTCAAAGTCTTATACAAGAAATTAGTAAGAGTGTAAACAACTTCAAAAAAAGCTATAGTAGACAAGAAGTAGGGCGAGTAGTCTTTAGTGGTGATGGTGTTGTGCATATTGAAGGACTTCAACATTGCAAATATGGCGAACTTCTGGAGATAGATGGACATCTTAAGGCAATAGCACTAAGTATTAAAGAAGATCAAATTGGAGCTATTGTTTTAGCTGAAGAAAATCTAGTTTCACATGGAGCGTTAGTGCATGCTACCGGTAGTATAGTAGAAGTCCCAGTAGGCACTCAATTGTTGGGCAGAGTAGTAGACCCCCTAGGAAATCCTTTGGACGGATTGACTTCACTAGATACAAATAAGACTAGACCTATAGAGACATCTGCACCACAAATTATAGATCGTTCTAAAGTTAATACTCCACTCAATACAGGAATAATGTATATAGATAGCATGATACCAATTGGGAGAGGGCAAAGACAACTTATATTGGGCGACCGTCACACGGGCAAAACTAGTATTGCAATTGACACTATACTCAATCAAAAAGGTAAGGGAGTTTTGTGCGTATATGTGGCAATTGGACAAAAAGCTACTTCTGTAAGTTGGATAATGCATTTATTGCTAGAAGCAGGTGCTATGGAGTATACTACCATTGTATGTAGCACAGCAAGTGACAGTGCCCCTATACAGTACATTGCTCCATATGCTGGGTGTGCTATTGCAGAAGAATTCATGTATAGTGGCAAAGATGTATTGATTGTATACGATGATCTTACAAAACATGCTGTAGCATACCGTAGTATGAGTTTGTTGTTAAAACGCCCTGCTGGTAGAGAGACTTATCCAGGAGATGTGTTTTATTTGCATTCACGCTTACTAGAAAGAGCTGCAAAGTTGTCTAAAGAACTCGGTGGTGGGAGTATGACTGCATTGCCTATTATTGAAACATTATCCAATAATTTGTCATTTATTCCTTCTAATGTCGTCTCAATAACTGATGGTCAAATAATGCTAGACCCTGAATTGTTTAATGCTGGACTCTTACCAGCTATTAATGCCGGATTGTCTGTATCTAGAGTAGGTAGCTCAGCTCAAATATCTGCCATGAAAAAAGTTAGTGGAAAATTGAGATTGGACTTAACTCAATACAAAGAAAATGAAATATTTGCAAAATTTTCTGCTGACCTAGATATTCATACAAAAATAATATTAGAAAATGGTAAAGCTTTGGTAGAATTATTAAAGCAAGATTTGCACAATACCTTAGAAGTAGAAAAACAAGTTTGTCTTTTGTATCTCAATCTCAAAGGTATGCTCAAAGAAATTCCACTGCATAGGCTACAAGCTTTCAAACGAGACTTTTTGCAATTTTTGGATACTAGTTTTGCAGATGTACTAAAGTCTATAAGAGAAGAAAAAGAAATAAGTTTTGATAGTAGTCTAAAACTTGATGAAGCAGTGAAAAGATATCTAGAATATTATTTTGAAAAATAAATAAAATATCTATATTGTAATTGTGTAAATTTATTATATTTATCAAAGTATAACAACTATTTAATTCTCAATTTCTAACTTTCAACAAATTGTTATGGAAACCAACAACGCTCAAGCCCAAAAGACAAAACAACGCATTAAGGCTCTACAAGACACTATAAAAATTACTAAAGCACTAGATAGTATTAGTTTGGTAAAAATGCGTAAAGCTACAAGTACTCTAAAAAAAAATAAAGTATACTTTGACAGAATACAAGAATCTGTACAAGATATGGTAAATTATACAAAGGATAATTTGAATCCATACTTAGTACAAAAGCAAAATGGCAAACATGTATTTTTGGTTATAGCAGGTGATAAGGGATTTTGTGGAGCTTACAACCATACTCTATGCAAATATACTTTGGATATACTATCTAAATATAATCCTGAAGACATAATACTGTACTGTGTAGGGTACAAACTAATAGAATTTTGTGAACGCAACAATTTAGCTTTTATTAAAGACTTTGTATATTCATCTAATATTAATTCTAATATTGACGCTCAAGCAATAGCTATACAAATGCATAGTTTGTATATTAGTGGAGAAATTTCTACAATAAATATTATATATACTCAATTGCAAGGTGGAACACTTTCAAAACCATATATGATACAAGCATTGCCTATTATACCAACCAAGCCCTCTCAAATTGCCACTAACCAACAAATAATAGAAGACGAAGAGTTTTTTAAAGATGTTGTTTATGAACCTTCTATAGAAAAAGTTTTGGATAGTCTAATAGATCAATACCTAAATGGTATAATATTTGGAGCATTAGTACACAGTCAAGTAGCAGAACATACTAGTAGATGTATGGCTATGGGAAATGCCACAGACAATGCTCAAGAAATTTTAGAAAAAGTTAAATCTAGACGAAATCAAGGTTGATATATTTATGATTAATAGTCAAGACAACAATATACTAGCTTCTCCACACAAAGGAAAAGTCTCAGCAATAGTAGGTCCAGTAGTTGATGTACAATTTGGTGGCACATATATGCCACACATATATGAAAAACTACTAGTCAAGATGGATTCTACGACATATGTGTCACTAGAAGTCGTAGCACACTTGCCAGGCAACATTGCTAGGACTGTAGCTTTGCAAGCAACTGAAGGCATGAGTAGAGACATGACAGTATTAGCTAGTGGAAATCCACTCAAAATGCCTGTAGGGCAAGGGGTACTTGGACGAGTTATGAATGTCTTAGGACAACCTATAGACGGCAAAGGACCTATTTGTACTGACGATGAATGGTCTATATATAGACCATCACCACAGTTGTACGAACAAGCTTTTTCTAGCAAGGCTATTACTACAGGTATCAAAACTATTGACTTATTGTCACCATACTTGCGAGGTGGAAAAATAGGATTGTTTGGTGGTGCGGGCGTAGGTAAGACTACTCTTATTATGGAACTTATTGCAAATATTGCTAAAGCACACAATGGTTATAGTGTATTTACAGGTGTTGGAGAAAGAAGTAGAGAAGGGCAAGAACTTATAGAAGAAATGCACAGTAGTGGGGTTATAGACAAAGCAGCATTAGTCTTTGGACAAATGAACGAACCACCAGGTGCTAGAATGCGTGTAGCATTAGCAGGTCTCACTGTTGCAGAATACTTTAGAGATGTTTGCAATCAAGATGTGCTTTTGTTGGTTGACAATATATATAGGTTTGTTCAAGCAGGAAGTGAGGTATCATCATTGCTTGGTAGGATGTCAAGTGAAGTTGGATATCAACCAACTTTAGCTAGTGAAGTTGGATACTTTCAAGAACGAATTACAAGTACAAAAAATGGTGCAATTACATCGGTACAAGCTGTATTTGTACCATCAGATGACTTCAATGACCCTGCTCCTGCTTCTATATTCACACATTTAGATGGGACTACTGTTCTTTCTAGACAATTAGTAGAGCAAGGTATTTATCCTGCAATTGACCCACTACAATCTAGTTCTCTCATACTTGATCCCAAAATTGTGGGTGATGAACACTACAACACAGCAATTAGAGTAAAAGAATGTCTACAACGCTCCAAAGAATTGCAAGACATTATTGCAATATTAGGCTTAGACGAACTAAGTGAAGAAGATCGCAATATTGTAATTAGAACACGAAAAATCCAAAGATTCTTTAGTCAACCATTCTTTGTATCTACAGTATTTACGGGGTTAGAAGGTAGGTTTGTTGATACCAAGACTACAGTAGAATCATTTAAAGAAATACTAGATGGCAAAGTAGATCATCTTAGAGAATCTGCATTTTATATGGTAGGAGATCTAGATGAAGTTAAGTCAAAAGCTAGTAAAAGTTAATTATGGAAAATAGTTTTTTGTTACAAATTACTACACCATCACATACATTTTTTGATGATATGGTAGAAAGTGTTACAGTCACAACAATGCAGGGTGAGCTTGGAGTTTTGTATGGACTAGCTCCTATAGTAAGTATAATAAAATCAGGTCCCCTAACAATAAAATCCAACAATAAATATATGAAAGCTATTACAGGCGATGGATTTATCAAAGTACGCAACAATAAAGTTGAAATACTTTGCAACAAGTGCCTATGGGAACATGAAATAGAAGAAGAGGCTGCACCTTATGACCATGATAAAGAACTTCAAAAACGAAAACAATCTATAGAAGAACACAACAAGACCAAAACAAATTTGATGAAAGGACTAACTAATAAGTAGTAGATAAACTCTACTATTTATTAGTCTTTACAGATATTTACAACTCATAAAGTATAGCTTATACTTTACAATTTATTAATGAAACAGTATAATTTATTGTATAATTACGACAAATTATACTGTTTTATTTTTTATTTACTTAATATACTTTAAAGAGTTTTAATAATATGAATGAGTTTTACAATTGGTTAAAAGATGTTGATGGCAAGTCTAAATCAACTTGCAATGGTTATACTATTGCAATAAAAAAGGTATTAAACGAAGAAAGTATAGATATAGATGAGCTAAAATTACAAATTTTAAAATTAATTCCAATATACTCAAAAGTGGAACAAAAGAGCAATTGGGTAGTCAAGGACATAATACCGTAATATGTGCTATGAAAAAATTTGAATCATTTTGCAGAGATACTGATGGCACAATAGATACAGATATAATTCATAAATCAAGAAAATATATTTGCCAAAATGAATCAATACAACACTATAATAATAAACCAACTTTAAATACAATAAAAAAATATTCTAATAACTTATTTGAACAAGCAAATATTTTAAACGAAGCTTTAAAATATTTTGAAAATAATAAACCAGAATTTAATGATATTAGTTGTAATCTACAGAATATTTTAATTCAATTAAAAGTAAATTTAAACATATTAGATGCTTTAAGTACGAACAGTGTTGAATATAATTTTCCAGATTCTGACAATCCTTTAGATTGGATTTAGATTACAAAAAGTTGTAATACTTAATCAATTATCCTTACAATATATATATTTTAAAAACTGTCATACATTGTTTTGTATATAATCAAATTGCTATATACTAACTAATAAAAAATCGTTAATAACTTAAATAAAAACTTTTTGGAGAATTGATGAAATTGTCTAGTGAACAAGAATACTTTGTACAATTAGCATTGAGTGGAAAAAATATTTTGGTAGATGCTTGTATAGGTAGTGGCAAAACTACTTCTATACAACATTTATGTAATTGTTATCCTGCAAACAAGCAAATATTGTATTTGACATACAACAAATTATTAAAACTAGATGCTCAATCAAAAATTAAAAATCAAAATGTAACTGTTACAAACTACCATGGATTTGCTGCTAAGTATATAAAAAGTGTAAGTATCAGCGATTTGGTACAAAGCTTTAATACTCAAAAACCATCTATAAAACAGTATGATATTTTGATTATTGATGAATATCAGGACTTAGAACAAGAGCTTGCCAATATGGTAGAGTATATAAAGTATACCAATCCATCAATACAAATTATCGCAGTGGGAGATATGCAACAAAAAATTTATGACAAAACCACATTAGATGTTTCAAAATTTATAGATTCTTTGCTTGGTACATATAAAAAATTAGAATTTACACAATGTTTTAGACTCTCATCACAATTAGCTAGCAAACTTGGAAGAATATGGAATAAAAAGATTAATGGTATAAATGATAAATGTGATGTAATATCATTGTCACAACATGAAGTTGTTAAATTTCTTGCTGAAAGTGATCCATCACAAATACTATGTTTGGGTGCAAGAAGAGGTTCTATGGCTGATACTTTAAATCAACTTGAAAATGATTATAGAGATAAATTTAACAAACATACCGTATATGCTAGTATAGCTGATGGAGATCGTGGGACAACAATACCTAAAACTACTTCAGCTATATTTACTACATTTGATAGTGCAAAGGGCTTGGAAAGACCAATTTGTGTAGTATTTGACTATACACAATCTTACTGGGATTCTCGCATAAAACAACCTATGCAAAAATATGATATATTAAGAAATATATTTTGTGTAGCTGCAAGTAGGGGTAAAAACAAAATTATTTTTGTAAAAACAGAAGAAGAGTTTTTGTCTGAAGAAACTTTGTCCCAAAGGATTGATGATGTTGCATCATTTAAACCATTTAATATGTCATCAATGTTTGATTTTAAATATAAAGAAGATATTGAAGATTGTTATAGGCTACTAAATATATATTCTATAAATGATGATATTGCACAATTATATGATATTAATATTAAAAATAATGATGGACTAATTGATTTGTCTCCATGTATTGGAATGTATCAAGAAGCAGTGTACTTTAACAATTTTAATATAGATAATCAATTTAAGTTATTAAAATTATTGGGCTTTCAAAATTTTTATGTAGCTATAGAAGAATATAAAAAATTGACTACATTAGATGAAAAAATATTGTTTTTGACAGCTATTGAAACAAGACAAGATAGATATAGAACACAAGTAATAAAACCATTTGTAGACGAATTAGGTAAAAAATTGATAATAGATAGACTTAGCGCAAGACTAAATAAGTACGAACAAGTACAAGTTGATTGCAAAATTGGGTTTAGAGATTATAAAAATCATAAAGATTTATAAATAATTGGACTTGCAGATGTTGTAAAAAATGATATTGTATACGAACTTAAATTTGTACAAGAATTAAGTCATGAAAATTTTTTGCAACTTGCTAGTTATATGTTGGCATTAGGTTTGCCAAACGGGATACTATGGAATGTTCGAAATAATAAAATTTATGGAGTTAAAATACTAGATAGAGAAAATCTTCTTGATAAAATTATTAATACAATTACAAAGGGAGTTATAAAAAATTATATAGCTTGCAATATATAACAAAATTTAATGCATTAAATTTTGTAGATAGCTTTTCATAAAAATAACAGTATGATAAATATAATACAAAAAAATAAAAATCAAATGAATACTAGTGGAAAGTTTTTTGCTGTACTTGATACCGAAACAAATTTTTGTGACCAAGTAATGTCTATTGGAGTAGTAATAGCAGATAAGTCAACATTTCATCCAATTGATGCAAAGTACTATATTTTAGAAAATGTCTCTCAAGAATCAATGTTTGCACACATGTTGAATTTAGAGAGAGCCATTTTGAGAATTCGTCAATCTAGTTCAAAGCTAATAGTAGATACACTGATAAAGAAAAACGAAGATAATTTATTTGATTTAAAACAACTTTTAGATATATATATTCAAACTATAGATACGAGAGATAATGTATGTGATAATATTGCTAAAATTCTAAACAACTTTGATATAAAAGATATCTTTGCCTATAATGCACAATTTGATTATAGGCATTTGTACGAATTATCTAATTATAACTGGTTTGATATTATGTCTTTAGCAGCATACAGACAGTTTAATACCAAAATACCAAAATATCTAGAATGTTGCAAAACTGGAAGACTAAGAAAAACTACGGTGTTGAACCAATATATAGGATATTAAGTGAAGACTATTCATATTTTGAAACACACAACGCATTGCTAGATGCATTTGATGAACTAAAGATAATGCAAATGCTAAATTTAAATATATACAAATACTTTCCATTAAAACAACAAATTAAAAATAGAGTTATATAATTAGCTTTAAAAACAACTTGAATATTATTTCAAAATACCCCAACACAATAGTTGTATTGGGGTATTTTATTTATGTAAATACATAAAATCATACCTATACTAGTTAATTATTGTAAAATATAGTGTATAGTGTATAGAGTATAGAGTATAGAGTATAGAGTATAGAGTATAGAGTATAGAGTATAGAGTATAGAGTATTTATATAACTTAAAAACTATATTTTACTAATTTTTTATCAGTATTGTGTTGTTATTAATAAAATAACAAACACTAATAATAAGTTGGATATTTAATCAAATTAAAATCTCAATATTTTATATGAAAACAAAAAAAAATTTTATATCAACAGTAATATTATTGATTATAATAGCATGTACAATATCTATGATTTTTTCAAATGTAAACACAGTTGATTTGATAGGCAAAAAAAATGATTATTGTATTAATAATACTAACAAACTTGTTGATACTAATTGCAATACTAAAATACATAGTGACAATTTTACTAAACAAGATATCAATAAAATTCACTCTATAGGATTAGATGGATATATAGAATTAGAAATAAATTCTCCATCTAACAAAAACTATACTCCACTAGAAAGTTTGCCTTTTCAAAAAACTGCCGTTTTGAATAGTGGGTTACCAGATGAACAAAGTATAGTTATTGTTTTGATGGGTGATGGATATACATCTAATCAACAAGATTTGTTTATTGAGAGAGCTACAAGTTTTGGAAATTTTCTTACTAACTTTTATCCATATAATTTGTTTAGTAAATACTTTACAGTATATGCTATACAAGTAGTTAGCAATCAATCTGGAGTTAGCAAAGATTATGGTAAAGGAGAATCAAATAAAATTGTAGATAATTATTTTGGAAGTTCTTTTTATTATGATAGCGTTACAGATAGATTGCTATTCATATCACCTGAAGGAATGACTAAAGCTAGAAACTTGATGAAACTAGCAACTCCATATGGACGAATGATAGGAGTTTTAGCTAATTCTGATACTTATGGTGGAGCAGGATTGATGCCTACACAAGATGAACCCGTTGGTATAGCAGTGACTTCTGTGTCAGATTTAGATGATGCTTATTACAATTATAGGCGTATGTTAACTCATGAGTTTGGACATTCTTTTGGTAGTTTGGCAGATGAATATTTTAGTGGACAAGTTGATAATGAACATCCAAATATATCATCTGAGTCTAATTCAAATACAATAAAATGGTCTCATTGGATTGGATATGAATCAGTTGGAGTGTACCCAATTGGACAGAGTGTAAATTTTTATATACCTCATAAAAATTGTCACATGATGAGCCAAGCCAATCCTTATTGTATGGTATGTGCATCCGAACTTTTGAGACGCCTATCACTCATATCAAATGAGATTTATCAAGGTAAAGATACTAATCCTGGAGCTATTCAACCTAGCATGCAAGAAGTTGTAATTCCTACTACAGCTAATAGGATTTTGCCACATAGCTTTGCTGGCAATAAAAATATAAAAAAAATTACAATTTCTAGCAATATCAATTCTATTGGAGACTATGCTTTTTTGAATGCTGAATCGCTTAGAGATATAGTTTTTACAAAAATAATGAATGATGAAATATCAATCAACTCTACTGTTTTTTCTGGAATAGATAAGAGTAAAATAACATTACACTTACCCAAAGGAGGGGCGAGTGATAGTCAATGGAATAATGCAGGTTGGAATGGAGTTAATTTTGTTAGAATAGACGATGAAATTGAGCAATCAATAAAAATAACAATTATTGATGTAAAGGCAATATCTCGTGAGTACAATGGGACAAATTTAGTTGAGTTAACGGGGGGAAGATTGGTTGGAATAAAAGACAACGACAATGTTAACTTTATACTTGGAAATGGCACAATGAAAAATAGTGATGTAGGACAAAACAAAGAAGTAACAACCAATATACAGTTGACAGGCATAAATGCGTCTAATTATATACTAATACAACCAAATGATATAACAGTAAATATTATTCAAAATATACAACCGCCACCTATTGTAGAAGAAATTACAGGGTTAAGATTGACAGAAGTAGGTGATAATTTACAACTTAATTGGAATAATTCACAACAAGCTACAGAGTATAGAGTTTATAAATCCTTAAATGATGAAGCTTATTATTTGGAAGCTGAATTGTCTAAAACCTTGTATGTTGATAATGGTGCTATTAATTATAAAAATGTTAAATATTTCGTACGAGCAGTCAATAATGGCATAGAAAGTAAAGATGGAAGCATAGTAGAACACAGTTCTACTGATAGCGATACAACTAATCCATATAGCAACAATGAAATGTTGTTGCCTATAATTATAATTGTGTCTACCATCCTATTTATAGTAATATGTAGTATAATAGCAATAATAATTATGAAAAAACATTAGATAAAATTTAATATGAGCAACTTTGATATTTATTGATATAATTATTGTATATGTTGAAAATAAATAGCAATTTTTTAGTATACTTTTATAATAGAATTTTTGTTGAAAATTATTGTTTTTTAATTATTCAAACATATTTAATAATAGAATTAAAATACTTGATAACACATATCAAGTATTTTGCATATATTGATTACATGGTTAGGACTATATATTTGGACAATATTAAATCCAATGCTAAAGCAATAAAGCAAAAATCTAAAACAAAATTGTGTGCAGTAGTAAAATGCAATGCTTATGGACATGGAATTAAGCAAGTTGCTAAATCTATTAAAAATATAGTAGATTGTTTTGCAATATCTAATCTAGATGAGGCAAAAGAGTTGAAAAAAATAGATATACATAATCCAATTATAAATATAGGGACATTTGTACCACAGCAATTGGATAATATTATTAAGTTGAAAATTATTCAAACTATACATAATTTAGATGATTTAAAATACATATACAATTATACAAATACTAACCAATCAAATATAAATATAGATATTAATATAAATAGCGGTTTTAATAGGTTGGGATTAAATCTAGAAGAATGTAAAGTTGCTATCAAACTTTTATTTAATAATCAATATATAAAATTGCATGGTATTTACACTCACTTTTGTGATTATTCGGACAAAAAGTTTTGTAAAATGCAATATGATTATTTTAGAAAATGTGCTATTGTATTTGATGTACTTCAACCTATATTGCACTGTATAAGTTCTAATGGACTTAATGAGTATCAACACTACAATTTGGATATGGTTAGATGTGGAATTGCTTTGTATGGCTTTAATGACGGATTGATGCAAGCAATGCAAATTAGCAGTAAAATTATACAAATAAATTTCGTAACTAAAGGGCAAAGAGTAGGTTACAACAACCATACAGTAAACAATGACTGTGTAATAGCAACTGTGCAAGGAGGTTATGGGCAGGGACTGTTGAGAGGGTTCTACAAGCATGTCATAGTCAACAATAATATTTGTCCAATAATTGGTGATGTATGTATGGATTTTTTTATGATAGATGTAACTGCTATTGTCAATCCCAAAATACTTATAGGAAATAAAGTGATAATAAGCAATCAAAATCTTTCGTTAGAAAAAATAGCAAAAAATGCAGGTACAATACCATACCAGTTATTGACAGCTACAAATATCAAAGGAATAAAAACTATTTATATACAACAATAATTATATCAAAGCTTGACAATTATATTTATCAACTCTATACTTATAATGTGAGAATCATCGCTGGAAAATACAAAGGTACAAAGTTGGAAAGACCAAAGGATGTTACCATTAGACCTACTACTGATAGAATAAAAGAAACTATTTTTAATATTTTACAAAGTAGGCGAGCTATAAGTGGAGCTAAGGTATTGGACTTGTTTTGTGGTAGTGGGGCATTGGGTTGTGAGGCGGCAAGTAGAGGCGCTAAAAAAATTTATTTTGTAGACAACTCAAAAAAAAGTATTGAATTGTTGAAGCAAAATTTGTCAAAACTCAAACTTGACTGCCAATATTATTGTACAAATTTTGATACGGCTTTAAAAAGTTTTTACAACAATAATATACAATTTGACTTAATACTACTAGATCCGCCATACAATAAAGAACTAGAATACAAGGCTGTTGATATAATAATAAATTATCAATTACTAAACAAAAATGGCTATATAGTAATAGAAACAGACAAAGAAAATAAATTGCAAGATTTTGTATCACAATTATTACTACAACACAAACTTTATAAATGTGGCAATACAATGCTACATCTTATATCTCAAATATGAAACACAAAAGCAATTTGAAATTAGGAATATTTCCAGGTACATTTGATCCATTTAGTTTTGGACATCTAGATATTGCCACTAGAGCTAGCAAACTTGTAGATGAATTGTATATTGCTATAGGAATAAATGAGCAAAAACAACCATTGTATTCTGTAGAGCAAAGAATAAATATGATAAACTTATCTACTCAAAATTTATCTAATATTAAGGTAGTTTTTTTTGATGGACTTTTAACAGAATATTGTAAATTAAATAATATAAATACTATTTTTAGAGGCTTAAGAAGTATTCAAGAATTTGAAGTAGAAAAATCTCTACAAGTAGTATATAAATCATTAACCAAAAATACAATAGAGTGTGTATATCTTATGTGCGATCCCAAATTTGTTCATATAAGTAGCACAACAATCAAACAATTGCAATTTCACAACTGCCAGTTGCATGACTATGTGCCTAAGCCTGTACTTTCTATAATCAACCAAATAGGCAACAATAACATGCAATAAAAAAACTAACAACAATAAATATGGAACAGTCTGCAGACAACAAAAATCAAAATATTGTCTTCAAAATACTAGGACAACTAGAATATGAATTGCAAGACAAACGAGGGCTATTTGGTAAAAAAGTAGACATAGATAGATGTTGGCAATTAGTGCTACAGCTCAAACAAAATCTACCATTGTCTTTACAAGAAGCACAAAACATTGTACAAGACAAAGAAAATTTGCTAAAAAATGCTGACAATATAGCTCAAAATATGATTAATGAAGCTGAGAGTAGAATATCTAGCATGCTAGATAGAGCTAGTCTACAACGCAGAGCTGAAATAGAAAGCCAAAAAATTATAAGCGATACAAACAAAAAGTGCGACCAAATAATACTATCTACAAAGCAGCATATTGATATGATATTTAATCATACCGAACAATACTTGCAAGGCTTGATGGGGAATATACAAGCTAGTAGAATAGAGCTTAATGACAATATGAAATAAAGTGTTAGTTGGAGTTGTAGTAAATGGTGAAAAAGACGGTTACGCTAATAATGCAAATTTTGTAAATGGAGGTTCTGGAATTGATGGTAAAAGTGGGACTAATGGAAACAACGGAAAAGTTGTATAAATAAACTTGTAACAATAACTAGAAATGTCTATCTTACTTTGTCATGTAAGGTAGACATTTGTTTTGCCAAAATTGATTTTGAATATACTTTTAATTTGTAAAAAAATACCAAAAAATTTATCTATATACAAAATTTTATTTCCATATTTTTCTGTATACACAACTATATTTATTCATTTGAAAAATATTTTTAAATTATTTAATACAAATTTTGAAATATTTGAATTTTTTAAATATTTAACATTTATATTCTCTAAAAATTTTTATTTTAGTTGTTGTATTTTTACAACATTTGTATTATTATCTAATAAGTATAATTGTATTACCATAGGAGAATTATATGTCTACAAAAGTCAAAAAGTCTATATTCCTAATATTTATTGCATTTGCACTATCATGCATAGTTATTGCTTGCACTAATGCCAACAATATTATTGAAGATGATGAATCATCTAAAAGACTTCAAAAAGAACTTATTATTGATGGTATTGTAGATAGTATAAATCTACAAGATGAGTTTTTGCAAGTAGAAGCTCATGGCGGTAGTACAAAAAATGATATAGTATGGAATCTAGTACAAGCATCTCCCGTAGCTTCAATTGATTCTAATGGAAAAATAAAACTTTTGAATATAGGTAAATTCAAAATACAAGCAGTAAGACCGGGTGACTATCTCTACAATGATGTCACAGCAGTAAGCCAAACAATACAAATTTTGGACGAATCAACAGATACAGGTGGAAATGGTGATGGTGAAAATACAATTGATACTGAAAAAAAGGAACAAGATGAGTTGGTATTTAATGATTTTGATTTGGAATACATATACGGAGATCCTGGATTTGTAATAAAAGCAACTGGGGGTAGTGTAAAGGGCAATGTAGAATTGAGTATAGTTGGTAGTGATAGTGTTGCAATAATAGAAAATAATAGAGTAAAATTTGTTGGAGTAGGAACATTTCAAATAGAAGCATTTTTGAAAGGCAATGATGAGTATGAAGATATAACAGCATTGAGTAATGAAATTGTAGTATTGCCTTATACAGTTGCAGTTGTAGATATAGAAACTGAAGATAAGATATATGACGGAAATACTACTGTAGAAGTATCTGGTGGAAAACTAGACAAAAACATAAAAGACCTAGACTTTGAAATAATAAGTGCTGACACTGTTACGGTAGATATGGGGACAGACATAGAAGTAAATATAGTTGTAAAACTAATTGGCAACGAGGTTGGATTGTACAAATTAGAAAGTGATATAATCAAATCTAGCATAGATATTGAAGCATATCAATTGGACAAGCCTATAATTAGTCATCAAAAAGATAGTAGAGTGGTAGAGTGGGAACTCATAGAATTTGCCAATGGCTATGACATAATGGTCAATGATGAACATTTTGAAACATTGGATAATCAAACATTGTCATGGCGATTACCAAATGAATTTGATACTAAACTTACACACAAAATAAGCATTGCATCTATTCATGAAAGCAACAACTATATAGATAGTGATTATGTAACCACTTCAATTACTCTAGTACAATTGGCAAATCCTACTATTGAGTTTGATAAGACAACTAGAATTGTCAGTATAGATGCTCCAGAATACAGTATTGTAGAGTGGAGTATATACAACAAAAATTTTAGTACTAATAATCTTGATGCATTGCATGATACCACTACAGTTTATGCTAGACTGTTGCCATTATCTATTGATAGTGTATATTTAGAGTCGGGCACAAGTAGTCAACTTATTGTATTCTTGCAAGAAGTAATAGATTTAAACTACACTCAAACAGGCAATACATTTGCTATACAATGGAATGAGATAGATGGAGCAGAATACTATCAAATTTATATAAATGGCATAATACAAAATGATGAGCCACAAAATAACTACACAAATATAACCAACAAAGATAGCTTTAGCATAAGCATTGTAGCTATCGGAGATGAATTCTGTGTTTCATCTCAATCTAAACAATTTTTTGTAGATTGGGAAAATCTAAAGGGTGATGGGACTATAGACAATCCATATAAAATCAACTATGCAGATGACTTGTTGCAAATACCTAGCTTTAGTTCTAGCTATTTTGTACTAACAAAATCTATATCCTTACCTGATGAATTTGAAAGTTTGTTTTATATGGATAGTGATGGATTTATTGGATATTTTGATGGTGGCAACAATACTATTAGCAACATAACTAGTCCTTTGGGTCTTTTTGGAATAATAGGAAACAACGGCATTGTAACCAATCTAAAGCTTGAAGTGAATATAAAAAGTGATATTGCCCAATCTGTTGGCGGATTGGCGAGTATATCAAAAGGCAAAATAAGCAATGTTGATGTTGTTGGAACTATTTCTACTGACAAAGCAAATCAAGTTGGTGGCATTGTAGGAAAACTTATTGATGGCACAATCACTCAATCTAGCAACAATGCTTGTATTGTAGGAGATGAAAAAGTGGGTGGAATAGTAGGACAATCTAGTAATAGTACGATAGCATTTTCAACCAATCATGGATATATTGTCGGAAACCACATTGTTGGTGGATTGATTGGTAGTGATATTGATAGTATAATAATAGGAAACTACAATAATGGGAATATTAAATACTTAGACAAAGCAAACTTTGTTGGTGGCATTGTGGGGCAAGTAGAAAACAATACTTGTGTTGTTGGCAATTATAATCTTGGACAAATCATCAAAGAGAAAGAAGTAGAGTACAAAAATGGTGGCATTGCAGGTGCAAATAATACAAAAGGAACTATCAAGTATAATATGTTTTTTTATCAAAATTATGGAATAAGAGAAGGTATAGAAGAAGATGAAAGCTACAATGAATTTTATCACGCATCAACAGAAAATATGATAAAATCTTCCTTATATAAAGTTAATAATGCAATTAAAGATTTTGATAATCCAAACTTTGATATACAAAAACCTACAGAAGATTGCTTTAACCTAAAGACTTATAAATTATGGTGGGAAAAATTTAATAATTAATAAAAATCTACAACTAATTTGATAAATAGATTAAACTACTTTATTAAAACTAAAATTTTTCAACAACTCTAAGATCAACTTTTTATAAAAATTTAAAATATCTAACTTTTTGTCTATATTTATATATGATTTGTCTTGTTAAATCGTATATAAAGTTGTATAATATGTTGGTATTGGAGACAGTAAACTGTTTTATTTAGGAGTGCTTTATGTCTAATATAGGAACTATCAAGTACGAGGGTGCTAAGAGTACCAATCCGTTGAGCTTTAAGTTTTACAATCCAACTCAAGTGGTTGGTGGCAAAACAATGAGAGAACAACTTAAGTTTGCAATGTCTTATTGGCATACACTGTGTAGTGGACTTCCCGATATATTTGGTGAGGGAACTATAGATAAAAGTTTTGGCAAAACTGCTCCCATGGATATTTTTAAGGCTAAAGCAGATTTTGGTTTTGAGTTTATGAAAAACTTGGGTGTAGACTACTATTGCTTTCATGACAACGACATAGCACCACATGGCAAAAACCTTACTGAAACATTGGACAACATACAACACATGGCTGAGTACTTGAAGTCCAAACAAAAAGAATCAGGTATCAAGCTATTGTGGGGAACAGCAAACAACTTTAGCGAAAAAATGTTTATGTCAGGGGCGGCAACTAGTCCAAATGCCGATGTATTTGCAATAGCAGCAGCCAAAGTCAAAACTGCAATAGATTGCACAATATTGCTAGGTGGCACTGGATATGTATTTTGGGGTGGAAGAGAAGGATATGACTCATTACTCAATACAAATCTCAAATTAGAGTTGGACAATTTAGCCAAATTCTTGACTATGGCTAGGGATTATGCTAGAGCCAATGGCTTTAATGGTGACTTTTATATAGAACCCAAACCCAAAGAACCTACCAAACATCAGTATGATTTTGATGTAGCAACATGTATAGGATTCTTGAGACAATATGGTTTGGACAAAGACTTCAAACTCAATATAGAAGGCAATCACGCAACACTAGCAGGACATACATTTGAACACGAACTAGCACTTGCTCGTATCAATGGTATGTTTGGCAGTATAGATGCCAATGAGGGTGATTATTTGTTGGGTTGGGATACTGATTGTTTTCCTAAAGATGTTTTGACTTCTACCTATGTTTGTTTAGACATAATTAGAGCAGGTGGCTTTACCAACGGTGGTCTCAACTTTGATGCAAAATGTCGTAGACAGTCCAATACTATAGAAGATTTGTACATTGCCTATATTTTGGGTATGGACACATATGCTTTGGGATTGCTAGCAGCTGACAAAATAATCAAAGACGGTAGAATAGACAACAATCTCAAAACTCGTTATGCTAGCTATACTACGGGTATTGGCAAACAAATTGTAGACAACAAGATTGATTTGGCAACTCTTGCAAAATATGCTAGAGATTTGAAGAGTATTGATGTACAAAGTGGCAAGCAAGAGTATTTGGAAAGCGTTATAAATAATATAATTTATGGTGGGATTTAGATATTAAACGATTATAGTATTAGTATCATTTGCAAATAATTACTCCAATACTATAAAATACAATTTATCTAATAAAATAACAAAAAGGAGTTGTTGATATATGATGACAACAAGAAAAAAAATAATCACATTAGCACTAAGTGTAGTGTTAATTGTATTTGCTATGGCTACACTTGTAGCATGCACAGGCAAAGATGCTGGTGCACCTTACAATATTATTATCTCAAATAATGATGATATGGCATTAGGGGCTGTGGCAGCATTGGGAGATCAAGCAAGCGGTATTCCAATTATAGGTGTGGATGCTACTACTCCTGCTGTAGAAGCTATAAAAAATGGTAAGATGTATGGGACTGTAAAACAAGAAGTTGCAGGTATGGCTGACGCAATCTTGGATATAGCGTCTAATTTCTTGTCAGCTAGAAAAGACGATCCTACTATAAATATTATTGATTCTCTTGAAAATACAAAATGGAATGGTGATAAATATAAAGATGTAGATGTAACTGTTGGAGTTGACGAATACAATTATAAAGCAAAACCTAATAAGGTACGATTACCTTATACTGAGTTTGATATAAATGACGATACTGTTGAGAATTTTCCTAATAAAACTTTAGATGGGACTGTTCAAGTAGTTTTGTATAGTGATACTGATGCGTTTATTAATACAGTTGCAACAGCAATGCAAAATCAATCAAGTGGAGCTTTAAACACAGATAGATTTATTAAAGGTGATGGAAAAGATCAAGCTAACCAAACAACAAAAATAGAGGCAGCATTGGTTGAAAAACCTGATTTACTTATTGTAAATCTTGTAGATCCAAAAGCTACTGATGATGTTGTAAAAAAATGTGATGCGGCTAATGTACCTGTAATTTTCTTCAATAAAGAAGATAGGGATTTTGATTATAAAGGACACAATACTTTGTATATAGGTAGCGACTTGGACGGTGGTGGTCATATACAAGGTGAAATGGTTGCTAATCTCTTAAAAGAAGGACCTTTTAAAGTAGAATCTGGAACAGTTATAAGACCACTAATCTTGTATGGACAACAAGACCATGCTGACGCATTGTATAGAACATTATCATGGATTACATTTGCTAATAAGGGACTAGAAGGAACTGGTATAAAAATAGACTTTGAACAAAAAATAAATGGAAATGTAAATGTAATACACCCTGAAACAGATTGGAACTTAGGTGCAGCTCAAAAGTTGGTAGAAGGGCTTATGACATCTCCTGGATTTAAGTCTATAAAGAAATAGTATAAATATTTAAAATTACAATTGATAGATTTTATTAAATAATAATTTTTGTTATAAAAATCTGTCAATTGTGTTACATAAGCAATATATTAACAAATTAGGTAGAATTTATGACAACAAGAAAAAAAATAATCGCATTAGCACTAAGTGTAGTGTTAATCATATTTGCTATGGCCACACTTATAGCATGTACAGGACAAGATGCTGGAGCACCTTACAATATTATTATTGCAAATAATGATAATATGGCTGTTGGAGCAGCTAATGGATTAAAAGAATTGGCAAAAGATATTCCTATCATTGGAGTAGATGCAACAGATGAAGCTATAGAAAAAATTGAAACTGGTGAAATTTTTGGAACAGTAAAACAAGAAATTGCTGGCATGGCAGATGTGATTTTAGACATATCTGCCAACTTCCTAAAAGATAAATTTGTTGGTACACCCGAAACTGAAGAACAACCAGAAATACCTGCTAACCCTAATATCACAATCACTGAATCATTTCAAAAGACAAAGTGGTATAATGATGAACAATATCATGATACTGATTTAGATTTGGGTGACCCAGATTATAATTATACTAAAAAACAAAATAAAGTAAGAATGCAATATAGTGAATATGATGGAACTCCTGAAAAGGAATTTGACAAAAAAGATTTGCATGGCAAAAAGATAAAGGTGTTTTTGATGGAAGCTGCAAATGCATACCTTGGTAGAGTACAAGCTGCAATGGTGCAACAATCTTCACTTACAGAAAATGACTTTATTCCATCATTAAAACAAGAACAAACAGAGCAAGATAATCAAATTGAAACAGAATTAAACAAATCTGACAAACCTGATCTTCTGTTGGTAAATCCTGTAGAACCTGAACAAACAGAAAATATAGTAAAAAAGTGTAAAGATGCTGGTGTTCCTGTAATTTTCTTTAACAAAGAAAATAGAACTTATGATTATTCTAAAAATGATACCTTATATATAGGAAGTGGACTCGATGGCGGTGGGATAATACAAGGTGAAATGGTAGCAAGAATGCTAACTGACCAAAATAGTCCATATAAGGTAGAAGCGGGTACTACTGTAAGACCAGTCTTGTTGTATGGTGACCCTGGGCATGCTGATGCTTTGTTTAGAACATTGACATGGATAAGATCAGCCAACAAATTGCTAGAAGGTAAAGAGATAAAAATAGATTTTGATTTACAAATAAATGGAAATGTAAATATTAAGTATATGCCTAGCAAAGAGTTGAATTGGTCAGCAGATGGGGCAAGAGCAGTAATAGAAACATTAATAACTTCACCTGGATTTAAAACACTAAGAAAAAGTGCGTAGAGTTGAGTTGAATTGTTTGATTTATAATAAAAACACTTTAAGAACATTGGAGTGTTTTTGATTATTAAGGATATAATATTTACAAAAGGGAGAATAAAAATGAATGTAGAAAGTCCTGTTGATGACAATAGAAAAGGTACTAATATTCCTGTAATTGGTGGAATAGTGTCTTGGTGGTACAGTGTAGTGGATAGATGGAAAAATTTTTTGACACTTAGTGGTAGAGAAAAGGGTATTGTTGTTAGAGAAGCTTTGCTAAATAAAGGGCTAATAATAATCTTGTTGTTGTTGGCAGTTTACACGGCTTTTGTCAATCCTACTTTTGTTTCTCTACCAAGTATTGTTAATATCATTACGCAAACTTCACTTGCTTTATTTATGGCACTTGGTGTAGCAGGAATAATATTGTTGACAGGTACAGACTTGAGTGCTGGTAGAATTGCAGCATTTCTTACTATAATCATAGTCTCATTAATGCAAGTCAACAAAAGACTTTTCCCTGATATGCCTAATTTACCTTGGATTGTACCTTTGCTTATTGTAATGATAGTAGGTGCTGCTATTGGATTTATCAATGGATTCTTTGTTGCCAAATTTAGACTACACTCTTTTATTGTTACTCTTTCAATGCAATTTGTATTGGTATCTATTATACTTATTTACTTGGGTATAAACAACAACAATGGTCAAAGTTTGTCAAATGTTGATAGTGCATTTCAAGAGATTATGCAGGGTGGATTTATGTTATCGGGCGTCAAAATAAGGTGGATTATATTTTATGCTATTGCAATGGCTATAATAATGTGGTTTGTTTGGAATAAAACTAAATTGGGCAAAAACATGTATGCTGTAGGAAGCAATCCCGAAGCTGCTACTGTGTCTGGTATAAGTGTATTTTGGACTACAATTATTGTTTTTAGTATGGCAGGATTGTTGTATGCCATTTCTGCATTTGCATCGGCAAGTTATAGTGGAAATGCTGGTGCTAGTACTGCTACAAATAGTGAATTATATGCTATTGCTGCTTGTGTCATAGGTGGTGTATCATTTAGTGGTGGTGTAGGAAAAATTAGTGGAGTAGTTTTGGGTGTATTTATGATATCCATGATTCAAGTATCTTTGCAGTTTTTGCAAAGTGCTGGTATTGTTAATTCAAATATGATGTCTCTTATTCTTGGTTTGATAGTATTGCTCGCTGTTGTACTTGATATAAGAAAATACTTGGTAAAAAGATAAACTAAGTACAATTTATTGTAACAACTATAAATAATTCCTATACTACTGTATATTTTTATAATCAATTCACATGATACAGCACTAAAAATATCACGGAGATATCATGAATATGGATATAGACAATCAAACTACTACAAACACTACAACTAATCATGATGAATACTTGCTTAGGTTGGTAAATATTAGCAAAAGTTTTGGTGAAGTTAAGGCTCTTCAAGGAGTTTCTCTCAATGTGAGACCTGGGACTGTTCATGCTTTGATGGGTGAAAATGGTGCAGGAAAATCTACTCTCATGAAATGCCTATTTGGATTGTATAAAAAAGATGATGGTGAGATGTACCTTGATGGCAAACCTATCAACTTTGTCAATCCCAAACAAGCACTAGAAAATGGTGTCGCTATGGTTCATCAAGAATTGAATCAAGTAACCAAACGCAATATAGTAGACAACCTGTATTTGGGAAGATACAAGACTAAGTTTGGAATAATTAGCGAACGAGAAATGCTAATTAGGACAAAAGGGCTTCTTCAAAAGTTGGGTATAAATACTAATCCTAAAAAGATTTTGAGTGAATTGAGCGTAAGTGAACGACAAATGGTTGAAATAGCCAAGGCATATAGTTATAATTCTAAAATACTTGTATTAGACGAGCCTACTAGTAGTTTGTCTACAAAAGAAGTAGAACATTTGTTTGGCATCATAGACATGCTCAAAAAAGATGGTTGTGGAATTGTTTATATTTCTCATAAAATGGACGAGATATTGCGAATAAGCGATGATGTTACTGTTATGAGAGATGGTAAGTGGATAGCAACTACGCCAGCTAAAGACCTCACCATGGATATAATTATCAAACAAATGGTGGGTAGAGAGTTGTCTAATCGTTTTCCACCAAAGCAAAATACAATAGGTGAAACTGTACTAAAAGTCAACAATCTTACAGGCAAATATAGTCCAACTATCAAAGATGTGTCTTTTGAACTCAAAAGGGGAGAAATATTGGGAGTAGCTGGATTGCAAGGCAGTAGAAGAACAGAGTTGCTTGAGACATTGTTTGCTCTACGCAAAATTGAAAGTGGTGAAGTAATATATGATGGCAAAGTTTTGCCAAACAATCGTACCCCAAAACAAACTATCAAAAAAGGATTTGCTTTGCTGACAGAAGAGCGAAAAGCTACAGGAATATTTGGAATTCTTCCTATAAAGTTTAATAGTACTATTGCCAATCTAAATGATTATAGAACAGCTAGAGTCTTTTTGAATGATGGCAAAATGAGTAAAGACAGTGAACATGTAGTCAAAAGCATGCGAGTTAAAACACCAAATATAAAAACTCACATAGGTAGTCTAAGTGGTGGAAATCAACAAAAGGTAATAATAGGTAGATGGTTGCTTACAAAACCTAAAGTCTTGCTACTAGATGAACCTACTAGAGGTATAGATGTAGGTGCAAAATACGAAATTTATCAACTGATAAATGAGTTAGCAGAAAAGGGAAATAGTATTATGGTTATCTCTAGTGAAATGGAGGAGCTATTTGGCATAACTGATAGAATGCTAGTAATGAGTAATGGACGACTTGCAGGAATAGTCAATACCAAAGAAAGTAGTCAAGAAGAAGTTATGGAATTGTCAGCAAAATTTGTATAAATAATTTTTGTAATATCTTTTAAAATTATCAACAATAAATATCCTAGTGTAGGAGAAAATATGTATTTAGGCGTAGATTTGGGGACTTCGTCTCTAAAAGTGTTGTTGTGTGACAACCAGGGTTTGGTATTGGACACAGCAAAAAAAGAGTATGAGTCTAGTTTTCCAAATATAGGATACAGCGAACAAAATCCACAAGAGTGGTTGAATGCATTTGTAGATACATTGAAAGAACTCTCTACAAGAAATGACATATCACAAATTAAAGCTATTAGCTTTTGTGGGCATATGCATGGCTTGGTTATGTTGGACTCTCAAGATAATGTTATTAGACCTTGTCTAATGTGGAACGACACTCGTAGCATAGTAGAGACTGATTTTATCAACAACTACTTTGGTGAAAAGTTGCTTGATATGGTTGGCAATATTGCTTTTGCAGGCTTTACAGCACCAAAATTGTTGTGGATAAAAAATAATGAACCTGAAAATTTTAAAAAAATTGCCAAAATAATGTTGCCAAAGGATTACTTGTTGTATGCTAGTACTGGCATATTTGCAAGTGATGTGAGTGACAACTCTGGGACTTTATACTTTGATGTACAAAACAAATCTTGGCAACAAGATATGTTGTCACTATTGGGTATAAACCAAGGTCAACTACCAAAGATTTTTGAAAGTTATCAAGTTGTAGGCAATGTTTGTAGCAAATTTGCAAAAATTTCAGGTTTGTCAATTAATACAAAGATAGTTGCAGGAGGCGGTGATCAAGCTGTTGGAGCTATTGGTACAGGGACTGTAGGCGATGGTAATATAAATATTAGCTTAGGGACTAGTGGTGTAGTTTTTGCAAGTTGCAACAATTATGCACATAGTGATGTCAAAGGATTACATAGTTTTGCCCACAGTGATGGCAAATATCACTTCATGGGGTGTACTCTTGGTTGTGCTGCTAGTGTAGACTTTTGGTTGCAAAATGTTTTGAATATAAAAGATTATAATACTCAATTTGAAGCATGCAAAAACATAGAACCCACACAAATTGTATACCTACCATATATATCAGGAGAACGCTCACCTATAAATAACCCTATTGCCAAAGGGACTATACATGGCTTGCAAATTTCTCATACTAGACATGACATAACTAGGGCTGTAGTAGAGGGAGTTTGCTTTTCTCTCAAAGATTGCCTAGTAGAAATGCAACGATTGGGAATAAATGCTAAGCAATCAACGGCAATAGGTGGATTGACTCAAAATCCATGGATACTTCAAATACTCTCTACTATCCTAAATTTGGAAATAAGAACACTACAAGCTAGTCAAGGCGGAGCATTCGGGGCTGTAATACTAGCAATGGTAGGAGATGAATTGTACAATTCAGTCAAAGAAGCTTGCAAAGAATTGGTAAAACTAAACGATGCCATTGTACCTGACACAACACAAGTAGAGTTTTATAATGCAAAATTTGCCAAATACAAAGAGTTGTACAAAAATATTAAGATGACATATTAATATAATTGCAAAACTTTAAACAAATAATAGGAGAACTTATGGTAAAAAAAAGCTATTTTAAAATAATCATAGCATTTGTTGCTATTTGTTTGTTATCAATAACATTGATGGCTTGCAATGCTAGCAAAGATATTGGTGTCGGGATTTATATTACAGATGCTGGAGACGCATTTAGAAATGATGTTGGAATAGAGTTGGTAAAAATTTTTGGTGATGAAGCCACTCGCCGTGATGCGGGTGGAAATCAAACCACTCAAAATGAACAAATTCAAAATGACCTAAACAAAGGTTTGAAAGGAATTTTGGCTACTCTTCCCAATCCTGATGACACTCTCAACTTGATTAATACTGCTAAAGATAAAGATCTTCCACTAATTACATTTAGCAGTGAACCTTCAAAATTAGAAGTATTTGAACAATATGACAAGGTCTATTTGGTATCATCTAATTCTAAAGATGCGGGTGTTATTGATGCACAAATACTAGAAAGAGGTTTGTTTGGACTTAGTGAAGGAATGCTCAAAGATGGTAAATTTGATGGCTTACATTCAAGCCAAATTACCCCTCAATATGTGAAAAAAGAAATTGAAGAAGGAAAGTTGGTAAACAACATTGAGAAGTGGAAGAAATCTACAATAGATGTAAATGGAGTACCCGTACTTGAGACTTTGCTTGTAGAGGGAGATGCTGACAATTGGGGTAGCACTGATAGGACAAGAGCTGCGTTGTTGGCTGTAAATATATTTTATGATGTTATATCAAAAGCTGAATCAGAAATAACTAATCCTGAAAATAAAAATGAGGAATTTTATGACGAAGATTGGACGCCAATTTTCCCAAATGTTCCACTAACAGAATTAAAGAATACCCAATCTGGGCTTAATGGGGGGGCAATCTTTAGTGGTGCTGAAGGCTCTACAGGATTCTTTTCATACTTCACAACTGATATAAATGAGAGTGGAAATCCTGATATGGACAATATTCATATTTATAAATATTCTTATTCAGGTATACTACAATACAAACATTCTGCTGCTAGCAATCATGGTGGCGGAGCTGCTTGGAGTGATACTGGAAGTGAAGCTGCTGTTAAAAATTGGCTTGGAACAAATGGTGTACCTGATATCTTGATTGGTGCATCTGATCAAGTTACGGCAGGTGCAGTGAGAGCATTGAATAGTATTCAGTACAATGAAGCCAACAGTAATGACAATGCTAAAATCATACCAATTGTATCTACAGATGGATCTGCTTATGGAGTAACTCTACTAAAAAACAATCAAATATGGGGAACAGCTGAACAATCTCCAACCAAAATGGCTGAATATGTATCTACCATGATGAAAAATCTATTGCAAGGAAATGGAGTATTGGATGGTACAAGTTGGCAATTTGATGATAGTCCCAATGTAAACAGTAGTGGAACAAATGGCGATAAGGAACATAAAGTTTTAAATAAAATTATAAGGATACCTTATTCAGAATTCCATTTGCCCACAATGTAATTTAAATTAAAACTTATTATTTTTGTTAGGGCAACACTAGTTGTCCTAACAACGATATTACATATTGTAAAACAACAAGCAAACTAATAAGGTAGGAGTAAAGATGTTAAACGACTTACCACAACTTAATAATCAAAATCAAACTAATACTACAAAAAAATCAAATTTTTTTGAGAATATCTTATATAGTATTTGTAATTATTTTAAAAGTATTACACAGTGGTTTAAAGACTTTAAACAAGCTAATTTGAAATCAAAGTGGAGAATGATTGGAAAGTTTTTAATAAACTATGCACTAGTTTTGTTTATAATAATTTATGTTGTTATAGTAGCTATTATAGAACCTAGATTTGTAAACTTGACTTCTATTGTAGATATTATTACACAGTCAAGTTTGCTATTGATGGTATCTCTTGGTATGGCTGGTATAATTGTATTGTCTGGTGCAGACTTGAGTGCTAGTAGCATTGTATTTTTTGTTGTTGCAATTGTATCAACTTTGATACCCAATATTACAACAAAAGGTGCGGGGGCAGGTAGTGGAATATATCTAATCAATGGTCTAGTATTGCCTCTTGCCGTTGCTTTTGTTGTTGCACTAATACTAGGGGGAGGGGTTGGAGCAATAAATGGGACACTAACGGCCAAGTTTAAAGTACATCCATTTATTGGGACGATGGCTACCAATTTTATATTTGGCGGTTCAGCTTTAGTACTTCTTGTAATGACAGGATTAGGTGCTTCAAGTAGCACAATACAAATTGACCCAAGTAGTGATTTGGTAAAATTTGTTAGATCTGGATTTAAAATAGGTAATGTAACAGTACCAAACATTGTTTGGTTTGCTTTTATAGCTGTTTTTGTTATTTCAATAATTTGGAACAAAACTAAATTTGGCAAACACATGTTTGCTGTAGGTTGCAATACAGAAGCTGCTAAAGTATCTGGGATAAATGTAACTTTTACAACTATATCAGTCTTTGTTTTGTCTGGAATTATGTATGGATATGCTGCATTTTTTGGAATGGGACAAAATAACGGCGGTGGGGAAAATTCTTATAGTTTGTTAGGTCTTTATGCAATTGCAAGCTGTGTTATTGGTGGGGTTTCATTTAGTGGTGGAGTAGGAAAAATTAGAGGTGTCGTATTTGGGGTTATTCTTTTTCAATTGATTAGAAATTCTACAGGATATATTGGACTTACAACTTCTGTTGGAAATGTTTTTATAGGAATAGTTGTAGCCTTTGCAGTAGTGTTTGATATGCTTAAATATAGACAACGAAGTTGATTGTTTTGAATTGTAATAATATAAATATTTATTGTGATAATTTTATTTAACAAACAAAATTGATTGAATGATAGTGGAGAAAATAAATAATGAAAATTCAAAATCCAATTTTATCAGGATTTAATGCTGATCCAAGTATAATATTTGTTGAACCTTATTATTATATTGCTAATTCTACATTTGAATATTACCCTGGGGTACAAATACACAGATCTTTGGATTTAGTCAACTGGGAAACAGTAGCTCGTCCTATAGATGATAGCAAAATAGCTATGAGAGGAATTACTGCTAGTTGTGGAGTTTGGGCACCTTGTCTAAGTTATTGTAATGGAATATTCTATTTGGTATATTCTAATGTAACACTGTGGACTAATTCCCCTTTTAAGGATGTTTGTAATTATATTATATCTACAACTGATGTGACAGGAGAATGGAGTAATCCTGTGTATATCAACAGCAGTGGATTTGATGCTTCTTTGTTTCATGACTTCGATGGCAAAAGTTATTTTGTCAATATGGAGTGGGATTTTAGAAATCCTGAAGCTGATGCTTTTACAGGTATTATATTGCAAGAAATTGATCGCAAAACATTTAAACTAAAAGGAGAACCCAAGACAATTTTTTGTGGAACTGATAGAAAGTTGGTAGAAGGTCCACACATATACAAAAAAGGCGAATACTATTATTTGTTAACTGCTGAGGGTGGTACAGTACTAGAACATGCGGCAACAATTGCAAGAAGCAAAAATATTTGGGGAGACTACGAAATACATCCAAACAAACATGTTGTAAGCTCTTGGGGGCATGATTGTTATCTCAAAAAGGCTGGGCATGCTAGTCTGTGTGTAGACAGTCACGGTGAATGGTATATGGCTCACCTGTCAGGAAGACACTTGATATATGATAGGTGTCCTCTAGGTAGAGAAACTTCTATACAAAATATTGAGTGGATAAATGATTGGCCTTATATAACTAGTGAAAATAAAGATCTTAGTTCAACTAATAGACAGGCTCCTAGAGATTTTTTTGAAATCAAAAATGAAGTTGCATTTAAACCAAAATCAGCCAAAATTCTGTTTGATGTTAATAGTCTAAGATTGCGTTGGCAGTCTTTACGCAATAGTATAGAACACAAGTATACTATACTAGATAATGGCAAAAGACTTGAATTGCGTGGTGGTGCAAGCTATATGAATACACAAGAGCAGAGTATGTTAGCATATAGGCAACAAGATTTTGTATTTGAAGCATCTGTAAAATTAACATACAAACCTGAATGTTTTCAACACTTAGCTGGAATGACTTATAGATACAATGAACACAATCAATATCTAATTTTGTTGACACAAAACAACAACAAAAGATATCTAACTATGCACAGTGTAATAAACAACAATCATAGCATTGTAAATTTAGATGAAATAAATACTAATGATATATATATTAAGTTAAAGGTTGACAATACTATTGGTCAATACTATTATTCGGTAGACAATATATCTTTTAAAAAAATTGGGAATCAAATAGATGTATCTACTCTTTCAGATGAAATAGCTACACCTCAATACAAAGACAACGCTGCAGGTCTAGGATTTACTGGTGCATTTGTAGGCATATACTGTGGAGACTTTAAATTTAACAATCATTTTGCAGTTTTTAGCGACTTTGAGTATAGGTCTGAAAGCCACAAATAAAACAAAAATAATATATTTTTAGAGCTACATTTGTTTGGAGAAAAATAATAATGGAAAAAACATCTAAAACTACTGCTAAAATACAATTTGATGATATAGATCAACTTTGTGCTAATACACTTAGAGTGCTGGGTATAGAAGCTATACAACAAGCAAATAGTGGACATCCTGGAATTGTATTGGGGGCAGCACCATTGGCTTATGCATTGTGGTCCAAAGCAATGTCACACAATCCAAAAGATAGTAAATGGCAAAATAGAGATAGATTCGTACTATCTGCAGGTCATGGAAGTGCATTATTGTATAGTTTACTTTGTGTATTTGATTATGATGTAAGTTTAGATGATTTAAAATCTTTTAGACAACTTGGTTCAAAAACACCAGGACATCCTGAGTTTGGGCATACTGACGGTGTAGAAACTAGCACAGGACCCTTGGGACAAGGATTTTGTAATGCAGTAGGAATGGCTCAAGCAGAAAGTATATTGGCAGCTAAGTTCAACAAGACTAATGCAAATATTGTAGATCATTATACCTACTGTATAGCAGGTGATGGTTGTTTGATGGAAGGGATATCCTATGAAGCAGCAAGCTTGGCTGGTTTGTGGAAACTCAACAAGCTAATTGTATTGTATGATAGCAACAACATATCAATTGAAGGCAACACAAACATAGCATTTAAAGATGATGTTAAGACAAGATTTGAGTCTATGGGTTGGTTTGTACAAAGTATAGATGGTTTTGATATGAATCAAGTATTGCAAGCTATCAAAAAATCTAAATCTCAAAATGACAAACCTAGTATTATCATATGTAAGACTATAATAGGTTGGGGTAGTGCAAAAGAAAATAGTGAAAAAAGTCATGGTTCTCCATTAGGTGTACAAGGGGTAATTGATTTCAAACAAAAAATAAACTGGCAAACTCCAGAATTCACAATTCCAAAAGTTGTTAAAGAAAGAATAAAACAACTAAATTTGCAATCAACATACAAAAAATGGATTACAACACTAAAAAAATATGAAGAAGAATTTCCACAAGAATATCTAGAATATTGCCGTTGGATGCAAGGAAAAGATAACTTCAATTTATATGAAGATTTGGATAACTATAACCATACTATGGATTCTACTCGCAATGTCAGTGGAAAAATACTCAATATATTAGCAAAATCTATTCCAAATTTATATGGTGGCTCTGCCGATTTGGCATCATCTAACAAAACAACTCTAGTAGGTTTTGATAGTTATCAAGCAAATAATAGATTAGGAAGAAACTTTCATTATGGAGTAAGAGAACATGCTATGATTGCTATATCCAATGGTATGATACTACATGGTGGAATAGTTAATTATGTTTCTACATTTTTGGTATTTAGCGACTATGCCAAGGGCGCTATTAGAATGGCTAGCATAATGAACTTGCCATCATTGTTTATATTTACTCATGACAGTATTGGTGTAGGGGAAGATGGTGGAACTCACCAACCTATAGAGCATTTGGCATCGTTGAGAAGCATCCCAAACCTAAAAGTATTTAGACCATGCGACAGTAGAGAGACAGTAGTAGCATACAAGTCATGGTTGAAAGATAATTCTCCATATGCACTTATATTGTCTAGACAAGATTTGCCATTGATTGAAGGAAGTAGTGATGAAGCTGTTCATGGAGGATATGTAATATCACAATCTTTGTCAACACCGACAGCATTGTTGTTGGCAACAGGTAGTGAAGTGCAAATTGCAATTCAAGCACAAAAAATCTTAGAACAAAATGGTATATATACAAGTGTAATCTCTATGCCTTGTCAAGAGCTATTTGACTTGCAAGCCGATGAATACAAAAGTAAAGTATTACCAAACAACATTCGTGCAAGAATTGCTATAGAGAGTGCTAGTAGTATGAGTTGGTACAAATATGTAGGTTTGGATGGCAAAATAATAGGATTGGATAGTTTTGGATTGAGTGGCAAAGACAATGATTTGTTTAAATATTTTGGTTTTACTATCAAAAATATTGTAGACACAACTACTGATTTGGTAAATACTATATTTAAAAAATATTAAATACAGTAATTAATTTATTAAATATATTTATGATAACTACACGACAATTTGGACAACTATTTGATGGTAGTATGGTATATTTGTATACTATTAAAAATAGTCAAGGAAATAATATCACAATAACAAACTTTGGTGGTAGAATTGTTTCTTTAAATGTATATGACCGTAATAAAATAAAAAGAGATATTGTTTTAGGATATGATAATTTGGAACAATATATAAAAGATAACATATTTTTGGGTGGAATAATAGGACGCTATGCAGGTAGATTGTCTAATAGTTGTTATACTCTAGATAATAAAAAATATAAAGTAAATAGCACTTCCAATATTAGTGCTTTGCACGGGGGAGTTATTGGTTTTGACAAAGTACTTTGGCAAGCAGAAACTTCAAATATTGATAACAACAGTATTTTGCTAAAATACTGTAGCCCTCACAATCAAGAAGGTTTTGTTGGAAATCTAAATATTAGTGTACAATATAAATGGGATGATTGCAATCAATTAACTATGAATATAACAGCTGTAAGTGACCAAGATACGATATGCAACATAACAAATCATGCATATTTCAATCTAGATGGACATAACAGTGGACATCTCAATAATCACACTATTCAAATAAAATCCACAAAAATATTGGATATAGACAAAAATAACTTACCTACGGGCAACTTTATTTCTGTAAAAAATACAGATTTGGATCTAAACCAACCTAAGCAACTAGACAACTTAAATCTACCACATAGATTGATACAACAATGTAGTGGATATGATTTTTCTTATTGTTTAAACAATAATGACTTTACAAAATCAATTCAACCAAAACATATAGCTACAGCACAATCAATGACAAGTGGTATAAGCTTACAACTATATACTACCAAGCCAACTGTACAGTTTTATACAGGAAACTCTATTCAACAAAACACAAAAGGGAAGAGTGGTATAAATTATGAAAAATACTCTGCTTTTTGCTTAGAGCCACAATTTTGTCCAGATGCCCCCAATCATAAAAATTTAGGTGATACTATTTTGAGAGTAGGTAAAGAATATAGTCATTGCAATATATACAAAATTGGAATAACTTAATTTTAATAATTCAAATCCAATTGTCCAAGAATGGGATTCTTTCGGTATTCAGTTGGTGATATATTACACTTTTCTTTAAAACATCTATTAAAATTGCGAATTGATCCAAATCCATTGTTGAGTGCAATTTGAGTTATACTTTCTGTAGAATTTCTCAAATCTTTTTGAGCATTGTATAATCTTACTAGTGTAAGATAGTCCACAATATTAATACCTAGATTGCAACTAAAACAACTACTCAAATATTTGTGATTATAATTAAACTTTTTTGACAAATCTAATATATTTATTTTTTTAGAATAATTTAGATGTATATAATCTAATATAATACTTGACAATCTATCATTCTTTTTATTCACTCTATTGTAGCCTGCTGAAATAGCAAAACTACAAACCTTGTATAAAAAAGATTTTTTGAGATAAAAACAATCAGTTTGTTTAAATTCATATATATCAGAAACTTTTAAATTTGAAAATACTGGATTTGAAAATTGTATAGAGTGATTTGAATTTATAAATATACCATTAAAGCTATTTACAAAGTCTTGAGAAAAAACACATAAATAACTTTTTGAAAATTTTGTAGTAGTATATGAATGTAACTCATTTGGAAGTATAAGAGAACTATCACCAGACCTTAAAGTATAAATCCTATCTTCACAATCCACAACCAACTCTCCATCATATACATGAATAAACTCTAAGTTGGTATGCAAATGTTTTTCAAAATTTAGATTGGTATCTTCTTGATGATGTATAGTATTGTTTTTAGAGTGATTAAATTCATACTTTTTCATTCAATTTGACCTCCAATATATTGACAATCTTCAAAAATAATTATACAATTTTTTAATAAAATTTGCAAGTAAATAAGTACTTTCAAATACTAGGACAAAAAGGAGCTAAATAATGAAATCAATCAAAATCAAACTTGATAAACTTGAAAATATCCATACTTTTGTAAAAATTGTGGAAAAATTTCCATTTGATATAGACCTTAAAAGTGGTAGATATGTAATAGATGCAAAATCATTGCTAGGAGTATGCAGTTTAGACACTAGCCAAGAAATAATAATGGAGATACACTCCGAACAATATGACAAACTTTTGCAGGAATTGAATGATTATATAATAAAATAAAGTTTTTTCGTTGCAGTACATTGTTTTTGTGTTTATTAATACAAATACAAAAAGTGACAAAAAAGAAATTTGTGTAGCGATGAAATGCTTAAGTTGCAATATGCTCTAGCTAAGGAATAGGAAATTAATACAAATGACTTAAGGAATTAGAAAAATGAGCAGAACTATTATAAATGTTAATAGAAAATAAGTAAACCGTTAGATTTATATAACATAATTTTTTTGTGTTATTTTTGTAACATTACCCCCTACTATACACTAAGTAGGGGGTAATGTTTTATATACAAATATCTCTAAATAGTTTAAGGTAGTTTGACCCAAATCTATAAAACTGTTAAACTATAACAATAAATTAACCCATTTAGTTATTTTCCAAATATTCCCATCACTTTCTACTAAAAAATGTTACAAACCTTTGATAAAACATCAAAAAAAGAACAATATATATTTGTATGATAAATAAGAGTAAGCCAGTTATAATAATTTGTTTTATTATAATTGTATCATTTTGTTTGCTATCATTTATAAATTTTGGATCTTTAGTAAAAGTATATTGTTTTTCAAATATTAGTCAAGATAGAGTTGAGTACAATGATAAGACTTTATATAGGCAAATACAAGATAAAGATTTGTATCAAGTTAAAGGCGAAAGATCTTTTTTGATAAAAGGTAATGGAATTACATCAGAACAATCTAGAGATATGATAGGTAAGTGGTTTGATTGGTGGCCTTGGTTTGCAACAGGTATTTGGTGTGGTTCAAATGAAAAAATAACCATAAATGTAGACAATGATATTGATGTGGCAATTGGAACAAAAAATATGTCACCACATACAGGCTCTAATACACTTAGGCAAACTTTAAAAAATGGTACTACAACCATAGAACATAGTAGGGCGGGGTTGTTATATTTTTCTTTATTTCATAGTGGAACTATAAATGTATCAATAACTAGTGGTGGTACAGACTCTCCTTTGTTCACTTTAGACAAACACTCTCAAGCAGAATGGCAGAGTATGTTAAATAATATGACGCAATCGGGTGTATGCGAACTTCAAACTGACAGATTATATATGTGTATCACACGAAACAAAGCACTAGAATATTTAAGTAGCAAAGATCCATCACCACTTTTAAGAAAAATAGATGAGTCAATTGTGTTAGAAGATATGCTTGCAGGACAAACACCTAATGCACCAAAACAAAAAAATAGACCAGATGTCTTTAAATTGGCAATGATAGAAGACACTACAATAAATAGTTCTCTAATGTATGCATCAAGTACTATGACAGGCTATAGTTCTAAAAATGTTGGGGCTATTTTAGATGTAAACAAATATACAACAAATGGTTGGGGACCATGGCACGAACAAGGACACACTAGGCAAATTAACTCTTTTAGATGGAGCGGTAATCTTACAGAAGTTACAAACAATATATTTTCTATGTGGATACAGGCTAATTTTGGTAATGGGTCTAGTCTAGAACCTACGGATTATGAAAAAGCTTTTAATTATCTCAATCAGTCCAACAAAAACTATGATGATGTGAGTGAACTTTTTATCAAATTAATTATGTTTTGGCAATTGCATCTAAGTTTTGGGAAAAACTTTTATCCAAAACTTCATCAAATGTGTAGAGAGATTGATTTAACTCAACATCCAGCTGCAAATAGTGGAGAGTTTGGAAAACAATTTTTCATATATATAACATCAATGTGTGCGGAACGTAACCTTGCACCATTCTATGAAAAATGGGGGGTATATCCTTCTGAAGATACAATAAAAAAGATAAAAGATTATCCATCGCTTTCTAAATCTATTTGGCAATCAAGGGATAGTACTCCCGTTGTAGAGTATAATATACCTGATAATTTTGTTGTGCCAGAAATTCCAAGCAGTCAACCACCACAAAATTTGGACGGACAAGATATAATAATTGACTCTGCTATTGATCTTACATTTTCTGTATCAGATAAAAGTGGAAAAATCCAAATGTGGAACAATTCTAGCTCATCAACAAATGTATGGCAAATTCAAGCAAGCTCTAACAACACATATCTTATTAAGAATAAATTTACAAATCAGTACATTCAAGAGGATGGCTATGGTTTGAGTTTAAACAACAATGCCAATAATGCAACAAAATGGGATTTGATACACTTGAGTAGTGGTGTAATGGGGCACTCTTACCGAATAAAAAGTTCGTCATCAGATTTAGTCTTTGATGTTACAAATGGAGGACAACCACAAAATGGAACAGATGTAATCGCATATCCCCAAACAGGTAATGACAATCAACGCTTCTTTTTAGACTTTATAAATTATGATCCACCTACCACATCACCTCCACCCACCGAACCTCCGCCAGTAGAAACAGTAGAGCCTGATCAAGTTACAGGGCTAACTTTGTTGAAAATAGAAAATGATATTTATTTGGACTGGAGAGAATCAAAAAATGCTACACATTATAGAGTTTATAAAAGCTTTGATAATGTGACATATTTTATTGATTCTGAACAACAAGACACAAACTATTTAGATAAAGATGCCACATTATACCAAATGGTAATGTATTTTGTTAAAGCAGTCAACAATGACATAGAAGGTCCAGACAGCATTACGGTAGAGTACGAAAGTTCAGATGGTAGTAATGAAACAAATGAAAATCCTAAAGAAGTTACAGGATTGCAGTTGTTGGTTGTGGGAAATAACCTTGAATTAATTTGGAACTATGTAAATAATGCCACATATTATAGAGTTTACAAATCTATAGAAGATTCAAATTATATTATTGATTCAGAGCAAGAAAATATAATGTACACTGACAAAGGTGCAGCTAAATATAGCAAAGTAAATTATTTTGTAAGAGCTGTTAATAATGGAGTTGAAAGTGGAGATGGTAAAATTGTAGAGTATACATTATCTAATAATAACGGAGATAACAACGACGAAAATAATAATTCAAATAACGATTTGGGTGATAGAAACGATATTGATATTATAATAACGATTGCGGCAATTTGTATTTGTATAATAGTAGTTCTTATTTTTTTTAATATAATATTTGTAAAGAAAAGATATTAATAATTGAATTAAAAGCGTATTAGATTTATGTGACAAAAAATGCTTGATAGATAACATTAGCAAATTAAATTTTAAATTTATTTTTGTTATATTATTATATACTTATATTTATAATATGAATATAACGACAATGCTAAAAGTGGACAAATATAACTATTAATGTTATACTATATAAATGAATTTTGACATTAATACGCTCAATACAATACAACGAGAAATATGTCTACATACTGATGGTGCAATATTAGTTATAGCGGGAGCAGGAAGTGGCAAAACCCGTACACTGACTCATAGGATTGCACACTTAGTAAATAATCACAATATACCTGCTTACAATATATTAGCAATAACTTTTACCAATAAAGCTACAGAAGAAATGAAAAATAGGCTCAGTTCTTTGAATAGTAGCGAAAATCTATGGATTTTTACCTTTCATGGATTGTGTTTGCGTATATTAAAAAAAGGATGCGAATCAATTGGTTATAAAAAGGGATTTAGCATATATGGTGATAGCGAAAAAAAAGCATTAATTAAACGAATAATAAAAGATAGTAAATATGAAGATGATATACTCAAAGATGCAAACTATTATATTGGAGATGCCAAATCTAAATCTATTAGTCCAGAAAATTTTGAATTAAATTATTCTAATATCAAATATTGTGAAACTATACAAGCAATATATTTGTCTTATCAAGATAGATTAAAACAATGTAATGCTTTGGACTTTGATGATATGCTAACAAAAGCTTATCAAGTTTTGACTGTTGACAATGACACGAGACAATACTTCTCAGACAAATTTAGATATATACATGTAGATGAATTTCAAGATACCAACAAGATACAATATGATATTGTCAAAATTTTGGCCAATACACATGGAAATATATTTGCAGTAGGAGATGAAGATCAAAGTATATATGGTTGGCGTGGAGCTAGTATAGACAATATCAAATTATACTTAAAAGAATTTAATGCTAAATTGTATAAACTTGAACAAAATTATAGAAGTACCAAACCTATACTTGATATAGCAAATAAAGTTATTGAAAATAATACAACTAGAATACCAAAATCTCTTTGGACTGATATAAATGAAGGAACTAAGCCTGAGTATTATTCGGCTTCTAGTGATGTAGCAGAAGCAGATTATGTAGTAGGTATAATAAATAGACTAGTACACAATTATAATGTTGATCCAAATGAAATTGCCATTCTCATGCGTGTCAATGCTTTTTCACGCAATTTTGAAAAACGATTAGTCGCATACAATATTCCACATATAGTAAGAGGAGGATTTAAATTTTTTGATAGAAAAGAAATAAAGGATATTCTTGCTTACTTTAGACTTGCTATTAATCCTCAGGACAATGATGCTTTTGTTAGAGCATTACATTTTCCAAAAAAGGGAATAGGAGAAACTAGCATTACAACGCTGCATCAAATAGCTAACTTATCCAAATTATCTCTATACGAAATTATATTAGATATCAATTTTTATCCAAATTTATCTAAATCATTAACAAAAAAACTTATAGCTTTTGGAGAAGTATTAAAAGAAATCATATCAAATGCAAATATTCCGCTCAAAGACTTTGTAATAAAACTTTATGAGATATTGGATATAAAGAATATTTATAATGATAATAGTGAAGATAGTTATACTCGCTTACTCAACCTAGAGGAATTTGCCAATGATATAGCTGAAAAAACAAAATTCAATCCTCAAATGAGTTTAGAAGAATTTTTGGATACTGTTACATTATATGCAGACGAAGACATAGATGATTCTAAAAGTAATGCAGTCACAATAAGCACAATACATAGTGCTAAAGGACTAGAGTATGAAATAGTATTTGTCGTAGGGTGTGAGGAAGATATTTTTCCTATCAAACGCAGTAGAGAAAATCTGCTAGAACTAGAAGAAGAACGCCGTTTAATGTATGTAGCCATAACTAGAGCCAAACGCAGATTGTATCTCACAAGTTGCAAATCTAGGTTTATGTATGATGGAATAAAAGACTTAATTCCTAGTAGATTTTTAAATGAATGTGAATTGATTCCCAAGCATAATAAAATTATATCTAGTAATATAAATTCAAAATTTACACGAACATTAGATGATAATCCTAATAAGCTAATAAAACCACAAGGGAATCATATAGCAAATTATGTAAAAAACTCAAATAATACAAAAGATTTTTCTAAATATACTATTGGAGTTTCAGTCAATCATAGAAAATTTGGAAAGGGGATAATCCTATCCTTATCAGGTACAAAAGACTATCCTTATGCCGAAATTAACTTTGAAAAAGTAGGTACACTAACTTTGAGTCTTGCATATGCCCCTTTAGATTGATTCTTAAAATATTTATCATATTACAAATCTTAAATAAAAAACTGATTGACAGTATCTAGCAATACTAATACTGTATATATTGTATATTGTGAGAAAATATATTTATTAAACTTAATATGCATATAGTATAAAATAATTGCAAAATCTTAATGCAATTATTTGTTATTATTTTCATAGCTACTTTTTAAATATATAAATTTGAGGAGAATTAATAATTTGTTAGAAGAAAATAAAAATTACTACAATCTAGAAGCTTCATCAGTTCTAGAAAGTTTTTCAGTCAATCAAAATATAGGACTTAGTCCAAAACAAATTGAAGAAAATACATCCAAATGGGGTGCTAACCAATTTGCAAAAAAAAAGAAAGATAGTATAATCAAAATTATTCTTCATCCATTAATGGATATATCTGCAATTATACTAATCATTGCAGCAATTTTGAGTTTTGGTAAAGCAATTGTAACACCAAAAGCTAATATTAGTGACTATATTAGTCCTTTTGTCATAATTGCTATAATCGTTATCAATGTAGTATTGTCAGTAGTTCAAACTAAGGGAAGTGAAAAAGCATTAGATGCATTATCTCAACTCAATAGCCCTCATTGTTTTGTAATTAGAGATGGACACAAAACAAAACTCTATACATCTCAAGTAGTTCCAGGTGATATAGTTGTACTAAAAACGGGTGACCTTGTACCTGCTGACGCTAGAATTGTTAGTTGTACAGAATTTTTGGTAGATGAAGCTAGTTTGACAGGAGAATCAGAACCTGTAAAAAAAATTAGTGATGCTTTACAACAAAAAGATGCTTCTTTGGGTGACCAAAAAAATATGGTATTTAGTGGTTGTCTTGTAGTAGGCGGTAATGCAACAGTTGTTGTACTATCTACTGGTATGAATACCCAAATAGGAAAAATAGCAAACTATCTAAGTACTACCAAAAAACGCAAAACTCCACTACAATTAAGACTAAACAAAATGGCAAGAGTGGTGTGTGGGATAGCAATTGTAGCAGCACTTATGATGTTGATACTAGGATTGGCACAACAACAAGATGGTTGGGATTTGTCACTTGTAGTCATTACTTTAGCAGTAGCAGCAGTACCCGAAACTCTTTCAGTAATTGTAACTTTGATTCTAACATATGGGATAAAGTCAATGGTTCAAAAAAATGCGTTGATACGCAAGCTTCAAGCTGTAGAAACTTTGGGTAGCACAAGTGTAATTTGTAGTGATAAGACAGGAACTCTTACACAAAACATGATGTCAGTTACTCGCATTTGGCATGTACAATATGATCCAATAAATGAAGAATCCGAATTAAATACTCACCAATTGGATATGTTGCACAAATACATGTTAGCTAGTAATGCAACAATTGAAACTGACGATAATGGTAAAGAAATTATTATTGGTGATCCAACAGAAAGTGCATTGATGAGACTAGCAATCAATAAGGGTATAGATATAAATCTATTGAAACAACAATACCCAAGAGTTGCTGAAATACCATTTAGTAGTGCAAGAAAGATGATGACTGTAGTTGTAAAAAATCCTGATGGTGGATATTTAGTACTTACCAAGGGAGCATTTGATAGATTACCATATGACAAAAGTGATTTGTATCTAGAACAAACTAGACAAACTATGCACGATAGTTTTGCTCACGATGCATTGAGAGTTATTACACTAGCATCAAAAGAAATAGTAGAGTTGCCTGAAAAATGGCAATTGAGTATTTTAGAACAAGACTTAAATTTTGTTGGATTTGTTGGTATAATAGATCCTCCTCGCCCACAAGCAAAAATAGCAATAGAACTAGCAAGAAATGCAGGTATTAGAACTATCATGATTACAGGAGATCATGCAACTACAGCTACAGCTATTGCTAGAAACTTAGGAATAATAGCACACCAAGAAGGAGTACTAACGGGGCAACAACTCAATAAAATGACCGATGAAGAACTTTATAATAGTATAGAGTATTACAGTGTATATGCGAGAGTTAGTCCTGAAGACAAAATTAGAATTGTTCAAGCTTGGCAAAAGATTGGAGCTGTTGTAAGTATGACAGGGGATGGAGTCAATGATGCTCCCGCCCTAAAAGCAGCTGATGTAGGCATAGCTATGGGTATTGCAGGCACAGAAGTTGCCAAATCAGCTGCTGATATGGTATTGGTAGATGATAAATTTAGCACTATAGTAGAAGCAGTATCAGAAGGACGCAATGTATTTTCTAATATTAGAAAGACTATTTACTTTTTGGTAGTGTGCAATTTATCAGAAATATTTATGATGATATTTGGGGTATTAATATTTAAACAAGATACTTCAAAAGGTATAATTTGGTGGCTACCTGTAACACCATTAATGCTGCTTGTAGTAAATGTTTTGTGTGACGGAATCCCAGGTATGGCACTAGCTAAAGAGCGAAGTGACCAAAGAATAATGAAACGAAAACCGTTCAACCGCAATGAAAGTTTTTTTGGCGGTGGACTTATGCAAGCTATTATACAACAGTCTATTGCTTTTACTATAGCTGTACTAGTAGCTTACTATATTGGAACTAATGGCAGTCCAAATGATTTAAATCATGAAATAGGTCAAACTATGGCTTTCTTGGTATTAGGCTGGACTAGCATTTTGCATGTACTAACAGTTCGTAGTCGCAAAAGCTTTATTACAACCAAATATCGCAATAATCCTCAACTAGTGTATAGCGTTGTAGGTACAATAATAATATTTAGTTCCTTAGTATTTATCCCTAGTATAAATACTACACTCAAACTTACCCCCAATATTGGATTACAAAATTGGGTAGCCACAATAGGATTAGCAATTTTCCCTATTATTGTTGCCGAATACTCCAAATTTTGGGACAACTATAGATATAAAAATGATGAGAAGAATAGAGTAGAACAAAGACGAATTTAGTAAAGATAAAGATTGTATTTAAATGCAATCTTTATCTGTGCAAAACATTATGTTGAAACTAATAAATATAACAAAAGAGTATCAAGTTGCAGGTAATTGCATATCTGCACTAAACGGAATAAGTATAGAATTTAGACATGCTGAATTTGTATCTATTCTTGGTCCATCAGGGTGTGGAAAGACTACAACTATGAATATAGTGGGTGGGTTAGATAGATATACTCAAGGGGACTTGATTATTGAAGGAATATCTACTAAAGACTATAAAGACAATGACTGGGACAATTATCGCAATAAGAGAGTAGGATTTGTATTTCAAGCTTACAACCTAATATCTCATCTTTCAGTACTAGGAAATGTAGAACTTGCCATGACTATTGCGGGAGTATCAAAAACTGAAAGAATAAAGGCAGCAAAAGAAGCTTTGATAAATGTAGGCTTAGAACAACATCTAACCAAAAAACCAAATCAACTATCTGGAGGACAAATGCAACGAGTGGCAATAGCAAGAGCTATTGTAAATAGTCCAGATATACTTTTAATGGATGAACCCACTGGAGCATTGGATACAAAAACTAGTGAACAGATAATGAAACTTATTCAAAAAATTGCCAAGGATAAGTTGGTAATAATGGTCACTCACAATCCAGAACTTGCAGAAATATATAGCACAAGAATAATAAAGCTTAAAGATGGTGAGCTTTTAGATGATAGCAACCCATATGACAGTAGTAGAGAAGAATTAAATGAAATCAATATTAAAGATAACCACATACTAGGTACAAATAATACTTCAAACAAAAAGTCATCAATGTCATACAGAACTAGCTTGGGACTGTCTGCACGCAACCTTCTTACAAAAAAGAAAAGAGGAATAATGACAAGCATTGCTTGTGCTATAGGGATAATTGGAATAGGACTAGTTCTAGCATTAACTACAGGATTAGGCAACTATGTAAACAAAGTTACACGAGCATCGGCAGAATCTGCACCAATCACAATTACTGATGGAGCAGGAGAAATAATAAAACTAAATAATAATACTAAAAATGATATACCTATAAATCAAACAAATGATTATAGAGAAGTTGTTCCACTTCCTACCAACAAAGAAGCTGTAGATTTTATTATGAATATGGATAGTAATCTTTTTAATGAAAGAGCTACATCAAGTGGAATTACACTATCAGTATATAAAAAAGATACCAATGATGAATATAGTAGAATAAATGGCGTAACAGACTCGTTAGCTTCTAGTATTAATGGAATTATTGCAGGAACAGGTTATCAATTTAAACGCTCTCCCAGCAATATTAATTTAATAAAAAATCAATATGATGTAGTTGCAGGCGAAATTCCACAAGATGAATTGTCTATAAATAATGCATTTTTGGTACTAAACAATGATGGTTCTATCAATGATAGTCTACTATCATATCTAAATCCAAGTTTGGTTTCTAAAGATAAGGTAAGCTTTGATGACCTTTTAGGAACTGAGTATCGTATACCTAGCAATGACCAAATATATAAACTAAAAAATCCTGAATCAATAACTGAAACTGAACCTCCATTTGAACAAGTAGCTAATAAATTAGATACAGAACTATATGATGATGAGGTGTTTAAAGAAGGGGGAGGGCAAATTATAACAATAACTACAATTTTGAAAAAAAAAGAAAATATAGATAGCGGGATATTTACACCCGGAATAAAATTTAGCTCTAATTTATTTACTAAAATGCAAAGTATAAATAAAAATAGTTTGATTATAAAATGGATGTCAACTCAAATGCTAAAAGAACCAGAAGCTAGTCTATCTACTCTTAGACCATTCAAAGTATCAACATCATCAACTCCAAATCAATCAACATATATACCTAGTGGAGGAAGTGTACTATTAGATGGGCAAGCATATACAATTATTTACATGCCTCAATATCTTAGAGAATGGTTATTTGCTCAATTGGGGGGAAGTAATGACATATGGGAAATAAACTTAATAGCAAATAGTTATCAGAGTAAACAAACTATTGTAGATAATATTTCCAACTTTAATAGCAACAAACCAATCGTTGCCAAAATATTTAGCATAGACTTGGTAGAGATGTTAGCAAATGTATTTAATCAAATCTTAAATGTAATTACAATAGTATTGATAGGGTTTACATCTATATCATTAGTGGTGTCAGCAGTAATGATAAGCATAATTACAAGTATATCAGTATTGGAGCGAACAAAAGAGATAGGTATTTTGCGTAGTATTGGAGCTAGAAAAAAAGATGTAACAAGACTTTTTAATGCCGAAAACCTAATACTTGGTTTTGCTTCAGGTACTGTAGGAGTTGTATTTACATTTTTATTTGCTACAATAATAGGCGTAATACTAAATACAGTTTTGGGAGCAACTGGTCTTGCTGTAGTAACTTGGTTTCATGTTTTAATTCTTTTAGGTGTAAGCACTGTTATCACATTAGCATCAGGATATTTGCCATCATTAGATGCTGCAAAAAAAGATCCAGTTGTGGCATTGCGAAGTGAATAATTTTTAAAATTAACCTCTCTAATTGTATAAAAATTTTATACAATTAGAGAGGTTTTAATAACATAAAAGAGAGAGAAAAGTGAGGAAAGTAACATCATATTAGTTCGTAAAAGACATGTTTTACGAACTAATATGATGTTTCTTTATTTATTAATGATGTTACTTTATTTATATATAGGTATTAAACAACAATACAAATTTTACTATTTAACTTTCTAATAAAAATAACCTCATGGAAAAACATGAAGTTATGAGAAAAATCTAATTTAAAAATTTTAATTTATACAAGAATTTAAAAATCCTATAAACAAAGGATTTGCTCTATTTGGTCTAGACTTAAACTGTGGTTGAAATTGTACACCTATCATAAATTTATTTGTAGGAATTTCCAAACTTTCTATATATGAACCTTTCTTAGCCGTTGCACCAATAACCAATCCATGACTAGTAAGCTTTTTTATGTGATCCAAATCTAATTCATAACGATTACGATGTCTTTCATTTATCTCTGTAGTTTTGTAGAGACTTGCTATTATGCTATTTTTAGAAAGTATAATATCGTATGAACCTATACGCATTGTACCATCTTTAGCATTAATATCTTTGGTATGTTTTATTACTTTTATTAATGGTGATTGTGCATTTTCATCCAACTCTGTACTAGTTGCTTCTACCCAATCACAAACATTGCGAGCATATTCTATTGCCAATACTTGCATTCCCATGCCTAATCCTAAATATGGTATATTATTAATTCTTGCATAATTTGACGCAACTATTAGTCCATCAATACCACGATTTCCAAATGCACCTGGAACAAATATACCAGCACAATCACCTAATATATCCTTACAATTATTCTCATTAAGAGTATAGCTATCTACCCACTTTATACTAACCTTTTTACCTACTTCAAAGCTTGCATGATACAATGCCTCCACCTCTGATAAATAACTATCTTGCAACTCAACATATTTTCCTACCAAAGCAATCTTAAGTTCACCCTTTTGATTTTTTATATTTTCTATTACATTTTTCCATTCTTTTAAATCAGCCCTATTAGATTTCAATCCTAGATGTTTTACAACTACATCATCTAAACCACCATCATGCAATATCAAAGGAACTTCATACAAATGTGTTGCATTTGGATTTTGAATTACACACTCCTTACGAACATAACAAAATTTGCTAATTTTGTCTATAGCACCACTATCTATACGCTCATCACTACGAGTGACTATTATATCTGGTCTTATTCCCATTGATTGTAAAGTCTTAACACTATGTTGAGTAGGCTTAGTCTTGTATTCATTGCTAAGCTTTAAATATGGAATAAGTACTACATGCACAAAAAGACAATCTTGTGATGGAATTTCTATACTTATTTGACGGGCAGCCTCAATAAATGCTTGACTTTCAAGGTCTCCAACTGTCCCACCAATTTCAGTAATCAACACATCTACACCCATCTTAGATGCACAGTCATATACAATTTTTTTGGTCTCATCAGTTACATGTGGGATAACCTGTATAGTTTTTCCACTATATACACCTGTTCTTTCACTATTCAACAAATTTGCATAAACCTTACCACTAGTAGTTGTACTTAACTCTGATAGATTTTCATCTACAAATCTTTCGTAATGCCCCAAGTCCAAATCAGCTTCACTACCATCATCTAGCACAAAAACTTCACCATGTTCTAATGGGTTGAGCAGTCCTGGATCTGCATTTAGATATGGATCTAATTTTTGTACTGCTACCTTAATCCCTCTAGATTTCAAAAGTCGCCCCAACGAAGCTGCTGTAATCCCCTTACCTATGCCAGATGCTACACCACCCGTTATAAAAATATGTTTACTCATAAATTTTTTCCTTATAATTATAATACCACAACTAACTAATACAACAAAACTACACAAAATATTGACATTTTATTTTAACACAAAATAATAGACCTTGTAAATCAAATTATGGTAGAGAAAATAGTAGATAATTAAAGCTTTTTAAACAACGAAAAGTATTTGTATAGAATACTTTTATCATACAAGAACTTTTGTAACTTAAGTTTTACAGTCAATCATACTTTTTATTTAAGCATAATAACAAAAAATACAATCCAAAGTTGTGGAGTTGTATTTTTATTTAATAATATTATTTACAAAATAAAAGAGTATCACAATATTCTATGCGTAATAAAACTATACATAATAAAGCCACAAGCTCCCCAAATAATAACCATAGCTACTACAATACTCATTAACTTAAATACCGTATCTACTTTGTATATTCTACCTGAAAAAAATCTAGAAAAATTCAACTCTTGAGAAAAATAAACAAATGGAATTGCTACACAAAGTAAAAATAAGGCTAAATATGGTACAATATTTACATCATCAAATTTCAAATCTAATATAACCGAACCATAAAGCAAAAATGCTAATACTGTTACACCTATCATTATAGCACTTAAAACAAGACAAACAATAATATTAATAATACATGGTTTAGCTACTTGCAAAAGATAAAAAACCAAAAATGTATCTACAAGCCCATTTGCAATTACTAATGGAATAGTGTACTTATAATACCAAAATATAATTGCCAATAATGCACTCAAAAGCATAGCTCCAAGACTTGCAAATGCCACAATTTTATTGCCAGTAATCACCTGCATACTATTCAAATCTTCAATATACTTTTGCTTATCTTGGTCATAATTGTCATTGCTTACAAAACAACCTTGCATAATTAGTACCTCCTAGGTTCTATTGTTCTGTTCCACAATATCAAATCACTATTCATCTCAATAGTATTATTCTTACTCTTATTTATAATTAATTCACCATAGCTCTTCATGCTGTCTAGCAAAAATGGTGAACCTACACGATCCCAAATATACGATGATAAAACAAAAACAACTGCTCGCACAATTATATCTACCAAATTTACAATACCAAAACTAAATGCACCAGATGAATTTAGTGCTGCTGAAACGGCAATACCTGAAATTACAATTGCATATAAAGTATTAAACAAAGCTCCATCAGTCAATCCAAGTTGATTTAATAACTTGTTAAAAGTATATCCAACAACCAATTTTACACCTGCTATAAATACTTCTAAACTAGCAAATACTCCACTAGAAGCCTTTTTGATACTCCAAACAATCAAACCAAATATTGCTGAAGATGCCAAGTCAAGTGCCAAATAATATCCTACAGGGACAGGAATAACCCAAAGTATTTTGTTTGTTTTGACATAAAATTGATTTTTCCCACCAAAAGCTTTTGTTGTGCTAGTATCATCTTTTATATAATAATTTCCATCTTCGGCAATATACATTGATCCATCTAAAACGAGTTTGTTTATATTGTCCAACATTTGAGAATACTCCAACATTGCTGACATATCTTCTGCAACAATAGGATTATCAGTTGCTAATCTTGGTCTCAAACTTAAACTCACTGTATTATTATCATTTTTCTTAAAGTAATTCAAATATTTTTCTGCCAAACTTTCAAAGTCTTGTGTAATATTAGTTGATGGTACATCTGATTGATTAGTTGATTGCGGTTTCAAAAAAGCATACAACATAAAACTTAATGATATCACAAAAGCAATTGATAGTGCAATAATAGCTATCCATCTACCATCTAACAATTTTGATTTATGCTTAGGTTGTAATGTATATAAAATTGCGTCTTGCTCTTTTATATAATCATCATAACAAAAATTTTGATTTTTAAATTTTATTCTAGTATCAAATTGACTACTGTCACCTACAGTATTACGCAACTTTTGCATAATTTTCTATCTCCTTTTTATTCTCACTTCGAGAATTTCTAAGACAGAAACTATTTGCCTAAAAATGCATACCTATGTATATTATTTACCCACGCCCCCTTCCACCATGGGATCTCTATTTATATCTAGAACTTACTTTTTTGCAAATAGTTTACTATCTACAGATAGTTTTGTCAACTATTTTGTACTATTTTTGGGGGTAGATAAATGGTAGTAATAAAAATATAATGACATAAGGGAAATAAAAAAGCATAGTGTTGCATTTTAAAATTAAAAGCAACGCTAAGAGTATAACTATCTAACGCTAGTTAGATAAAAAAATCCCCATAGGCAGTAGTCTATATATAAAATATTACATAAAAGCATTACAAATTCAAATTTTATTATATTTATTATTTCATCATCATATCATAATGTGCCTTGTGTCCTGCTTTTTCAAATATCTGTTCAAATACTTGCAAGTATTTATTCATATCCTCATCACTTTTTGGATAAAATAAATCATCTCCAATATTATGTGAACCAAAATGCAACCACTTTAACAAAGAATTTTCTATAATTTTGTCTTCACCATGCTGAAAATATTGAATAAATTTGTCTAGATTGCTAAATCCTGCCAATGTCTTAAAATAATATTCTAAAATTCTTCTCATTGTATTTTGGATTGCAACAACACTAATTTTATTATCACCCTTCATACAGTCTTTTACTTCTTGCCATAACAATTGATATGTCGTTTGAATTGGATTTTTATCAAACGACTCAATATTGGATTTATCATTTTCCTTTTTACTTAATATATAAAATTTAGTTTTTTCATTTTCTTGAAATGTAATCTCATGATGAAAAGCAATATTGTGAGTAAGAAAAAATAATTGTGAAATATATTTTATTATGGGTTGTTTCTTATCTTTTTCTTGAGTTTTACTTTGTAAATTATTATTGTATAATTTACAAGATTCTATTAGTTGTTTACAAAGACTTACAACCACAAACATAATATTGCTGTCAAGACTTGAAATTGGATCGTCTATTACAATAATTTTAGGTTTACTAACTATATCTTCTTCACTTTTACCAATGCAACAGTAGTAAAAATACAAAAATGTCACAAATCTATGCTCACCTTCACTAAGTGTTTTCTCTACTGGCTTGCCATCACTTCTCAATATTTGATAATTTCTCCCATCATCACATTTTTTAAAACTAAAACCTATAAAACCAAATTCTTTTAATCTCTTGTTTATTTTATCCATTATATCATCTATGTTTGATGATTTAGATTGTAAATCTTTTATTTCTGATTCAATATCTTTTAAATCTAATTCCAACGCTTCTAACCTTTTATTTTCTTCATTCATTTGTTTATTGAACTTATCAATTTCTTGTTTATGTTCTTTGATTGTATCATACAGTAAGTTATTGGCTATAATATTTATTACTTTATTTATAATATCATCTTTTTTTCTTTCGTTATTGACAACTTCATTATGCTTACTGATTTGTTCATTAAAATTGTCAATTTCGCATTTTATTTTTACAAGTATTTCTTTACTACTTTGCAAAGTTATTACCTTTGCAAGATTCTTGTTTTTAAAATCTAGGTTTGTTTTATTGCTATTCACAATTGTCTCAAGCTCTGACAAAAGTAATTTGATATTCTGTAAATTAATAAAAGATATATTAGATTGTGTGATATCACTTATCATATCTTTCAAACTATCAATGTTAGCTTTGTAGTCTTGCCTTGCTTGTTCAAATTGTAATTTTTGTTGCTTATAATGCTCATCAGCAAAAATATATTCTATATTTTTTTTAATTGTTTCAGTAATATTTTGTTGACAAAATGGACATTGGTCGCCACTTTTTGGTAGATAATTTAATCCTTGTTTAACCCAATCACTACTATTAAGCTGCTTTATAAGCTTATTCATTTCTCTACTATCTTGCGGTACTATAGCTTGTCCAAAAATTTGTTCTTTTTCAAGTTCTTCAATCAAGCAAAAATTTATATTTTCAAATATACTTTCATGTTTAGAATTTGTATCAAACACAGTTTTATACTCTGCTTCAACACTATCTAGTGTATCATTTGAAATTTTGTCTATACTAAAAATTTCCTCGCACTTACTTGCCCATGCGGCTTTGTTGTTCTTAAATCCTGAAAAACATTTGTCAAACTTTTGTTTATTTGTAGACAAATGTTGCCAACAACTGTTTTCAAAATCTCGTTTTTGAGTATCAATGTTTTTCTGTATATCATTTTGCTTGTCTTCTACTCCTTTTATTTTGTTTTGAATTTCATCTTCATCTTTTTTGACTTTTTCAATTTTCTCTTCAGTCTCTATATCTTGTTGAGCTACAGAGTATATTCCCTTTATACTCTCTTTGCTTTTCAAGTGATTTTTTACAAAATCATCGTTGTATACTAAAATATTATAATCATTAAATTTGTCACTTGCAAAATCAACTCCACATTCCATATATAAATTTGAATTGACTTCTTTTACATATTTATTGTAAAGTAACTTTGATATAGTGGTTTTTCCGCTACCGTTGCCGCCAAAAACAAAATTGACTTGCTTTAAATCTTGTACTAAAATATCATCATATGAGGCAACATTCTTTAATTTTATTTGCTTTATCATTTGCTATTCTCATTTTCAAGTTAAATAATATTTAATAAAAATAAATCTAATTTACAATTTATTTTTCATAATAATTATTTATCTAATATTTCAAACTATACAAACCAGTTATACATATAAAAAATCACTGTCAATTATAGTTTGTTACTTGTTGTATAAAAATTAAAATCCACATACTATAAATAAGCATTTATAGATCATATTTAAATTTTATTATAATCTCATTACTATTATTAAAAACTTTAATAATTATACAAAAGTATCTTATTCAGGTCTATATACATTGATATATCGTTCAATATTAAAATGCCTAAATACAGTATGCTCTGGTGGAAAAACTCTAAACACTAAGTTTAATTTTGTAGTAGGATGAATAAATTTAAGTTCGTAAGCCCACAATGCCAAGTTTCTAGACTTTGGACCTCCATAACGCTGATCACCCACTAACGGATTCCCAATTGCTTTAAATTGAGCTCTAATTTGATGACTTCTTCCTGTCACAAGTTTTACATCTATAAGACTATATGTACCACTACTCTCAAGTACTTTATAATCTAATATACATCGTTTTGCACCTTCAGTCAATGCTGGAGCTTGTACAACAGTATTGGTTTGAGAATCTTTTTTGAGATAATGCACCAATCTATCTATCTTAAATTTGGGCATACCTTGCACGACTGCCAAATATTTTTTGCTGATATCACCATCTTTCATTTGATTGCTCAATCGTTCTGCTGCTTTGCTAGTTCTAGCAAATACCATAACTCCACCTGTAGGTCTATCCAACCTATGGACTAATCCAAGATAAACTGCACCAGGTTTTTTATACTTAACTTTTAAATAATTTTTCAACAAATTAAGCAAGTCTTTGTCACCAGTATCATCTCCTTGACTAAGCAAATTTTGTGGTTTCACTACTACCAAAATATGATTGTCCTCATGCAAAACTATTGGCTCAAACTCATCATTACCTTGTTGAGATTGTTTGATATCTTCTACACTATCATCAAAATACAAATTTTCTTGTGTATCTATTTCCATACTATACTCCAATAACATCAAAAGCCACCATCAATATCAAGTATGAGACGGTAGCTTTGTTGAGATAAGAACTCTACAATTTATTTAAACAAACTTAATACTTAAAATAAAATATTATATACTATTGCACTCTAGATACATACTCTCCTGTGCGAGTATCTACCTTAATTTTGTCACCTGAATTAACAAACATTGGAACATTTACATTTATTCCTGTCTCCATTATAGCAGGCTTTAGAGCATTCTTTACAGTATCTCCTGCCGTACTAGGATCTGTCTGTGCAACTATCAACTCTACAAATGTTGGTGGAGATATACTAATAATTTTACCATCTACCGAAGTGAATGTAAAATGTATACCCTCTTGGTTATATTTTAATGCTTCAGCTGCAATGTCCTTGTTGACCAATGTTTCTTCCCAAGATTCACTATCAGCAAAATGACACACCCCATCATCCTCATAACTAAATACAAGTTCCTTTCTCACAAACTCCACATCAGGAAAATAATCCCCAACATTGAATCTTTTTTCTTGAACAGCACCTGTCTCTACATTCTTTATTTTAGCTCTAACAAAAGCAGCCATTCGTGGTTGACTAACATGCAAACTCTCTACAACCATAAAAAACTTGTTGTCCATTTTGAAAATATTTCCTGCTCTAAATTCTCCTGCGGTCATGTTTTTCTCCTAAATTTGATAACATATTGATAATTTATATTATAGCAATATTATAACATATTCAAGTCTTGTTATCAAGCTTTTTTGTTGATTGAAAATATAAACAAAATTCTTATTGTTATTGCTTTAAAAGTTTCTAATTTAAACTTATCTAAAATGTAAAAATAATATTTGAGATAATTACAAATATCAATATATAATACTATATATTATATCATTTTTTACTATTTTGACTATACAACTTATAAGCTACAAAAGATATAGTTACTAGCAACAAAATACTTATTATCAATAACAGTACTTGACTTGTATCCATTACAAGCAATTTTTCCCCTCGTGATGATTGTTGTACTGCAATATCTATAGTAGTTTGGATTGGAGTATCAATAATATTACTTTTGTAACTTATAGTTAATTTGTTTAGTAACAAATTGCTATCTAGCACTATACTCATTGTAGTTGAGTTGATTGTAGAATAATCTATATTATCTTGTCCAAAAAATTCTTGCAGTCTATCATCTCTTACATTGGCTGTTATTGTGTGATTATTATTGTTGTGTATTAAACTAATTTTTTCAAAGTTGTCTTTGTTGACATTATACTTTAATCCACTACTGTTTTCATCTAGTATTGTCCAAAATGTATTGATGTCAGATGCATTGCTAGTGTTGGTAGTACTGTCACCTATTGTGCTTGTTACCCGTAGAATATTATTTTGTAGTTCATAAGTAATTTGACTATTATAATTTTGCATATCGGGTAGATAGTATTCTCTACTCATTTCTAACTTCGCATATGGAGTTTCACCTGTCAAATCTACTGTGTAATCTTGGATACTATTACTCAATATTTCATTATTGTCAACTTGTCTAATGATTATTTGCCTATCTACTGTTTGAATAGATTGAGTACGGTCAATATTTAGACTATTACTTGCTTTATCCAACCAAAAACTGTCACTCCTTAAAAATCCTAACACAAAAAAAGTAGTTACCAAAACAAATGATACACAAAGTATTATCATCGTTATTAGTAAATTCTTTCTGTTATTTAATAATCTCTTTATGTTCATTTGTTTGTCCTACTACTTTATTATTTTTGTAAACTTAAAACATACTCAATGATTCTGCTAAATCCAACATGTCTTTGTATGGATTATCTTTTATTGGTGGCGGTGGTGTGTTTGTAATCAACATAGTCACATAAGCTTGATACAACTGTGCAGTGTCACTAATAATCTCAAACTTGAGTATGTCGTATCCATCAATTTCCCATTTGTCATACTCTTTTTGAATTTCAACTGTGATTGATGATAGAGCTGATACACTATAACTTTGTGTTTCAAAAATTACCTCTTCATCTTTATTGGTTACTCTAAACTTTATATTGCTATTAATCATAGACAAATTGGCTATATCAAAGTACAATTTATCATCATTGACATAATCTCTATAGTCTATCTCAAATTTTGTGAAATTGGTGTCTATAGAATAATTATTGTTGGTATAGTCGTATTCTGTTTTACCATTTATCTCCGCATAAATGTCTAAGGTACTAGCTTGAGTATACTTAAATGGAACTTGCAATACTCTCAACTCGTTTGGCAATAGTGGTTCATCTAAGTCTTGTATAATTTGAAGCCCATTTATATATACCTTGATACTATCAAATGAATACTCTCCTTGATTGCTGATTGTCATATAAAGTATACTATCTTGATTATCGTTTAGACTGTCAAAAACAGATACGCTATCTAGTGCTAAGTCATACTTCTTAGTTATGCTATCATCTATAACAAAATCTATTTGTGATACCGTGATGTTATTGTTGTCATCTTTTTGCAACCCGTGTGTAAGTATTGCTGTATCTCCATTTGCAGTAGTAATAGCAGAAAACTGTCTTACAGAATAATCACTAGTTGTAACTTGCAAGCCTTGTGTCCATTGTCTTGTATCACTGTCATAGACCATCTTGTTGACTTGTTGAGTGTCTGCTCCACCTAAATAAAGTATTGTTAAATCTCCATTATTATTGATTACTGTAAAGTCACCCTCAAATTCTATTATATCTACTTTTTGATTTGTTGGATTTGCTATATCTATATAGGATATCTTACCTTCATCACTATAAAACAGTAGCGTTTTACCTTGATAGTTAACAAACTGTGCCGAACCTGAATAGGACTCGCTATCAGTGATTTGTGTTGTGGTTTTGCCTTTTATCAATACTATTTGTCTATCTGTTGTATTGGCTAAATCAGTAGAATTATTAATATTAGCTACAACTACTAGTCCATTATCCCATATTGTATTGTAGTCCAAGATTGGTTTTGTTGTTTGGTATACTGTCGTAGGTGTTGACCAAGTACTGTTTTTAAGTGTAGAATATTGTATACTACTTGTACCTGTTGTGCCAAAAATATCATTATTACTGTTTTGTATCCATGTGGCTACAACATTGCCTTGATTGTCACTAGTCAACTTTGGCAAGGTGTCCCATACATCATTGTTCGTTATTTGTTGTGGTGTATTAAATGAGTTTTTGTCAGTATCAAACTCACTTATAAATATCTCCGCTTTGCTTGCTATACTATTGATATCATCTCTTGTTATACCTGTCTTTTGTGTTTTGGTGATTAGTTTATTGACATCTCCTTGTGGTATTCTTTGCCATGTTACATATGCTTTGTTGTTGACTACTTGCATACTAGGGTATAAATCAAAATATTGATTCTCTTTGAGCACTCTATTTTGTGTTGTTGGATTGACAACTTCTTGCGGTTGCGACCATGTTCCGTTGTCATATACTTTGTACATGAGTCTTGTTGGACTTACTCCGTTACTAGCTTTTCCACTTTCTAAATAAGTTGCTATATACTTATCCCCTACTTGTATCAATTGTGGTCGTGCATCTTCGTAGGGTTGATTAGATTGTCCCATAATTTTCATGGGCGTTATTGTACTATCAAGAGTTTCTTTAGATGGATCATCGTGAGTATCCCAAAGAGTACCATCTAATTGGTAAAGTATAAGTTCTTGAGTAAACATCAATAAGAAAAACTCAAATCCTATTTGAAACTTGCCTTCCCCTTTCCACTGACTCATATCTGGCAAACTATTCCAAGACATTTCTAACCCTACACTAATTTTAAGACCAACACCTGCAATACCATCTAAACCTAATCCGGCTCCAGCAGTAACTGATATTTCAATCACCAATTCTATTATCTTTTTAAGAAAATCATAATTTAATGATATACTTAATTTTCCTTCTATATAAAAATATACAGGTATAGGCACAACAACAAAAAATATCATATTCCATGATAATCTCAATGTAGCTTCTACATTTAAACCAATATTTGCATCAATAATTTTCCAGTTATCTTTTGCAGAAAAGGTTAAATTTCCCACAACCCCAAATGTAATTTCTAATTTTTTATTAAATACTGTTGTAAAGTTTTTCCCAGATTTCCAAGGTTTATAATTTGGATCACTATTAAAGAAATCACTTAATCTTTTCTCCCAACCATAACCTTTTTGTTTTATAATTTTTATTGCTTCTCCAGCTTGCTTTATTGAGTTGCCTTTATCGTGTTTATTAGTGTCTTTACTCCACAATTGATACCCAATTAACAAAGTGTATGTCTTCTCATAATTATTATAAATACTCGTTATTTGAATATCATCATTGCCCAAATTATTAAACTTTGACATAATATCAAACAAAAATAGTATACTAGGTATACCAAAACCACCCATATCACCACCTAAGTCTACATTAGATTCACTATCTTTAACCTGATTTTCTGTCAATACTTGTAACACATTTAAATTATATGAGTCAACAAATTCTAGCGTTGTCCTAAATATTCTTGACTCTATTCCACTATACAATATCTGTACTGTTATATTTCCACCAACAAAAAATAACTCTTTTAATTTTATGTTCTCAAAAATTCCTGTACTATTAGATAATATAAGGTTATTATCTTGGAAAATATGATATTCATCTGCATCTACATTGGCTTTAATCTCAATTCGTGCGTTATCTACATCATTATCATCCATGTCTATCCCATAGTCTTGTGTCAATAAATTAGCAACATCATCGTTATATGACAACCAAACAGCAGAAATGTTCAAATCATCACTAGGTCTTTTGAGATATATTACTTTGTCACTATTGTTGACTTCCATATATTCCATATAAGGAATATAATCATCTTGTTCTACCAGTAAGTACACTCTTTCTTTATCAATAGTAGTTGAAACTATACCATCTCTATTAGTAAATCTAGGCATATCATCTATCCATACTGCTACATTTTGCAACGGCTGACTTGTTAGATAATCTAATACAATAATGCGTTGATTAATGCTAGTTTCAATAGGTTCTTGTTGATTGTTTTCTTGTACAACAGCATCAACTCTATTTGAAGCATTCATTACTTTCAAATACTCTTCTTCAGATTTGAAGATTTTCATCTCTCCGCTATTCTTTGCAACAAGAGATGATATATCTTGCAACTGCTGTTCCCTACTGGTAGCACCTTGCATATTACTAGCAATACTTATGTCATTTGCATCATTTGACATAAACTTATCACCAAAACCACTCTTAACAAATGGTAGCAATTGATAAATACTCGTCACCGTAAGCACACAAATAAGCAGTATAATAATACTGGTCTTTATAATAGTTTTCTTCATAATGTTTTTCCTTATCAATTACTATTTGGGCATTTGCATTCCAGTATCTTTGCAAATCATTTGTATAATACTATATATGGACTTTTCTTTATATTTTATATAATTAAAATCATTGAGATTATGAAACTGTTTTATAGTATATTTTGTTATAGATTTTCCTCCATAGCCAGCATCACTATTTGCAGTCGAATAATGTAAAGATATAATTTTTAAAACATTGCACTGCTTGTTGTATTTAATCTCAAAATCACCTAAATTATGTTCAATTCTAAATTTACCTATTTGTGGCTCTACTTTATATATTCCAGCTTCTAAATATTCAAATCTTGCTTCAAATGGTGATGATAATAAATTGATTGTCAAATTTTTAAGAACTTTATCATTAAAATCAAGATTACCTTTTTTACACCACTTTGAAACAATTGATTCAGAAGATATGTTCCATCTTTCTTGATATCCATTAATAGTCTTATATTTTTCTAATTTAAAAAGAGTATTAGATCTATCACCACTGTTTTTAAACTCAGATAAATTATTGGCTTTATAAGATTTTTGTGCTTTGTTTATTTTATAACAAATACATTTATCACCATAATCATAGATATACTTTCTACCTGTAATAAATTTAATATAAAAATTATTATCTCCTTGTATAAATAAATATGAATAGTCAATATTTAAAACCAACATATACAGCGAAAATAAAAAACAAAAAATAAGAACAAAATATGATATGATTACCATAATTATCACTGCCCCTTTCATAGTAGGAACAATAGTAGTACTAATAAGGATTGTCATAAGAGCAGAGCAAACTCCTAAAACCATAAAAAAACAATGTTTATGTTTTTTAAACTCAATAATTACAGTATTATTTAGATTTTCAGAATATTCTTCTTCAATCTCACTACTCACAATTGTTACCCCACTTTATTAGTTGATAATAATTACTATCACCTTGCACTGTTATATCAATCTTAGCATTATCATCCATGTCTATCCCATAGTCTTGTATTAGTAAATTAGCAACATCATCGTTATATGACAACCACACAGCAGAAACATTCAAATCATCGCTTGGTCTTTTGAGATAGATTACTTTATCACTATTACTAACTTCCATATATTCCATATAAGCGATATAATTATCTTGTTCTACCAGTAAGTATACTCTTTCCTTATCAATAGTAGTTGATACTATACCATCTCTATTTGTAAATCTAGGCATATCATCTATCCACACTGCTACATTAGATAGTGGTTGACTTGTCAAATTATCCAATACTACTATGCGTTGAGTACAGATTACCTAAAGTGCCGATATAAGGTAATATTTGATAAATGCTTAATAGTAAAAATACAGTAATAAGTATTGCACTGATGGTTTTGCTCATCTTCTTCATATTTATATCTCCTCTATACAACCTATTATTTAATGATGTGTATTTCCATGCTTTAATTTTAACAATAATTTATCAAAATCTTCTACAAATCTCATCTCTAATCCCCATAATCATTATCTTTTGATTCAACATTTTTTGTTCTACTCTTTTTGATTTTATTTATAATTTTACTAATTCTATTAATAATGAAAATATTCCCAAAAATCCATAGTATCAAACTTAATGCTCCATATACTTTATAATCATCTGGTAAAGCAATTATTGTAATTGCTAATATACTTACAAAACCTCCCAAAAAATATATAGCAAATATTCTTTTAAATATAGGATACTCTTTCTCATTTTCACTATCTTGAAAAATATCTCTATACTTATCTAGGTCTTCTCCATATTTTTTATTAAGTTCTGTTTTGCTACTTTGTTGTATCTTTGATATAATATCAATCAGGTCATTACTGTTATTTTTGTTTTTTTTTAACTTTACTTCTTTAATGGAATCTAATTTTTTAACTTTATAATTTAAAAGCATACACGCTGGTCCAATTCTCCCGTATCCTTTCCCCACAATACCACTGACATATTGTACTTGCAACCTTCCTTTATTCTTATCATATGAAAGTATTTCTCCTTCATATAAATCTCGTGGATTTATAAAATCATCATAGTTTTTCTTTCGTTTACATCCATCATTAAATGCTTTTTCAGCTCTCAAATATCTAGTGCTTCCTTGTTTATATCCCCACCTATCCATACACTCCTCAAATTGTGTTCTCGTATCTATCATCTTATATCCAACATCATCAAAGTTATATAATAATCTCTGCAACCGATGAGTTTGTGATGATAACATCATTTTTACTCTATCATTTTTACGATTGTATTTTACAATCTTGTATCCCAGTCCACCTATATAATATTTAAAAACATTTTTATTAACAACAGTCACTAAATATCTTTTTTCATCATATTGCAAAATATATGTGTACTTATCAATATAAGTTCCTATCAAAACTATAATTATAAAAACAGAAACAGCAGCAATAGACACAACCAAACCTAATAATAAATTCAAAGTTTCACTCAAACTATTCATACGATCCCAAAGCACAACTGATTCCCAAATAAAAGTAACTATACCTAATAAAGGAAATGTAATAAAAACAATAGCTTTTTTTTTATCTACCAATTTCTTTAACTCAAAAATCTCTACTTTATCTATGTCTTTCACTGTTTCATTATTCTCCATTATTACACCTTAATATTATTTCATTAACATCACTGTTACCAACTTCCACATATTCCATGTCATGGATATAATCATCTTGTTCTACCAGTAAGTACACTCTTTCCTTATCAAGAATAGTTGATGCCACTCCATCACGATTGGTAAATCTAGGCATATCATCTATCCATACTGCCACATTTTGCAATGGTTGACTTGTCAAATAATCCAACACAATTATTCGTTGATTGACATTCCTAACGACATTGCTTTGCTTATTTTGGACTTCCTATAATAATTCTTGTGTTTCTTTATCCAATGGTTTTTGAACATTCAAAGCTTTATTATACTCGGATTCTGATTTAAAAGTTTTCATATCCCCACCATTTTTAGTAACAAGTGATGATATGTCTTGCAACTGTTATCCTCTACTTATAGAACCTTGCATATTACTAGCAATGCTTATGTCATTTGCATCATTTGACATAAACTTATCACCAAAACCACTATTAACAAATGGTAGCAATTGATACATACTTATAACCATAAGCATGCAAATAAGCAGTATAGCTAACTGATATTAGTAATAGTCTTTCTCATAATGTTTTTCCTTATAAATTATTGCTTTGGCATTTGCATTCCAGTATCTTTGCAAATCATTTGTATAATACAATATACTGACTTATCTTTATATTTTATATCATTAAAATTATTGAGATTATGAAACTGTTTAACAACATAAACTATACTCATTCTACCACCACCATTATCTCCGCTACCACCCATATCATCATCAAACACAATCTTTAATTTCCCGACCATGCTATCATTACTTATTGATTTATATTTAACGCCATAAGAGCCTCCTGCTGAATTTACAACAGGATAGTCGCTTATCCATTCATATTTTTGTTTACTATGCAATCTATCTTTTCTTATCACAAATAAAATTTTAGACAAAATCTTATCATAATCTTTTAACTCACATTTTTTACACCAACTGGATGCTAACTTTGTTTGGTTTATTTCCCAAGTTTCTTTTTGTTCTCGTCTTGTTTTGTAATAAACTTTTATAAAAATACTATCTTTCTCAGTATCCATAGCAACATACTGTTTTGATTGAATAACTCTTTTTCTCTTATTAATAGTATAACTGATTGTTCTTTCACCATCACTATAAACACACTTACCGCTTGTCACAAATCTTAAATAAAATTGATTACTATTTTGCACTATTAAGAATATATACTTATCACGAAAAGCGCTTAAAAACAATACTAAAAACATCATTGGTGGCAATATACAAAATAACATCCATAATTTTTTTGCACCCTCTATCTTTGGTGTAAATAAAACAACGATTATAATAGAGACTATTGCAAAAAAACTAACCAAATACAATGCTACTGACCAAAATTCTTTTTTAAACTTAGTAACAGTGGTCTCATTTTTTAATTCAATCTCACTTTCTTTCTGCAAGTCAACCACATTCTCAAACACATCACGACTCTCCATTGCTACCCCATATTATTATAGAATTTCCATAAATCCCACTAGCCCACTCTTTATGCCATCCATCTACTAGCCAATTGCCATAACTATCCTTTGGTGGTTGCGGTCTATCCACATAGATTGTCAAATCAGTGTTGCCTACAAAAGTATTTCTACCTACATACTCTACTCCTTTTGGTATATTTATAGTATTCAATTTGCCACTTGTATAACCAAATGCCTCATCTCCTATATATTTCACACTGCTAGGTAGATGTATTTGGCGTATTGAGTCTGAAGCATAATAAAGAGCCCCTACACCTATTCTTTCTAATCCATCATTAAAAATCAGTTCTGTCCTTTTGAGTCCATCACCTGCATACAAAACCGCACTATAAAAAGACCAAGGAGCTAGTTCTTTTATTGTACTTGGCATCTCATATCTATCTGCATATCTAAATCGTGGGTATGCAATAATGGCTGTCATATCTTTATTGTACAATACACCATCTATTCCATTGGTGAAATAAAATGGGTTGTCGCTAGACACTTTAAACGAATTCACATTAGCAGTGCTAGGAACTATCAACATACCACCGTGAAAACTCATCAACACTGATTTGCCTTTATATGTTGTAGGTATATCTATGTCTAAATGGAAAGCACCTCTGTATATTGTCATATAGTAAACTTTGTCATTGATTAAAGAAAAATCAGCACTTTCAACTTCATCAACATCACTGCCCCACCATGCGTAGAGAGTAATATGTTTTATTTCACCTTCTTCATCAGTATTTTCTATTTCAGTAGATTCTCTAGCAAACAAATCTACTGTATGTGTAACTAGTCCAGGTTGTACAAAAGACCAACCCCAAAACTTATATCCATCTCTTGTAGGTTGTGGTAATTCTCCGTATTTTGCATTTTGAGGTTCACGATAAGACCACTCACTTTTATACAGCACTGAAATAACTTTTTCTTCAAATTCTCCTGCAGCATTACTTTCAAAATTCACTATTGCTGCTATTTTTTCATATTTAGCATAAAGCGTCATATCTTGTTCTATATATCTGTCACTTGTGCCGTCTTCATCAAAATCAAATCTCTGCCAATTATATTCATAATCACTAGGCGTATTTGGATCAATATCACTTCGCTTATAAGCCCAAAAGGCAAAAACATAACCATCTTTAGTGGGGTCATCTGGCTTTTCTACATAATAATGTCTTTCAACAACTTGATTTTGTACAAGACTACCACCATTTGTATCAAAAATCACTGTATATTTTTCAATTGTTATCCCAGGTTCTTTAACTTGAGTCACACAAGCACTCAACAATAAAATTCCAACAGCAAATAGTGCAATACAAAACACTATACTATATATATTTTTTATTAATGTACGTTTTCTTCTAATTTGCTTCATAAAGTAATTCCTCAATTTTCAATAATATACAACTATCTTTTTTTGTAAATTATATTATAGCTTGTTGTTTTCCATCTACACCATTTGTGCCATCTGGACCGTCATCGGCATTATACCCTTTACCACCATGCCCACCATGCCCACCAATGCCCCCAATTAAGGTATCTACCCATTGCAAATTTATATTTGTACTACTACTCTTAGCAATTGCGTGTCCACCATTTCCGCCATTGCCACCGAATCCCCCTTTTACAGTATCAAGCCACCACGAACCAGATGCATCGTGTCCATTACCACCTTTACCGCCATTGCCACCACTTAATTTAATGTTTGCTTGAGAATATAAGCTTTGTGTCACTTTTATTCCATGTCCACCATTACCTCCACTACCACCAGCATTCCCATCATCAGGATCATTACTTACACCATGTCCACCATTACCCCCATAAACTTCTAATGAAATGTTTGTACCAATTGTTAGATTGTTTACTTCTATTCCATTTCCTCCATCAGATCCATCTCGTCTCTTGCCTTTTTCATTTACCCCAATGCCGTTTGCACCATTGCCGCCATACACATATAAATTTCCATTGCCTTGTATTTGCATGTTTATTGCTTGTATTCCGTTGCCACCCCTATCTTTAACTTCGTGACCAGAATCATAACTATTGCCACCACTAATCTTGACATTGTTTATAACAAACATATTCAAAATACTATAACCACTAGATTTTATTGCAACTATTTTATTGTTTGCCACAAACTTAAGACTATCTAAATACAAATCAAAATCACTTGCAACATTGTCAAACTCAAAATTAATATTCTTATGTTCTATGCTGAAATTGCTATATACATACATTGCTTGTAAACTACTATTTGCATTAATCTTTCCACCACTTTGTGTATTGGAGAAGTTGTTTGAACCACTATCATAAAAATCAAAACTTGTTATTGTCTTGTAAGGTTTGGTTAAATCTTTTTGTTTTTCATTAAAATCATCTACTTGTGCTGTTGGACTTTTTTGTATGACAAAATATCTCTCAATTGTATAATCAAAATATATATTATTTTGAGAGAAAAACATTTTTAAGGATATATTATACTGTGATAGTTTTGTATTTTTATATAGTAGCAATCTTAACTTCGCATCATTTGTTGTTATTGTTCTACTAAAATTGATTACTGTACCATTTTTAATTACAATCTCATACTTTAGCAACTTCAAATCATATTTGTTTTCTCCCACAACAATCCCATCTACCTTGTCACCAAAGTTGCCTAATTGAAACAATCCATCATCACTAATAATAGATTTATCTATTACATCACTCTCAAAAATAAAATCTATTTTAAAATCAACAGACTTTGAAAACTCATATATATCTACAATTATCCTAATGGTATGATTAATAGGTGCATCTGCAGTTACTGTAAATGCTTTATTATCTTCATCATAATCAAAATATTTATTATCATTAGCAAGTGTTTTGGATACTGTCTTATTGTTATCTTGGTCATATATCTCATAGTAAACTTTTATATCTTGACCAAAATCATAGGTTGCATCAAATGGTTTTATAAATTCTATACCTTCAATTGGATTGGGTAATACTGTTATTTTTATTGTTGTGGATACACCATCAGCAATTGCTCTAACAGTTACTTCACCCACTCTTGTTGCTTGCAAAATATTTGTAGTTATGTCAAGTGTTGCATTAGCAGTATTGTCATCTTGTAATATACTTAACGAGACATTTGGATAAGTTGCATTACTTGGAGTCACTACTGTTTGCAGTTGCAATCCCACACTATTGGCTTCTCTCAATAGCATTGTTGATTTGTTGACAAACTCTACTTTTTGTACTGGTACTTTTTTGACTGTTATTGTATCTTCCCAATACATAGAATCTACGAATGCTCTCACCACTACAATACCTGGTTGTGTTGCTGTCAATGTCTTGTTGTTTAATGTTGCATTAGCTGTATTTGTATTAGTTCCTTGAACAATTTCTAGCCTTATATCTTTGTCTATTATTTGGTCGGTTGATGACACAATCTTAGGATTAAGCGTCAAACTATCTACCACAAAAAACTCTTTTGCGTTATCAAAATCTACTACAAACCCCGGTCCTTGCGTTGTGGTTTCAAATGATAGTGTAGTATATATATCTGGATTGTCAATAGATTGAGCTGTAACAATAAAATCACCACCAAAATTAAAGTCTGTTAGGGTTAATTCACCATCTTGACTAATATCCGCAAATGATACATTGGTTCGCCATGAGATGTCTTGAAAACTAGAATTAAGTGGTAATACTCTTGTAGATAAATGCAACACTTCACCATAAGATATTATTGTCTTGTTTTCTGCAACTGTAATTTGCTCTATACCAACCACACCAATTTTAACTGTATTTATTTGTAAGGTAGTAGCAACATCTTCTACACTAGCTAACACAACAATATTGCTACCAACAGGTGTATTTGCGTTAATTCTTATCTCACCACTATATCTATCTATTGTTGCAAAAGTACTACCTTGCACAATCTCAAAAACTGCATCTTGTAGTGTTGCATTGATTGGATTGACCTTTACTTTAAGTATCGTACTTTGTTCTGCTTGCAATTCTAAATAATCACCATCAACAAACTCTACACTCTGTGCTTTGACATACTCTACTTTGAGTGTAGGTATTGTTGCATTCTGTCTTATTTCCCAACTAGCATCAAAATTACTCCATGTGTCAAATGTGCTTTTTATTGCAAAATCACTAGCTAATAGACTCTTTGCATTCTTAACAATTGTATTAGTTGTTGTTTTGTTAGAGTCTGTATCAGTTATAATCTCTACTGCTCCAAATGCTGCTGCTATGTCTGGTTGTGATTTTAACCATGCTACATCTTCAATACTTCCATATCCAAAACTACTCTTTGTATTCTCTCCTGCAATTTGCCCTATTGCTTTACCGCTAAAATTAGCACCGTAGTTAAAGCTATTTACTATGCTTGCTGTTCCATTTTGGTTGTTGTTGCTTCCTACAATCCCACCTACATATGTTCCACCTGAAATATTCCCTAGATTATATGTGTCGTTTATATCATTAAAGTTCGTACCCGCTATTCCACCTACACTAAACCCTACTGTACTTGTCCTAATATTACCTCTATTAGAACTTGTAGAAACTACACCTTGATTGAGTCCAACTATGCCACCCGCATTACTTTTACTCGCAGATACACTCGCTTGATTGGTGCTATTTTTTATTATACCTTTATTTATCCCAACAAGCCCACCTACATTACTCTCACCACTAATTGTAGAAGAGTATAACTTAACACCATCAACTGTACCTGTTAAAAATGAAAATAGACCAACTCCAATGTTTTTTGGGTGTTCTATCTTCAAATTAGAAATAATAAATTGGCTACCATTATACTGTCCTGCAAATGGTATGCTTGCATTTCCTATTGGGGTAAAATTATCTATGTCACTAGCATCTATATTGTCTGTTTGCAAAAAGTAACTATCCAAATTGTATCTCACATTATTTAAGTGCCTACTGTTAGATACTAAAAATGGATCTTCTTTTGTACCACTTCCACCATCAAATATCGGGTCATATGCACGAGCTACAATAGGACTTAGTGTACTTACAAATGATGCAATAACCAATGCACTTACCAACAACATTAAAAATATAATTGACAAGGCACTAGTATGTATTCGTCTACTTTCTTTTGTTCTTTCCATAAAAAGATACCCCAAAAAGCACCCAATATTAAGTGCTTTCCATTTAATCTATATTATTCTTCTTTCGTAAGGTACATTTTTAGTGTACAAAGCTTTGATTATCTATTTGATTATTGTAAAATGAGTATAGAGTTAGAAATTAAAAACACCCAATTTGAACATTGAAACAATCTACTTTACTAGATATATAATATCACACTAAACGCTATAAAGCAACTATTTGTATAAAAAATACATTGTAAACATTTTACATTGCTACTGCTTACTTCACACTATGACATACCTTATGATGATGGGCAAGCCATTTTCATCAAGCACCACTTTTGTTATTCTTATCTCATTATCTTCATCTACAATAGTTTATGTTTGCCATTGAGTCAATCTTGCACTTCACAAATTAAATACTTTGTTTTAACATCATTATATCATAACTAAAAAATAAAACCATCTTAGACAAATACTAAAAAATCAGTGGCAAAAAATCAATAACCCATATAATTGCTGGCTTACAACTCAAATTTTTTATTGTCTTTTTATATAGGTTTTATTTATACATTATTTATTATTGTTTTATTCTTAAATTACACTTATCTAATAATTATTAGTCACAATTTTACTCAAACTGACCCCTAAAACCCCACTTTTACCCCAATTTCTCGTGTGCCTTAAAAATGTATCACTCCATTGTCTGTTTGAATACATTTTGGCACATAACCAAACTGTACAATAGCTCTCTTAATAAAGTCTACTGTACTATCTGCTGTATGATTTTCATATGGATACAAAAATCGTTCTCTTGAACTTTCATCAATTATCGTGTACTGATAATGATATGCTCTGGTAGATTTTGGATAGCAATTAGTGTCACCATTATAGCACTCTTTTGGGACAAACTTACAATCAATCTCCACTTCTGTCCTATCTTATCTGGCGTGTTGTAGGGCTTTGCCACATACTTTTCTATACAATCTGCTACCTTTAAACAACTGTTGACTATATACTTGTACATTGTAAGATAATGTCGTGTGTATGCAAACTTTGTCCTTAATTCACCAAATATCTCTGTATAGCCCCATGTCGGGTTTTGTTCTATTATTGTCTTTATGTATCTCTTTTCTTGCTCAGTTTGACTAGACGGGTGGGCAGTGTGTGGTCTACTTGACTTGTTATTTAGACTTTTAATAGTCCCATCATATCTCTTACTCCACTCCCATATTGTCTTTCTACTTACTCTAAATTTCTTAGCTATATACCACTGTGGCTTTTTATCTACTAACAACATTTGCAAAGCTTTCATCTTATCTTTTGTATTGCTCTTTATTTCTCTCATTTGTATTTACCCCACTCATTATTTCTAGTGAGTATATCACAAAAAACACAAGCTACTGATTATTTTTCAATAGCTTGTGTCTTGTAATTTTTGGTAATGATTGTTAAGTTCTATATTTTTTTACGATAAAAAGCTATTTAAAACCTAATGTAGCCCTAATTTTTCAAATAATATCTCATTTCGTTTTTTAGCATCATTCAAAATTTTGTCATATGTCAAAACTTCTATATACAAGTTATTGTCCATTCTATAAAACCCTAGCCCATCAATTGTTTCTGTCAAATTGTGGTTTTCTTTTATTTCTTTTTTAAATTTTGGTGCTATGTCACATACAACATACAAATAATATTTTGTCGATTCATTAACTTTTATATATCGTCCTTGTTTATCCAATACTTCATTGTCTTCTATCTTTCTCTTATATCCCAAAATTTGTTTTAAAGGGTTTTCAGCATCTCGATGCAAATCGTGACGCATTGGCTTTTTTAACTCAAAAAGAACTATTCTATCATAGACTTCTTGCGTATTCTTTTTATCAGTAAGAACTATTGGCTTATCAAACAGCATTATATCAGGACGCTCTTCTTTTTTATCATTATTAAAATGAATATCAGATGATGCATAAAAATAATATGATAATCTCTCATCTATTAACCACAAATTCTTCCCATTTTCATCTATATCAAAACTATCTCGATGCATATTATATATTAAATTATGCATATAAGCTTCCCTACTATATTTACCATCATCTTGTAAATTTAAACCATCTTCAAATAAATCTATAATAGTCTTTCTATGAGTAACATAGTCAGCTAATCTTGTTTTATTTAAATTAATAGATGCTTCAACAATTTCTTTAAACTTTTTTTCATAAACTTCAGGCTCTAAATTTTCTTTTTTTAATTCGCATCTAACTTGTTGAACAATTTCATTTTGCTCATTTTCAAATTCAAAATTAGCCCTATTTAACTCATTATCAATACTAGCATCATTTATTGCCTTTATTTTATTTATTATGTCAGGCTTAGATTCAATTAAATGCTTATACTTAGGATTTCTTTTTACATAATCAATTACCTTTTCTTTCCTTTCTTTTCTTATAGGTTCTACTATACCTTTAACCCTTTCATTAACATCAAACTTTACAATACAATCTATAATTTCATTTATTGTTAAATACATACTGCTTTGCTCACTTTGCTCTTTATTCAACATAAACCTTGTTCTTGTAGAATCAACATTATCATCTAAATAATTTGATTTAACTATACAAATAAACTTATACTCATCATCTATTATACTAGGTAAATCAATTATATACTTACTCAAATCTACTGTTTCAACAACCCTTTCATGTCCTAACAACACAAGCTCATGTTTTTCTAATATTTCTTTTTTAACTTTCAAATATCTACAATAAAAATCATGTTCTTTAACTTTCACAACATACTCATCATCTATAAAATTATCAACCTTTTCTTTATATAGGTCATTAAGTATTTCATTATATTCACCATCAATTAGTCTAATTACAGTAGCTTTTTTACTAATAAAATATTTAATACAGTGTTTTATTATAGCTGTTGCAATAGTTTGCGATTTGGTTTTAACAAACTTTTTATATTCTTGCTTTATGTCATCAAGAACAATACTTGTTCCTTGCTCAAAATTATCTATATCTACTTGCAAAGCATCATCAATATCTTGTGATTTGTCATCAAAATCAAACTTTCTACTACACTTAAAACCATCATCGTTAATAAAACAGCTTTTAATAGATATTTTATTAAAGACTTTTAACCATGATAATCTACCGACCCCCTTACCTCCAATTTGAATTTTATTTTCGGTATCAGACTCCATAAAGGCATTCATATTAACATTATTAAAACCTACGCCATTATCCTTAATTACTATGCTTTTTATATCTTCATTACCATCTTGTCTTTTATTAATTTCAGTAGATAAATCATTTTCTCTCTCAACTTTTATATCTATCTTTCCAGTATCATCACAAAAATTATCAATAGCATGCAATGAGTTGCTTATTGCTTCATATATTGGGACAAGAAAATTTTCCTTATTTACTGAAAGCTCAAAATTTTTTACCCTGCCTTTTAATTTTACATTAAACGAATGTTGCATACTACTTATTATACATTACTTGTATACCATTGTAAAGTATAAAATTCTTTTAACAAGTTATCCAACAAATTTTATATAAGCTGGGAAATCGGTAACATACATGTCTAGTTCTTCGTCAGTATAATCATCAAAATAGTCCTTCCAAAAACCAACTACATAGTTATAACCGTATGGACTGTCTGGAACAACACCAGGGTTGAATTGTAATGTTATTGTTACTGTATTGCCACTTATTGTAATGCTATTATTTGCTGGAATTGTCCTTTCATATGAATACCCACTTGTACCCGAATACCTAAAAACATCTAGAGTGTTTCGTACTACATAACTAGATATTTGTAAATTGTTTGGATTTGTAAATGTCGCTATAATTTGGTAAGTTGGGTTATCCTTATCCATAAACATAACATCTCTATTATTCGTATTAAAAATAACCCACGCATCTCCACTTTTTCCTTGCTCACCAGTTGGACCTTTGGGTGCAGTAGTAGCATTTTCTCCTTGTGGACCAGTATCTCCAATAACTCCCTTTTCTCCACTAGAACCTTTCACTTGTGTTATCTGTTCTGATAAAACTATCCCCATTTACAATTGTACTCCTATATATTCTCTTGGACCTTGTGATCCAGTGTCGCCCTTTGGTCCAGTTATAGATTCCCCAGGTTCTCTTGTGGACCAGTATCTCCTTTCTCTCCTTGCATGCCACGCAAACTACCTTTTGTGTCACTTAATTCACTATTATCTATACTTGTCACTTGCCTCACTTCACCAGACATTGTTACTACTCCCGCTACTGTCAAATTCTCAGTGTGTGTATTAACTACATAGTCCCCTACTTTTAATGGCAACTCATTAAACACTTCTTCACTATTATATCCATACCATGAATTCCCTTGGGCAACAACACCCGTATCATAGTCACCTATCCACCAGTTCCCATTATCTCCTATGTGTGGTGTAGTTCCATCTTTCCCTACTACTCGACCTAAATTAAATTCCATATTACTTTGTTCTCCTTTTATGTTAAAAGCCTATTGATTTCTTCAATAGGCTTTATTTTTTTAATTATACAGTATTATACACTGTATTTTTTAAAATATCCATAAATACTTTATTTCTAGCTGACGCATCACTTGCTATCTGATCAACTGATACAATATAGGTATGCATAAAATGGATGCATAAAACTAACACCACTCATTCTTTTAACAATAGACTCATTCTTTACAAATGGCATAGATAACTCCCCCAAATACAATGTTCACTCTCGTATTATATAATTTATATAATAGTTTGTCACTCCTTTTAGTTCTTATTCTGTATTAAAAATCTAGCTACCTATAATAGCTAGCTCTCAATTCACTACTACTTCTTTTTAATCAAACTCACTATTGACCATGTCAATGATGCACTACACACTATAGCCACTATTGATATCGCTAACATTTATTCTTCTCCTCATTTTTTCTTATCCGTATCTAGTCCAAAATTATCAGTATTTATTAACTGAGTATCAACAGTTAATAAAGCTCGTCTTAATAAGTCATAACAATTATACATAACTCCTTTCATTAAAAATGCTCCGCCCTCGTTATCGTGCAATAGATTAACTGCATACATATTGGCTTCCACTTTTGGTGGGTTGTCTGGTGATATTACTTGTCCCATTTATCTCCCCTTTCTCTTTTTGTTCTTACTGTATTTTATTACCATCTATAATTAGAATAGACTTTATTTACTTTGTAACCATTTTTTGTTATAATATTAAACATGAGTAATTTAGATAATAACACAAATATTACCCCCCCCCGTTCATAAATTAGACATAAATAACAAAGGCAAATTGAACAGAAAAAAGTGGGTTGTAATATGTGTGTTTGCGATATTTATAGCATTGTTTATATTTAATTTTATAAGAACTATAAATACAATTCCAACTATATTGCAAAGTTTAGAAAGTACGCAAAAAAGTTTTGATAGTCTAAGCCCAAATTTATCTCAACAAGAAATAGATGGTTGGCAACAAGTACTTAAAAGTCTTAAATCATCGTTAAACTGGTCTTATACTTATATTATTTTACATCTACTCAGTTGCACTTGTTTTTTATATTTTGCTTTACCAAAACTTATTAATATATTTAAACCACAAAAAACAAATAATGAGGTAGCAAATACATGATTTTCATTATTTTTATTGTAATTGCTATTTGTGAAATTTACCTTGCTGATCTTGTAGTTTGTTATAATAGTGGTAAAAAGTCAGCACAATGATCATCTCTACTCTTTATATTAGCGGGTCTATTCGTAATTGTTCTACCTTTTTTACTTTTTCATTGTGCAGGAGTTGCAAAAGCAAAACAAAATATTGTGACAAAGACAATAGAAAAAGAAAATACACTTTCTACACAATATTCACAAAATTATAATTTTAGTAAGTCTTGCAAAAAGTGTGGTGGCATTATTGCACAAGATATAAATGGCAATTGGACAACTTGTCATAATTGCAACAAGAACCCAAAATAAAAGCTTTGATAAAAAAGCAACAATTTTACAGTTGACTTTTTTGTGAAAATAGCGTATACTATAAGAGTAGTCACTGACATATAGAAAGTCGCCTCTGCTATGTCTTTGAATGGTGGTGACACTTCTGCAAGGGAGTGAGTGGCGTCCACCCAGTGACATTAAATTAAACCTTACTAGCAATAGTAGGGTTTATTTTTTCCTTTGCTTGAATGCAGTTAAAACAAAATTCATCTTATTCCCTTGTAATTCTGGTGACACAATAACCATGTTCCCATGATGCCAAAACTCATATCGACCCCTATCATTTGTCTTGACATATTCTCCTTTTTCTATTGTATTTGAAAGACTAGCAATAAACTTATCAATGTCAATACCTTGCTCACTTCTACGCTTTAGAATGTGCTGCAACCCCATTTCATTATTTCCCCATATTAAATCAATATCTCCTATGTCTACACGACTAAAAGCTGCCTTTACATGACCTTGTTTAGTATGTAAAAGTTTACTAATGGCATCTTGTCCTTTTATATCCTTATATTCTTGTCCTAACAAGTTAGATATGTTCTCAGGGACTTTTCGCACACCACCTAGGTCGTCAAACTGCTTTTGCATACTAGGAATATCCTTAGATGCAAACTTACCATCAATATCCCTATTAACTTTACTCTCGTCAAAATTACTCATTTGTCACCTTTTATAGTATTATAGCATATTGTATACTCAAAAACAATCTCGCCAAACCGTTCTACTTATTGTGTTGAACTGAGTTACCAAAGCTAAATTATGGACTTCGTTTTGAGTATCATTGGCTACTATGATTTGATGATCTTTTACTATGACTGTGTGTTAAAATCTATCTTGTCCCCTTGCTATTGTCATAACTATTGACTGATTTATACCATCTCCTTGTTCATTCTCAGCTTGCAATGCTCGCTTAGATTCATAACCATCAAAAACAAGGTTAAATGTAATAGCCCTAGACAAGTTTAAACTACCTATATTAGACACTTGAAACTCTTGTGGTATACCCGGTTCATAGCACTAACTATGCTAAAACTAGATACTGGTAAAGCAACTCCCGTTTTGTATACATTGTCACTATCTAGAAAGTCAAAGGATATTACATACTCACTATAACTAGACACAGCTGGATACAGTATAATAGTCACTGCAATCTCAACTACTGCTATCTCTCCTATGTTAGTAAAAGAAGAAATATTTGAAGAAATATTTATTGAAATCGTTAGCACATATCCACGCAACAAAAATCTTAAAACTTTTACCAAAGAGATTCAATCTCTATCCCCAAAATTTGTAGATACTTATAAACAATCTCTAATTGCTAATAGTGATGGACTAAACGAACTTGTAGGTGCGGGTCTTAGAAAGGCTACTGAGTTTTTAGTGGCTGATTATGTTAACACAGTTTTGCAACAAGAACCGAAATCACAGTTCGCAGATAGAATAAAGCAAATTGGATTAACTGACGCTCAAACCGAGGCTGACATAGTGAGAATTGTTGGAAATAACCAAATTCATATTGATGATAAACTTGCTGATAAAGGCTTTGGCATTGATGATATGATTGACGCAATAGATAATTTGGTTGCACTTATTCAAATAGAACTCAAACGACCATCTCGCAAACAATTATTGCAACAAATATTATCCAAATAATTTTCTCACTAAATATAACTCATACTGCTCTATTTGTATTTTCAGCATCTCAACAGCTTTTTCTACTGTGCTACCTATACCAACAACACCATCATACTTATCCATTTGAGCTATAAATAAATTAGTCTCTTTATCTTTGTGTATTGTTATCTTATTGTCCATTTTCTCTCCTTACAGTTTTTTACTGTTGACTTTTTTGTTATACTGGCTCTCCAAAGTTGTTGAGTTTACGCATTTTTGCTTGCATCTTAGCTTGATTTCCATCTCTATAAGCGTCCCTTGTCTCTCGGCGTATTTGGCTTGTTATGCGTTTTATATCTGCTATCTCACTATCGCTCTTACCATCTAGTCTAGCTTCTTTTAGTAAATCGTACTGTGCTTTACTGTCTTTACCCCAGCCAGTGTAGTAATTAGGCAAGCTCTTTTGGTCTGTCCTACCTAGCTTTTTCAACAATATACCTTGATTAGACAAATTGTTGATTACACCTTGACTAGCCGAATTTGTACTATCCCTTGTACTTTGCACAACACCTAATGTCTTGTATGTCTTGCCACTAGTTGGGTGCGTTACCATTGGAGTAACTGTCTGCCCAGCTTTTACATTTTCGTTAGCTAGATAGGTATAAGCTTGTCCACTACCATTGTGACCGTAGGTTACTGTTACTTGTCTAGGGGTAACCTTTGAATTGTCTTTGTTTTCTTTCTTGACAGCCTTAGCATACTGCTTTTGTGCATAGCCTTGTTGCCCAATCCTATTGCTAATTGCTTCCAAGACCAGCCTTAGTGTTGGACTGCATATTAGTACTACCCCTATTGGCTACATTCGGTATTGCTTTGCCCATCAAGTCTGTCTTTGTCATTGCCATAGGCTACACTCCTATATGATTTTCTTTCTCTCCAACGCATCTAATCTACTAGACAACTCAACTAGCTTAGCCAAATACTCACTATCATTCTTATACATAACATTTTCAAGCTTATCTATTCTATCTACTAGACTGTTTATAGCTTCTTGAAAAACTGTATAGTTCTTTTGGTGACAATCTTTGAGATTATCTATCTCTTGTCTCAAATCTATCAAGTCGTCTGGTTGTATTATCCTTTTACTCATATTTTCCCCTTATGTAAAAGAGTAGCAAGCTAAGCTTACTACTCTATGATTGTTAGTCTGTTGTTATAAAGTTGCCATTAGAGTTGGTTTGCTCAGTAGATTGTTCCTTATTGTCAACCTTAGTCTCTACTTTTCCAGTACCCTTTTTGTCAGCTTTTTCTTTTTCAAGTTGAGCTTTTAGCATAGCTCTGAGTTGTTCACTATTGTAATCAACAGCCACTTGTGCTTTGCCTTTTGGTTCTTCAACTGTATTTGACTGAGTAACAATGCCACTTCTAGTAGTATTAAGTTGTTGGTCACCACCCCTACTAGTAGAAAGTACACTAGCTGCTTGAACTGCTGGGTCTTGGTCAAAGCTCATATTTGGCAACATTAGTCTATCCTTTATTCCAGCTCTAATTGTAGCAATACTAGCTAGTGCAGTAGTCTCATCAGTCCAACCCTCTCCACCAAATACCGCTTTCAATGCTCTACCCGATACAGTTCTCATACCCATATTCACTTTTGGTTGTATCTCAACACCTTGAACGCCGTTAGCGTCTACAACCTTGTAGCTCTCTGGGCTTATACCACGAATAGTAGCATTGCTAGGACTAATTAGACTGCACATATTTTCTAGCAAAGCTATAATTGCTGCGTCATCAGTGTCACTTGGGTTTAGTCCCATATACTTCCATGTATACTCTTTGACATCACCCAACACTTGGTACAAAGGCATACCATCAAGCCAACCTACCAAACCTTTTTCAAAGTCGGCTACTGTCTTTTTCTCACTAGTGAAAGCGTTCAATCCACCACCTGCTACCATTTTAGCTGCAATATCACTTGCATGATTTGTAGCTGGTAGAGTTAGATACACAAGAAAGCTCTCGTCCCAAATGAAACCTTGTCTTTTATCCGCTGGGAAGTACCCTGCGTATATAGTCCTATCACCCCTAGACACTTTGGCATTGGCTAGTTTGAACTTAAACAATGCTTGGTTTAGGTTGGGCACACCACTGTTGCTACCACTTGCGTCAAAATTGAATAGCTCTACTGCGTTTTTTAGTTCTGCCAAAGTAGGCGTAGCTGAAAAACTATCCATAAAGAACTGGTAGATTTGAGTGGCAAAGTTGTAGCCATTTATATTTCTAGCCAAATCTTGCTTGATTTGGTCTTTACATATAGTCTCAAACCCTCTATCTAGATTGCTAGCGTCTATACCTTCTACTTGTCTTTCTGTTACCAGTATGCTCTCGTCATATTCTTTGAGTAAGTCAATAGTAAATCGTCTAGAATTGACAGTTCGTCATTGTCCATTGGCGTCTGGCATGTTCTTAGAGTTAGTCCAACCACCGTTAGATTGCCCACCTATCATTCTAAACCTACCGTCTAGTGGGATAGGTACAAAGACATCTATCATACTAGCCCTTGTCTACTCAGGTGTTATAAATCTTTCGGTTATTCCAAACCCGTCTTTATGCAAAATATCTTGATATAAGTTATCGTACACCGTTCTACTAACTAGTCTTGCTAGTTGGTTGTTGTTTACATTAAATAGTCCCATTTGTATTTGTTTCTCCTTTACTTTTTCATTGATGGAATATCACTTTGGCTTTACTACTGTGCCTTTGCTCATAACACCAAAAGCTCCTTGCGTCTTTGCTTTCAACTTTTGGTTTTCGCTTTGCAAAGCCAAAATCTTAGCATTTAAACCGTCTACTACTTCTTGGTAATCTACTGGCAAGTCTTCTGTTTGTTCTTCAACTTGCTCTTCAACTACTTCTTGTGGTTGTTCTGGTGTCTGCTCAGTATCTTCAACCTCTAGTTGTGGCTCGGGTTCAGCTTGTGGCTCATCATCAACATCTTCGTCTGCCTTTGGTGCGTCCTTAGACATTGACGGTATTTCATCAGCTTGTTCTTCAACTTGCTCTGGTTGTTCAGTTGTGTTTTCTACTGGCTCTGGCGTTTGTTCGGGCATATCTTCATGTCCCTCCACTTGCTCAGCTGACAAAATACCATTGATTACTCCTTGCATTTTTGTCACTTGCTCTTGCAACTGTGCCATTTGTTCTTGTATTGTCACTATTGTCCTCCTAATTGTTGTGTTCTGTTCTGTTGTTGCTTTTGTTGTATTATATATTCGGCTAAATCATTGACTTCTTTGACACTAGTAGTACCTAAAATATTCTCTGCTAGCATTTTAGCCGTTGCTTGACCTTTGTCATAAAGCTCACTATACAACTGTATCTTTTCAGCTTTTAGGCTACTACTTTCAGGGCTAATATTTATCTCAGCACTAGACAATCCATAGTAGTGAAAATACATATCTACCAACTCTTGTAGTGGCTCTCTAATCAAGTCTATCTTTTGATTGACAAATGTCTCTGTCTTTGTCCTTTCATAACCTATCTCTGTTGCCGTCTTTTGACTAGTTCCATCACTAAGCCACGCAGCTATTGTAGAACTAGATAGATTAAGTGCAAATGCGGTATCGTTTAGTATAGTCTGCTTTTGTACTCTAATCTCTTCTGCTCTCAATGGTGCTTGCAGTGGCAAAGGTTGCCCGTCTTTATCGCTACCTTGAACATTGTCATAAAAGCTAAACACCATTGGGTCTAATGCTTTCTTTCTAGCGTCTGGGTCGTTGGGGTGGACTATGTCCTCGGGCATCATTACTCTAAACCTTGTCCCATAAACTTCTAACCTTTCAAAGAATTTGAGCTGGTCGTATTGGTAGCTCTCATTCATAAGTAAATCTGCCAATGGTTGACCAAACGGCATTTTAGGAAATGCTGGTATGTTTTGACTAAACTTGATTACCCTAACACCTAAGTCCTCATCAAAAGGCAACAACACACAGTTTTTAAATCTTCAAAATCTCCTAGCTGCGTCCAACTATCGTCAGTCTCAATAATACCATAGTCGTCTTGCAATCTCTGTTGAACATACTGTGGCACATCTTTCCATGCAACAGTAGGCCGTGGTTTTTGGTTAAATGTCATATTAGAACTTGTTCTATAGATAGAGTAGTGTGCCATTGGGTATTTCTTTCCCGTTATGTCGTCATACTTAAAAAATCTCTCTTCACACAAATAGTACTCTGTTGTAGAGTTGATTGTATTCTTGTATGTGTCTATAAAACATCTAACGCTCTCAATGTCTCCATAACTGTCTACTGTTATAAAGAACTTGTCCATTGGCAAAGCGTCTAGCTTTAACTGGTTAGAGTTGTCTCTATTCCACTTTAGTAGACTAGCTCCACCCTCTATTGCATAGCCATAAGCTTCCTTGATTGCGTCATTTAGATTGCTTTGTTTAAACGGCTTAGAGTTGATGTGCAAGTTAGTATTTATATCTGTTGTGTTGAATACAATAGGTTTGTTAAAAACTGTGTGCAATATACCTTGCCCTATCTTTTGCAAAAACAAGCTAGGCAAAACTCCATACTCAATATTGTGGAAACCATTTATCCAACCCCTATACATTCCTAGCCGAGGTCTTATAAAACTAGCGTAAAATGTGTAGTACCTAGGTGCTGCCAACAAGAATGTATTGTCGTTCTGCGTTAGACTAAAACTCTCTACACTTAGTTCGTTTCCCACCAAAAATGGTAGATTGAAATTACTAAAATTCTGTATTGTTATCACCCCCTTTGCAATTCATTTTGTAGCTTGTCTAAGAATATCTCTTGACTGTTGTCTCTATCATACAAACTTCGTCTTTCTGGGAAAGACAAACTGTATGGGTTTCTCAATACTGTCATTACTCCATACTGCAAAGCATCAGTACAGTCATTGGGAATATTGTGGTCAATTTGTTTGTTGTCATTGTACCTAAGCTCTTTTATCTGCTTGACTAAGTGGCTGTTTGTATACTGTGGACTAAACCTATCTACATTGACTACACTGAGTATATTTTTGGCAAAAGCTGCATTGCACTCATCTAGTTGGTCACTCTTGTCTAGTTTAGAACTATATGCATAAAGCTTGACACCACGCCAACGCATAAAGTTCTTGTCAGTCTTGGCTTGAACTTGCATTTGTCTATACATACCAGACGCCGAGTCAAATGTCATTATTAGCGGCAAGCGTCTGTCACTATTGAAGTGCTTTTGGATATAGTCTAAAAACTCTACTACCTTGTCACACCTTTGAGTTAGAGCAGGCTTTTCTGGCAACTCTTTCATAGAGATATATAAACTTTCTTGTACTCTCAACTGTCCATTTTTGTGTACTGTTATTGCACTACTCGCCAATGCGTCCCTACTCTCTGCATCGTCTACTGCTATGATTATTGAATTTATAATTGCATTTAAACCCAACTTTCTATCTGTCACCATAAGCTGTTCTCTTGGGATATAGTGATTTGTAGTTACAAAACTATGGAACACACTATCCCAACCAGCTGCTTCTAAATCCCCTAAATACATTTGCCTATATGTCTCAATATCAGTTTTCTGCATTTGAGCTATATGCTCCAACATATCTTTGGGTAGCCACTTCTTGATACAGTGATAAGTAGGTTTAAGTGTAGTCCATCTTTCTTTGTCTACTGTGGTCTTTTCTTTGTAATAGTCATCAAACCACATAGCTTTGCGGCCTGGGTTTCCAGCCAAAACAATCTTAGAATGTCCCGCTTTCATTTGACGCATGAATGTGGACAAACAGTTTTCTAGTATGTTTTTGTTGTGTAGCTTTTGCACTTCGTCCATAATAAAAAGGCTAGCAGGTCGTATTGCCCTCTTGCCTTTGGTAGCATTTATATTTGTAAAGCGTTTGTTTGAACAGCATAAGCTCTAATACAGTGCTTAAAGCGTTTATTTTTTATCTCTTTGTTAGAGAATATCCACTCGTTGTTGTCATTTAAGTTATTGCTCTCTATAAAAGCTTTGAACTCATTGAGTACTCCGTCACCAGCATTAGACAAACTATCCACTCCTACAATGATGTCATAGTTGACATAGTGTAAGTAGTACACATACATAAGCCTAGACAACCCACTAGACTTCCAACTAGCTCTTGGACTATACCACAAGTGTAGTCTTAGTTTAGGCTCATATATATCTTCAAATGCTATCCTATACTCTTTGGGTACTTCTATCTTGAACTTGCTCATTCACTATCTTCGTCCACCTTTGTGTAGTCACTCTCAATACTAGGGTCATCAGCGTTGTAGCCAACAGACTTATCTACAAAATCTAGTTGCACAGATGTTACTTCACCACTAAGTTCAATGACATCTTTAGGTTTCTCTCCTATGGTATCTCTTATTATTTCAAAAGCTTTAACATTGCCTTGTTTCGCTTGCTCTAATAGTGCAATGGACAACTTTTGTTTCTCTGTACTCCCATCAGTCTTTGCTGTTAATAATGTTAACAATTCTTCTTTTAAAGACTTCCTTGCCCGCCTTGCTTTTCCACTCGCAAAACCACCATTTCTGCCTTTTTGTTCCGCTTCGTTCCCGCTTCGTATTAAATTGTCACTAATTTTCTTGCCCATTTTTTGTTATCAAAAAAGCGACACTTTTAAGCATCGCTTACATAATTTTTTACATTATTTTCTTGTTGACTTTTTTATCAATTTAGCATATAATATTAGTATTGAGACTAAACTGGACTGTTTTCAGGGATGTCTCATTTTTCTTTTATTGGGTTTATATCATACAACATTGATTCTTCATTATTCATAATTGCAATATTTAATCTACCGACATAAACCTTGCCGCCAACATCAAGGTCACATTCATAGTAAGCCCACTTCCCAATGTATTCATGATTTTTTCTCTCATTGCCAAAACCAATAAATATACTTTGTTGTATTGCCTCTGCTAGATGTGGTGCAACTTTTATTTTTGTGTCGGTCATGACATTGCTATATTTTTTAGCACTAACTGTTCCAATAGCAATCTCAACACCGTCCTTAGCGTTATACTTACCCCTAAGTTCTGTCATGATATAATCCTTAACTAATTTGCGTTTGGTAGCAAAGTCAGTAGCATTTGCTAACTGTTTTTGAATATTAGAAGTCAAGTCAATCTTAACCACTCCGTCATTCTCACTACTACCCCATCATACAAACTGTTAGACCTAGCAAATCTACCTTGTTCATCACGGCTTATTTTGTTTTCGTCAAAATTACTCATTAGTGTGATTGCATTATATCATAATAAAAGCGATAAATCAATTTTCTAGTGTATTTTAGTCGCTATATCCAACAACTCACAACGCTTTTTTACGGCATTGGTTTGCTTTGTGTACATTGTTTTTGCCCTACTTATTGCCATTGCAAATGTCATTCCTATGGCAAAAGTTCTTAGTTTATATTTGTTAATAAAATTAAGTTTAGCATCACCAAATTTGTTATAAGCATTTACAAAGATAGTAAGAACGGCTTTAAAAGTATCTAACGAACGAAAGAAACATTTGGATTTTCTATGTAGGCA
>Ga0209424_1000004_pt1 | contig 111177 bp, 97 predicted proteins | sample TergutNc150M_FD_187288 | JGI IMG/M metagenome (GOLD analysis project Ga0209424, IMG submission 187288) | Nasutitermes corniger midgut segment microbial community from laboratory colony in Florida, USA - Nc150M (SPAdes) (version 2) | ecosystem: Host-associated > Arthropoda: Insects > Digestive... | reverse complement strand
TATGATTGCTTTCTCATATCCTTTTCCCCCTAAAATAATAAATTATTTTTTTACTTTTTTCAGGGTACTTACCTAGCCAAATCCTACAAAATATGTCTTACCCAGGATAACATCTTATGTAAAATTTCTAGTATCATACCATGATACTAGTATCATGTCAAACATTTTCACATATGTTTTTTCGTAATTTGTAAGTTTTTTGATAGGCAATTGTAATATAAAAGAAATCATATTAAACATTTAAAATATGATTTCTAAAAATAATTTATAGTATTTTACACACGCAATCAAACCTTATCTTTATTCAATATATATTTAGTATTATCACAAAAATGTGTACCAACTATACACATACCTACACCTATTAAAAAATCTAAGTGTATTGATAAATTTATTTCACACTATTGCATCTCCTTACAAATAAAACCTTATTCTATTTTATTTACTACTTTGATTAAATAAACTTCTTAATATTTTCACTTGAGTATTTATTGCTGGAGTCATAAACATTACAAACACTATAAAAGATAATATACTAGCAACACTATTAGACAAAAAATATCCAACTATCAACGCCACAATGCTACAAAACAACGAAATAATATTAATTAAACTTAAACACCTATGATACCTAAATGATACAAAATACACTATCACAAACAAAACACAAGAACACAACAACGCTACCAAACCAATATACTCATCTATTATCAAACTATTGTTAGAAAATATTGTTGCAATTATTGTAATCAACAAACTCAAATAAAATAATACTATAGTCTTTTGATTTCTATTGATATTTTCAAATACATTATGCTTTTTAGATAAATCATATCTCATCAAATAATCAATCAGTACAAGATTTAATTTATTCTTATTTAAAAAATAACCAACAATATATATACATAATTGTATACCCAATCCTAATACAACCAACAGTATTTGAATTGTTTTATCATAAAACAAACCAAAAAAGAAAAAGAAAATTGCTACAAAAAATATTTTATAATAGTACGAAACTTGCCCCAATGCACGCAATATAGGCTTTTTTTCTTCATCTATCAATCTAACTTCAATCAATGACACTGCAAGCATCAAAACTACAAATATATGTACCGTTAAAGCATACAATATCTGCCAACCATTTTCAAACTCTCCAGTACCATTTTGTACAACGCTAGAAAAATAATATATTAATACACCATACAAAAAATGCAAAAAGAATATAGAATTAATTATACTTGCTCTAACAATAATATTTTTTAAGGTGTATCTATTTTTTTCTTCAAACTTTTTGAACACATTGTCCATTAACACCACCCTATTATATCTAAGCATTAATTTGGCAACCAATACATAATTTGATACTATGCATTGATTGCCAATTAATGTCCTTACATAATTTACAAGTTTCTACCTTACATAAGACCCAGTGGGTACACCACAAAAAGTTGTTATTACTACTGACTTATTTTGTATTATTGCTTCAATTAAATTTATTGCAAAAACCATTACTTTAGCTAGTATATATATCAATACTGTAAACATCCAAGGAGCCAGAGCAGCAAGAGCTGCTGACACTGTGACTATACCCGCCGCAATAGTTGAAGTACTTATCCACCCTGCAGCAATAGCAACGGCAATGGTAGCTGCTGTACAATACGCACCAAATGTTGCAATAGCAACTATATTTACACACATATCATTGCTTATTACAATCTCTCCATCAAACCAACCTCTCTCTATAGAATTTTGTAAATCAAAATCTTCTATATTTTGGATGTAGATATTTTCAAACAAGTAAATCAATTTATTTATTGTTGGCTCAATTTCTCTATACAAATTTTCAAATCCACTTATATCCAACAAACTTATTTCGCTATCAACCAACTGACTTTCAGCAATTTGTTGCAGTTGAAAAAAATTATTTTGCAATTGTATTTTTGTACCTTGTGTTGCTTTTTCATCATTAGTTGGACTACTATTAGCCAACGACGGTACTGTACTTTGACTCTTTATACTACTTACCATCACCGCAGTGACTGACAGTACCAATACTAGAGCTAGTACTATTGTCATAGTCAACTTGCTCAAACCCTTTCTTGAATATGATTGCTTTCTCATATCCTTTTCCCCCTAAAATAATAAATTATTTTTTTACTTTTTTCAGGGTACTTACCTAGCCAAATCCTACAAAATATGTCTTACCCAGGATAACATCTTATGTAAAATTTCTAGTATCATACCATGATACTAGTATCATGTCAAACATTTTCACATATGTTTTTTCGTAATTTGTAAGTTTTTTGATAGGGAGCATTGTAAAATGAAAAGCAACGGTAAAAGAATAGAGATTATCGGTAGGCTAAGTTTAATAAAAAAAATTAAATTTAAAATAAAAAAGCAATAGGAAAAGTACAACTATAAGTAAGTAGTTGTACAAAAGGTTGTACAACACAATAAAAAATCATATATCAATATCAAAAAAGACAAACTAAACAAATCATATTTTGTTTTTAATATTGTTGTACAACACAATAAAATCATATATCAATATCAAAAAAGACAAACTAAACAAATCATATTTTGTTTTTAATATTATTGAGTATATTAGACAACAATGTCAAGTGCCATATCTTATAGCACTTGACATTGTTTTTATTTTACTTAATCAAATTTTTCTAATTTTGTAGCTGTACCGTCTTCAATTTGACTTGCATCAACTTGAGTATTTTCCAAATTTTGTATATCTGCTTTTCTAATACTCAATACTTTATTTATATAAACAAACATACTTATAGAAAAGAATACAGAACATATTAATACGCAACACCAATTTCTATAAAGCAAAGCATTGTCATCGGGAAATCTAAAGATAGATACAAAAGACAAAATCAACAATAATGTACAGTACAAAACTAAAAATATGATTCGTCTAACACAATTTTTGGTTGAAATTATCTCAAAATATTTTTTTAATTTAGTAAAAGATATAATTATATAAAAAAGTAATATATAATTAATACTTTCAGTTACACCTCTCACTATCGCCCATATCAACTCGCTTCTATCCATAATTTATCTAAAACCTAATTCTGCCATCGTATCCACCATTGTCAATAATATCCAAAATATTGCCTACTACCCCACCTACACTAAACCAACTGAGCAAAGTGTTGTCAGATTGAGATTTTAATATCTTCTCTACACCCGACAAAAAAGCATCCAACACAGTAATAATTTTAGCTATTGTCCACAATGCAGCTGGAACAGCTTCTTTTATTGCCTTAACAAAAAGAGATTTTCCAACAAAAGGAATAGCTTTCAATGCCCACAAACTACCATTGACTAAAACAAATGCTACATCTATAGTATATATGACCCATTTTGTTTCAAGATCTACTATATATTTTGTTTCTATCTTAGAACTATCAATTGTACCTATGTTGTAAGTATTGTCAATATTCACAAGATACAAATCTTGCTTGAGTTGTTGCAACAATTTAGTTGACTGATTTTCTAAATCTTTTATATAATCTACAACTTTGTTATCTAGATATATCGATATATCTTTTGGTATATCTATACTAACTCTATCATGTTCAATGTTGAGATACTCTACCAACAAATCATCACAATTTGTATTGTCATCGTCAATCAATGTTTTTTCCACATCATTTGACTCAATATGTGACAATACTGCAGTATTAATCCTATTAGCTTTTATCTCAAGTGTTGCCACTTGACTATTGCCACTTTTCAATACTACAAACCCTATTGCACTAAGCAACAGCACCAATACTAGAGCAAGTACTATTGTCATAGTCAACTTACTCAAACCTTTTCTTGAATATGATTGCTTTCTCATATCCCTTTCCCCCTAAAATAATAAAATTATTTTTTTACTTTTTTCAGGGTACTTACCTAGCCAAATCCTACAAAATATGTCTTACCCAGGATAACATCTCTATGTAAAATTTTTTCTAGTATCATACCATGATACTAGTATCATACCATGATACTAGTATCATGTCAACCATTTTCACATATGTTTTTTTGTAATTTACATTATTTTTTTGTGTCAATTATAAAGTAAAAAGCAACGATTGGTATAAATAAGTTTGGTTTGGTAAAATGAAAATAAATTGCAATACTTTTAAACACTTACCAAAACTTATAACACTGAATTATATTTAAATTTTATTTGATATATTATTATCTCAAATATCCAAAACTGAATACGCAATACTACAAAAACAACCATAATTTTGTATGGCTGTTTTTGTAATATACTAACTAATAAAGTTTGATTCTAATTTATATACAACCAAATAAAGAAGTGTAAAAATAGAAGTACATTAAGATGGAAAGAAGTATATTTTAATAAAATCAACCTTAAAGTGTTAGGGGTTTTGAATTCGCAACCAAAAATAACTTTTTTTGTTCTTTGGCGTCAAAAAATATTGTTGCTTTTGTTGATTGTTTGTATAATATTATCCTATTATTAATGACTGCCAGTTGTACACTCACAAAAGAATACTACAACAAAATACAAATAATTCCGCCCTTCCCCTCATTTACTATGCGTGACAAAGTCCTACGCATTTTTTTGCGAGCATCTTCTGGCATAGAATTTATTTTGCTATTAAGCCCTTCACCTACCAAATTTTGCAATGATTTGCCAAACATATTGGCGTCCCAAATACTCTTAGGGTCTTGATTATACTGAGTAGTGAGATAATCTACTAGTTCTTGGCTCTGTTGTTCTGTACCCAAAATACTACTAACTTCACTATGAATATCTACTTGCATAATATGCAAGCTACTTGCAGTAGCTCTCAACTTGACACCATACTTGTTGCCTTGTTTGTATATTTTAGGGTCTTCTAGTGTCATATCCTCAAGACTTGGACTTACTACTCCATAACCATCAACCCTTGCTGTATCCAATGCCGTACGCATTTTATCAAAGTTGTGTTTGGCTATAGCCAACTCCTTTATGTTTGCCATTAATGCAAACTCATCTGCTATATCCAATCCACATTCATCACTCAATGCACTAAAAAATAGATTTGGATTTGGTTGCAAGTTATAAGAAATACTTCCTGTAGCAAGGTCAATATTGTCTAATGCAAAACCTTGAAAAAATTCATTTTGCTCAAAGCCTGACACAACTCGTTCGTAATCACTCATTTTGCACATGTTGCTAGATAACTGCAAAATATTGTTCATCATATTCCCAATAATCTTATTATCAATATCCAATGCCTGCAACCATTTTGGCATATTGACATCAATATTGACCAAAGGAAACTCATACAACAATTTTTCAAAAATACTATTCAAATCTTCTTGAGACAAGTTTTGACAATTGATTGGCAAGACTGGAGCATTGTGTCGCTCTTGCAAAGATTGTGCTAATTTGACAGTCTCAGCACTACTAGGAACTATAGTATTCAATACTATGACAAATGGCTTACCCAACTCTCTTAGCTCACCTATAACCCTTTCCTCGCTTGCTACATACGCATTGCGAGGCAAGTCTGTCCCAATACTACCATCTGTAGTCATTACAATACCTATAGTACTATGCTCTCTAATCACCTTTTGAGTACCAAACTCAGCTGCTTCACTAAAGGACATATCTCTATCTGCCCAAGGAGTCTTGACCATGCGCGGTTTGCCGTTTTCATCTACATGCCCACTCACACCATCTGCCAAATACCCAACACAGTCTACCAATCTAACCTTTAGCTCTATACCATTGACTTTGATAGCAGCTGCTTCACTAGGCACAAATTTTGGCTGCGTAGTCATGATAGTCTTGCCATCAGCTGATTGTGGCAACTCATCACGCATTCTATCTTGCAAATGTGGTTGCTTGACATTTGGCACAACCAAACTCTCCATAAACTTAGTGATAAAGGTAGACTTGCCAACTCTCACAGGTCCTACTACCCCTACATAGATATCTCCATTGGTACGATTGGCAATATCTCCATACAAATCAAACTCTTTTTCTTGCATAATATATTTACTCCTAATATAAGATCATTTTAAAATTTATAAATTATTTTAAAAATCTCCAAATTGTTATCCCCTGCAATATCATCTATGCAAGAAGACATTATTATAGTCAATATATATGTTTTGTTGTACAATTTTATGATAGCAAAAATAAGGTTTAATAAATACCTATATAATACAAATTACTAGTACAACATTTTGTTTTATATAAATAAAAACTTTACAACATTTACGGGCTAAACACAAACATTACAATACTCAAATAAACTCTAATACTGTTTCTCTTGTCTAATGTTTGTATCTTATTGTTAATATCCGCTAGTTATACACTCTATAGTAGATAACTAAGCAAGCAACACATGTATTTGACAAATCTATCCAAAAATGGTATAATAAAGGTTATGGAAAATACTAGCAGCAATCAACTGCAATTTAGTGATTTAGGATTGGACAAGCGTTTGTTGGATGCTTTAGTACGAGAAGGTTATGTCACTCCCTCACCTATTCAATCTCAAGCTATACCACCAGCTTTAAATGGTCAAGATATATTGGGTTGTGCTCAAACAGGTACAGGCAAAACAGCAGCATTTGCATTGCCAATTATACAAAAGTTGATACTTAATCCCCCCTCCAAGACTTTGTTATCATGCCCACCAAACAAAAGAGCTAGGGCGGTTATTTTGACACCTACTAGAGAATTGGCTTTGCAAATAGAGCAATCTTTTAAAGCTTATGGAAGGTATACAAAACTAAAATGCAGTCTACTTATTGGTGGGGTATCTCAATATCCACAAGAATTATCACTCAAACAAGGTGCTGACATAATTATTGCCACACCGGGGCGACTCATTGACTTGTTATGGCAAGGGGCATGTGAATTAGCCAATATCAATACTCTAGTATTAGACGAGGCAGACCGCATGCTTGATATGGGCTTTATCAACGATGTAAAACGCATTATAGAATTTTTGCCACAAAATAGACAAACTCTATTTTTTACAGCAACGATGCCTTTAGAAATTCGCAAATTATGTGATACAATATTAAAGTCACCCGTTTCTATATCAGTCACACCCCCTTCAAGCACTGTAGACAAAATAACTCAATTCGTTTATCTCACTGACTATAGCACAAAACCCGACTTGTTATTGTGGATACTACAAGAGCAAAATATCAAATCAGCAATAATTTTTTGTAGAACAAAACATGGTGCAGATAGATTAGCTACAAAACTAGAAAAGGCTAATATCAAAACTGCTAGTATACACGGGGACAAATCTCAAGGTGCTAGACAAAATGCTTTATCTGGATTTAAAGCGGGTAGAATAAATATGCTTGTAGCTACAGACATAGCAGCAAGAGGTATAGATGTAGATGCCTTGGGATATGTCATAAATTACGAATTGCCAAACGAACCTGAGACTTATGTACATCGCATTGGAAGAACAGGTAGGGCAGGCAATACAGGCATAGCAATTTCACTATGTGATTACGATGAGAAAGATTATCTAAAAGATATAGAAAAACTCATAAAAAAACCAATAACTCAACTTGACAGTCCATACCCAATGACTGTATTTGTAAAAAAAGAAAAAAAGACACAACCCCGTCGCTCACAAAAAAATAAATCTAAACCTAATAATTTGCAAAAATCTAATACACAAAACAAAAAAAATCAACAAAAGAATTATCACAAAAAAAGTTCTAACAAATCAAATTTAATTAACAATACAAAAAAGGACTAACTCACAATCCAATAAATTGGTGAAATTAGTCCTTTGTTTGTTGCTATATTTAATCCTATGATTATTTATTCTAATGATACCTTTCGTTGTCTCTAGATACATAATTTTGTGACTGTACACTATCTTGCTCTACGCCATACCCATTGTTACGATTTCTCGTAGCAAGTCTTTCAACACCATTTGGGACATAAGATTGTCTATTATACCTATTTGCGTTTGAACTAGAGTAGTACCGTGGGGAATTGCTTTGAGGTATATTTCTCTCATCTCGTGGAGCATATCCTTGAGGTATATATCTCTCACTTCGTTGAATATATCCTTGAGGGACATTCCTCTCATTTCGTGGAGCATATTCTGGATATTGTGGATTGTAGTTATTTTCACTCATTCTTGGATTTAGCCCAAGTTGTGTCCTGTAAAAGCGACCTGAAAATGTACGACTATTGTCAACTCTTTCATTCAAATTACTACTAGAGTCCAAATCTATGTCAAAAGCTTTTCTTTGCAAGTGCTTTACAACAATACCTAAAACTGCCAATACAATTGCAACAATACTTAAAGATATATAAACAATAATGCCCGTTCCCAATCCAAACTCTATCCCCTCATCCTCAGTCAAGATTTGTGTCAAATAACTATTGATACAAAGATAAAAGCCCAATACAAGCAATGCATAAACAATCATTGAAACAATAATGGTTGTAGAAAATGTTGGAGCTTTATTGCTATTTTCTTTGGGGACATAGGTAAATAGCGTTATTACTCTTACAAACACCATGATAGTTGCAATCAACAAACACACTACAGCTAGCCCAAACATTAATATTGCTGCACCATCAGCACTATAAAAAAAGAAACCAAAATCAAAATTGCTAAAGAACGAATTTATACCACCTATCAAGGTATAATCACTACTACTTATTCCCTCAGCATTTAATGACACCAACGGCAAAGCAACAGTTATTATAGTTGTTGCAGCAACCAATATCGCTGCTATCAACACAAGAAGTTCAAATAGTGTATGGGCAATTTTAGTATTTGCACCACTCTCATTTTTGTATTCCAAATTATTTTGAGAATACCCTTGCATGGAGTCTAATTGCAATGGTCTTATTCGCCTTCCTCCATTATTTTCTTGAGGCATAGGTACATATCTATCATTTGGTTGATAATACGGACGATTGTTATTTTTCATATTATTTGTCTATTCTCCTTGTAATCATTTCTTGCCAAAGTATCATTTTTGTTTTAGTACACAAAATCTATATACTAGTAGTTGTATGCTTATGCCCTGAGCCATTCAATTATAAACAACCTATTATCTTCTACTATTTCGTCAACTTCCACAATGGATTTAGGATTAACAATCATTGGAATCCCACCAGTCAACACAACCAAAATACTAGTATCTAAAGGATTGATTACATATTGTTTTTGTTTTATAGCCACAGTCTTTGGTGATAGTTCACTTGTTTTTGTAGCCCAAATACAAATAATTATTATATCTAAAATGATACCACCAACCCAACCCAAAACACCAAAGTTAACACCACCAAGAATTAAAATCCACAACATTCCAGAAAAAATGCCAGTGATTTTTAATGCTCTATTTGTCATATATATCAACCCCTTCTATACCTTGGATTGTATCCATAACCATAATCATATTCAGGCTCTACTCTAGATGTTGGCAATTGTTGCCTTATGGCTCTACTCGTTGCAACCTGCCTAAAATCAGGTTGAATTTGAGAATATCTATTATCTATTGGATAATAGTTGCCATCATGTCTTTCTTGCATATACGCATAATTGGGATATGTGTAATCATATTGGTAATAGTCTTGTAAAGGAGCATAGTCATCTTGAATATAATTATTGCCCATTATATCACTATATGCATAATTATCATACGATTGTGTGGGAGTTGAATATTCATTTCTTTTATTATAAGCTTGCTCATTTCTATGGACTGATGGCAAATTATATGATGGTTCTGCCATAGGTTGTCTTACTTGCAACGCTTTACGCATATCTCTACCATTATTCTCAACATAACCATCAACAACAATAGCACCACTCGTTTGTACAATCCTTACCACAATCCCTGCCAACATTATTACAATAGCTGAAATTGATAATACCAAAACAAATATAAGTCCAGTACCAAGTCCAAACTCTGCATCAAAATTTGGATTATTACTCCAAAAATCTTCAAAATAACTCTTAATACAAAAAAAATAACTCAATAGTACAATTGCATACACTGCTAAAGCAATAATCAAAATCAAAGAAAACATAGGTGCAGGCTTGCCATTGTTCCTTGGTTTGTATGCAAGTAGTACCGATATTCTAACGAACCAAGACACAAATACCACAAGCAAACTTAAACATGCAATTCCATACAAAGCTATTCCAATAGTCATAGTATTGTCAAACAACTTCCCAAAATCTGCACCTGACTTAAAAAACTCATCAATCAAATCATACAATCTAGTCTCACTAAAAGGCAATATCGGCAACCAAATTGACAATATACTAAAACCCATAACTAGCACAATTGTCATCAAAAGGAACAATTCAAATCCCTTACAAGAAATCCTAGGCAATCTATTGTCATCAACCAAACTGCCACGCCTAGCATTGTCACTATACTGTGTGTTGGGAAGCCTATCATAACCATCACGACTGTCATAGGCATATTGCGATTGATTGTTCTGTCTAAAATTGTTGTACATAATATCACTCCAATATAAAACGATAATACAACCCCATAATTGTATACAAACAATTCTTGTATATATACCATATTAGCATATAAAATATTGATAGTCAATTAATTTATAGGTAACAATATCAACTTTTTTAGTTCCAAAAAAAAGGCATTTTATTAATATTTTATTATTGGAAATACATAGTATATTTGACAAAAAATTAATTTCAAATTATTGTAAAATGTTTTTAGCAACAAAATTTGCGACACAATATGTATACTTATAGTTAATCAAATTCAATAACCAAATAGGAGTTACAAATAAAGTGCATGAAGATAAAAAGAAGTAGTAGTTAAATAAAATCAATCTTAAAGCGTTCGGGAGATTGGGGTTTTCGCAACCACACAAATGCTTTTTTGGTTCTTTTTTGACACCCCAAAAGAACAAGGTTGCTGTTGTTGATTGCTTGTTTCTTATTGTTAATAATATAGTTGTACACTCTCAACCAAATTAAAGTTTATTGCAACAAACAAATCCTACATGAATATAAAATCTTAAAAGTTGATATACTCATTATACAAAGCATTTAGATTATATATTTATTTCATTTTTTTGGATTGATGTATCTAATTGTATACTTTACAATATCACAAACAACAAAAGAAATAGAGCAAGACAAAAATGCCTTGCTCTATCATATATTGCTCATATGCTTTTATAGAATGTGTGCTACATGGATTTGCAACAACACGAACTGTGACTGATACAAGATACTTTGTGAATGATTGCATTGACTCACACAATATTTGTACCAACACCAAATTGCATAACACTAAGCCAAAATTTGTCTAATATTGAAATAATACAATACCATTATTCCAATATACAATTATAAATACAAACTAGATATCTACACAACTCTATATCTTAACCACGATAAATATTTCTATATTTATTTCTATTTGTTTTATTCTTTTTAGCAACTACCACCGCAACTATAACAAATCCTACCAACACAATACCTGCACTTATTGTTATCAACATCAACATATCACTACTGTTAGATTTGCCAAACTTGCCACTCTCACCCGCCAAACCATCACCATTTTGCCCATTGCCATTTGGTATATCTAAGTCTTCATCTTCTACTACAGTTATTTTTGCTTGCTCGCTAGTTGTGCTAAAAACTTCTCCACCTACCACATTGCTAACCACAACATAATAGTACTCATCACCTACCACTTCTCTAGACACATTTAGACTAGCTCTTGTCTCATCTTGCAACATATAGTCGCCATCAGGACTGCCAAATACAACTTGATACCATTGATATTGCAATGTACTTGTGTCACCATTTGGCAACTTTGCAACTACTTCTATTGTAACTGTTTCACCAATACCAACATTGTCATGTGATTGCGGTTGTGATACTATTATTGGAGTTTTATTGTCTTCAGAATCAATAACATCAACTTTGATTGTCTCACTTGTTGCTGTATACACAATATGGTCAACTTCAAAACTTACTTTTACACGAAAATACTCTACTTTAGCTGTTTTAAATTGATAAGGCATATGCTCTTGCTCTTGTCCCTTCAACTCTCCCCAATCAGTCCCATTGCTCAACAACATCATCCATTGATATGACAAATTATCTTTTGTCCCATCTTTTGCAACAGCATCTACCCAAAAATCCACAATTCTATCAATTACGACAATATGGTCATAACCCGATACTTCATCTACAGCAACTCCATTAATTGTAGGCGTATAGTCCTCAGTATCGCCAATATGAATTTGTGCTATTTCACTGTAAGAACTTCTAGTCAAAACTTCACCTTCAAATTCTAGAGTATTTGTAGCTTGTACAAAATAATAGATAGTTGAATTTTCTGTTGTATCCACTACTAGCGAAGTTTCGGTTGCGTCATCAATAGCTACTGCATTTTGAGTAGACTCAACTGTATTAGAAAACCATTGATAAGAAATTTCACCATTACCTGTAGCTAGTGCTTCTAGAGTATATTTTTCATCTATATCCAACTCAGCTCCAACAGGTTGAATTTCAAACACTGGTTTGGATACTGGACTTTCTAGCACATACACAGTAGCAACCCTACTTGTTTTTTGCAATGTTGTAGATTGATTTTTTGCCTCAACTTGAACATATACATAAAATTGCCTTTCATTAGCCAAAAGCACTATGTTGTTGATAGTAGAGTCACTTTTGATAGTTAGTGTCTCTTTTTTTGCCATCATAGCGGCGGTTTTGAACGCTGCACTATCATCAATATCATTACTAGTAGTACTGATGTACCAATTATATGTTATAAGTGGAGCCTGAGCAAGTCCTTGAGTATTGGCTCTTACATTAATTTCCAAACTTCCATCACCAATACTATATTCTATATTTTCATCTAGATTTTTCTCAAAGTATATACTGCCACTTCTAGCAACATCATTTCTCTGTGCAGATACACTTCCAAAATCCGCTACACCTATGTTGGCAACAAGCATACTTGTTGCTATTGCAAAAGCAATCAACATCGTCAACGCAATACCAAGTATACCCATACTAGTACTAAGTTTCTTCTTTTTCATAATACTCCCTTAAATTCTTATGTTGAGTATATTTGCATACAATAATTGTATTACAATTATACAAAACCATAGACACAAAGATAAATGCAATACACAATCAATCTAAATGCCTAATTAGAACATTGTATAATTATAACACAACAAAAACACAGTTGGCAAATACATGTGAGATTTTTGGGAATACAATATTTTAAAGTAAGCTATATATATTTTCTTATTATTCATTTTTTGTACACACTTATTGTTTTAATAAAAATATCACAAGTTTAAACAGACACACTATATAATTAAATCTAAATAAAACAAGAGTGTACAACAAGTGTTATTAACAATAGAATACAAACAGTCAACAAACAAGATTCATTCTTTTTTGACGCCAAAAAAGAATCAAAAAAGCATTTGGAGGGGGGATTCGCCCCCCCCCCGAACACTTTATGGTTGTTTTTATTTATGTGTTTAGTTTTTTATCTTAATTCATTGTATTTGTATACTATCAATAAAACAACAAACCTATTGCATGTTGCATACAATAAGTTTGTTGTTTTTCAATTTATCAAAAATATAAATGTTTATATTAAATACAACTTGTGTATAAATTTATTTGCAACAAAGTAATATTGCTCATACATTTAATAACAGCTATTATTATCATCATTTTGTTGATTATTGTATTTGTTGTTATACAAACTATTATTGTTGTTTTGACTAGAATAACTATTGTTGGTAAGTGTATTGTTGCGACTTTTCCTATTTCCACTACTATATGCTACTCTATTTTTATTTCGTTTAATCATTATTATTGTCACAGTCAATACCACGGCTACCACAAATACTCCACCAACACTCCATCCAATTATTGTCATTAAATTGCTATCTACACCCACTTCTGTCGGTGAATTAGGGTCTATAGGTGGATTGTGGATAGCTATCCACTTAGCATGAATAATTCTTGGAATCCAATCTAAGTTTATATCTTCAGGAGATACTCTGCATTCCATATTTTCATCATACCATTGAGTGCCTAAAACTTCATAACTTTTATCTTCATCATTCCATTCACCAATGCTATCATAAAATCCAGCAAATTTATATCCTTCTCGTGTAGGTATTTTTCTTCCACTATTTAAAGGAAGATTCCAATCCGCCCACGCTATATTGTCTTCTACTGTAGTCCCTCCAAGACTTCCTCCATTTGGATTTAGCATTATTGGTCTAATTGGTCTAGCACTAACAAATGGATACAAAGTTATGTCATGATGTTCATCAAAAACTTTTGCTCTAATAAATTTATATTTTTCACCATCACGATCACTTCCATAGTACAAAAGTCCATTGCCATCTTTTTCAGTATACAAACCATAATATCCCGAACTTGGTCTATAAATATAATTTATTGGTGGAACAAGTTCACCAAATGTAGCTTGTACAGAGGGGATTTGAAGACCATTTTCACTAACTTTTGCAAAAGAAATTGTATAAACTTCTTCCCACTTTGCATATAGTGTACAATCTTCTTCCTTGTCCCATTTACTAACAGGATTCATATCTTCATCATAATACTTATTTCCATCTTCTACTCTATCATAATATCCTTTAAAAACATACCCTTCTCTACTAGGTGCTACTACTGCTGTAGGCATATAGTCTCCTAACATTACGACTACTTCACTTGTTCCACCAATCCCACCATTCTTGTCCAATGTTACTGTATATACATGTTCTTGTCGTATCCACTTTGCATGCAAGGCTCTTGGCATATCACCATATGCTACAGCACTTCTAACACTGTTCATATCAGCATCATAATACATGTCCCCATATGCTTCATATGTCTCTACATCTATGTTGCTATAATATCCATCAAATATATATCCCGCTCTAGTTGGGGCTTTTTTGCCACTGGGCATAGGCTGACCTTTACTAATTATAGCTATATTATTCTCTACACTCCTATCCGTTTCTCCAAAATTTGGATTGAGTACAATACCTATTTCCGCATCAGTGTTAACCGAAGTATAAAATGGATACAATGTCATATCTTGCGATATATCCCACTTTGATACCCCCAACATCTTTTCGCTATTCTCCCACAATGCACTATTATTTTGCCCCATCAATACATTGGGAATAACAAAATACAACTTCCCCAAACCATTTTGGTCACCACTAAAATATCCCAAAAATGAATGGTCTAATGCAATACCACCTTTTTCAAAAGGTCCAATATACCTACCCAATACAGTTCCCAACTCTACTCTAATTGACGGAGCTGGCTTATAGTTTATAACTGAATGAGTTGCAAAGTCTATATTATATTCTTCTCTCTCTAATTCATCTAAATTATTATTTGTGACTTGATGATAATGTTGACCATAATCCAAATCTCTACCTATCAACAACTCTCCATATCCAACAAACAGACTAAATATTATTAAGATAGATAGATAGATAGATAGATAGATAGATATTTTTCTCTCCTTAAACATACTTTTTCCTTTTTCATACATTTATCAACCCTTATTTATTGAAAGTGTACAACAAGCGTTATTAATAATAAGACACTAGCATTAAAAAAACCAACATTATTCTTTTTTGGCATCAAAAAAGAATCAAAAAAGCTATTGCGAGATTGCGAATCCCCACCAAACGCTTTTTGGTTGTTTTTCTTTAAGTATTAATTCTTCCCATATTAATGACTATAAATTACCATATTTGTACACTCATTTTTATTCATATACTTTGTTGCTACTATTGATTATTCATTGATTTGCCAATATACTTTTATTTGTATACTATCATACATTATATATTTTATCACTTAATTGCATTTTTGTAAATTATTCACATATATTTATAGTTTGTTAATAATTTACATTGTATTTATAAATATTTTAACTAAAAACAAACATCACTACACACCAATTCATATATTGATTATATTGCTCACTATCACATTATTTCAATACACAACAACAATACAATTTTTGTATTGCTACAATAGTATTAGATCGTGTATAAGTAGCGGATATTGACAATAAGATGAAATAATCACAAAACCAGAGTTATTTTTTGACGCCAAAAAAATATGGGGGGGGTGCGAATCCCCCCCCCCACAAACCCCAGAACGCTTTAAGGTTGGTTTTATTTTAATGTTACTTTCTTTCCATCTTAATATAATCTATTTGCACACTCCTTAGTATCAATATACTTATATTTATTTGTGAAATATTATCTACTTACACTCTCTTGTTCTACAGCTATTGCTTGTTTTTCTAATTTAGCAAATTTTTTATGCTCTTTAATATGCTCTATCAGTATCTTTTTAATTTGCAAAAAATCCTTTGATTTACGCAATGCACCTCCTAGCAAATGTGCCGTATGAATATCTATATGCAAGTCATGACGGTCTATTTCTTCTACCTCAAGTTTTTGTTTTAAAGCATTTGTATTCTCCAAAGTAGCTCTCTTGATATGCAATGTATCTAGACTTTGACTATTCTCCCATCCACCATACCCCAAAGCATCCAACATTTTGTGTCTCATAGTATCACTCAATTTACCCTCTTGGTCAAACAACAGTCCATTTTTTAGCAATTCAAACAACATGTTTTGTTTAGCAGCAGGCGTATTAGACAACTCATTGACTGTATCAAACACGACATCATCACTATTCAAATCACTAGACTTCCAACTCAACAGTTCAACTTCGTTATCATCACCTACTATCCTATCAAGTCTACCCGCTACTGCAAACTGCCTATACATACGCAATACAAATTGTGCTAATTGCCTTATTGCTTGTTTGATTGATTGTGCCGTTAGACTTAACCTTGTATCATCTTGTTCTAACAACAACTGTATAGCAACCCCGCTAGACACTTGCCCTGGGATATCACTATTTCGCACTATCTCAGATACTCCACTTATAGTAATAAACTCATTTCTAAGCCTATCCTCTTCGCTATTAAATTCGGGCGGCAACCGTCCACTATCCAACATTCTAGGTATACTCCCACCTTGTCTATAAGCCAAAATTTTGCCAGGAGCCAATCCTTCTTCTGTAAGATTGTCTATATCTACACTACCATCTTCTACCGCTAGCACTCCTACTGCCAATCTATTAAGAAATTCATGTTTTCTATTCTTGACAGCATTGTAAGCTCGTTGTATAGGTATAGCTCTCTCTATTACACTCAATCCAAAAAAACTCCCAGGAACAAACAAAGCATTCTGCTTTACAAAAGGCAATTCCAACTTGCCATCACTACCTATAAAATAAGGCAAATCACCATGATACAACAATACATCACCTGATACAATAACCAATTCTCCATTTGGCAAATGCTTGTTAGGTCTAGTATATCTCTCCACAACTATACAATAATCTTCCTGCACTTTTTCTCTCTCCATTGATAAACCATGATTGTTCTGAACAACAAACCTAACTACATCCAAGTCCAAAATAGTATTTTTGCATTTTTCTATTCTCTTTCCCCATATTTCTTCAATATCATCAATATGCATAGCTTTGGCATGAATTATACTGTTGCAGTCAGCAATAGTGTCTACCGCCAAAGTATCTGGAAATATTTCAAAGGGCGAACAACTATCAATACGCACATCCCCTTCAAATAATTCGCTATTTATCTTGTCCCCAACCCTTTTACCCATATTACTATCCCAACTTATCTTATAAAAAGAACTTCCTGTAACTTCACTCCAAGCTGTAGCCTTGGCAACAATTTCATCAAAGTTGATTTTTTGATATACGCACTCCAAAATTTTGCTACTTACAACGGCTGCTCTAATATCTTCTTCATCGCCACTAGATGGTCGTACACTCATTTTGGGACGCACTCTACCCAATTTAGCAAGACGAGTCTCAATAATAGGGGCAATATGGTTGTATGTCTCTCGTTCCTGCCAATAATAATCGTTGTCAGTATCTTCAATATCACCCCTAATTCCAATTTGACTATGTTGATTGCCAAGCCAAAAATTGATGTTGAGTCTCCACTTGGACTCCATATACCGTCTATCCATACGGCGTTTTTCAAAGTCAAGTTGCACATCTTTAACTATATCCTCTTCACTTTTAAGAATTGTGATATTAGAATCATTTAAATTGACTTGTTTTTCTGTCTCTACAATTTTGCTTACTACTTGTGATTTTTTGTCATCAATCATATTATTCTCCAATTTTATAGTACTAGATAATAATTGAGTATAACCAAAAAATAGTGCCATAATTACGACATTGTTTTGACAATCTTTCAAATCTAAGTAGTTTTCAACACAATATGAGTATATAATTATTACATTAAGATAAAGAAAAATAACACCCAAATAAAATCAAGAGTATACAAATAGAGTACATTAAAATGAAAAAACTAAACACAAATAAATAAGAACAACCTTAAAGCGTTCGGGGGTTTGGTGGGATTCGCAACCCCCAAGAGCTTTTTTGATTCTTTTTGGGCGTCAAAAAAGAATCATGTCTATTTTATTGTTAATATTCGCTCGTCGTATACTCTCCAAAAATTTTTAACCAAAATTTTGTTTGACAATTATTGTAAAATTATGCTAATATCGTGGCATTACAGTTGGGTGATATGGCTCAGTAGGTAGAGCACGTCCTTGGTAAGGACGAGGCCATGGGTTCAAATCCCATTATCACCTCCACATCAACAAAAAAGGTATCTAGCACAACATACTAGATACCTTTTTTTAATATTCACATGAATATTATTATATCAATCAAACATACTAACCGTAGGAGATTGAAAATGAAAGAACAACAAAACAATCAAACTTTACAACAATCTATTGGTTTTGCCACTGTCTCCATGCAACAAGCTCAAAAACTGTTGCCAAGAGAACACTGGCTTGTATTGGGTACAATTTATGCCGACTTAGCAAAACCATATCCCACAAAAATATTTGATAGGAATAAGTAATTATGAAAGAACAACAACAACTTTTAGAAGCTATCATGCAAGCTGATATGGCTTGTATAGATTTGAATCTTTATTTGGACACTCACCCTGACTGCAAAGAAAGTCTCAAGCTATACAGTCAATATGCCAAAGACTCTAAACAACTAACACAAGAGTATGAAAGCAAATATGGTCTTATAAATGCTGTAGATATCAACAATGAGACCCACTTTGATTGGGCATCTCAACCATGGCCATGGCAAATAGGAGGCAACTCATAATATGTGGATTTATCAAAAAAAATTGCAATGTCCAGTCAACATTACAAAATGTGACCCAACAGCTGCTAGACTAATTATGACACAATACGGAGGACCAGATGGCGAAATTGGTGCATCTTTGCGTTATTTGTCACAGAGATTTGGTATGGTTACCCCTCAAGCAATATCACTATTGAGTGATATTGGCACAGAAGAACTAGACCACATGGAGATTGTAGCAACTATGGTACATCAACTAACTAGAGATTGTACCAAAGAAGATATCAAAGCCAACAATTTTGATGCAGGATATATAGAGCATGGTTTTGGGATTTATCCACAAAGTGCAGCTGGTGATGCCGCAAATGCGTTGTCATTTCAATCAAAAGGAGATCCAATATCCGATCTGTACGAAAATCTAGCTGCCGAACAAAAGGCAAGGGTAGCATATGAATATCTAATCAATATGATAGACGACCCAAATGTTATCAAACCTCTACAGTTTTTGAGAGAAAGAGAAATCGTACACTTTCAACGCTTTGGAGAAGCTCTCAATTTTGTGAAAGAACATATGGACAAGCGACACATGTTTTATATGAACCCACAATAAAAATGCAAGTAAGCAAAAGTATATTAGAGACTATACAAGTCATTGACATTAATAAAATATAACAGTCTCGTTATCAAAAAATTTTATTATAAATAATTAATTTAAAATATACACAACGGAGCGTTATTAATAATAAAATACAAACTTTCAACAAGACAAACATTATTCTTTTTTGAAGCCAAAAAAGAACCAAAAAAGCTTTTGAGGGGTTGCGAATCCCCCCAAACCCCCGAACGCTTTAAGGTTGATTTTATTTTAAGTTACTTCTTTCTATCTTAACATACTGTATCTATATAGCATTTTGATTTATTTATTCTATTGTATTGCTATTATTAATGACTAATTATTAGCCTTTAAATTATATATTGGTTTGATACATTCCAATATCTCTACAGTTGGCTCAATGAGAGTTTTTATCTCTTCAGCTTCCTTGTATGCCATAGGACTTTCATCAATTGTATGTTCATTAATACAAGTACTATAAATACCACTCATACTCTCTTTATACTCATCTAATGTTATTGTGCTATGAGCTTGCATTCTTGATTTACTTCTACCTGCCCCATGTGGAGATGATTCGTTCCAATCACTATTTCCTTTACCTACACAAATCAACATACCATCACGCATATTGAGAGGAATAAGCACACTTTCACCTTTCTTGGCACTAGTTGCTCCCTTGCGAAGTATAGTTTTTTCATTAGAAAAATCTATATAATTGTGTGCACAGTCTATTATTTGTTGCTTAAGATGTTCTGTCTTATAAGGCAAATTATTTAATATTGTAGATAAAATAGTTTTGCGATTGTCTATAGCAAATTGTTGTAGTATTTTCATATCATGCAAATACTCATGCATTAGTTTGCCAGTCAAATATGCTTTGTCCTTATCTATTTTTGTTGTGGCTATTTTGTTTAGTTCCACAACTTTTTGTCTATCTTTTGCTTCTATGCTAGCAAAATCTATTATACTTGCTTGTGTACATTGCTCTACAGCCAACATTTGATAATATTCTGCTACGGCGGCACCAATGCCACGACTGCCACTATGCACTGCTATAGCATCTACATAAGCTTCAATAAAATGATTTCCACCGCCCAATGTACCCAATGATTTCATTGCTCTATCTTGCACTTCTTTAGACAGAGCATTCCAAGAATACATATCTCTAAACTTTTTGTATTCCACAATATGTTGATGTACTGACTTTCCAATTGGCACATGTTTGCGTATAACATCATCTAATTGTGGCAAGAAATCTGGCAAAAATAATTGTTTATCAAATTTTAACAAAGTTACACCACAACCAATATCCACACCTACAAAATTAGGGCATACCTTTTCATGGACTAGCATTGTTGTACCAATAACACAACCTTTTCCCGCATGACAATCTGGCATAATACGCATATGAGCATTTACTCCCAAGTCACTATTAGCTATATCAATCAATGCTCTTTTAGTATTATTGTCTACATTTGTTGTAAATATCTTTATAATACCATTATTGCTTTCAATTATTTGTTCCATTAATCATTATCTCCAATAAATTATATTCTTGTCACTTATATAAATCTCTCTTTAATTATATCATATAATTAAAATAAAACAACTATTTAAAGTTATTTTGTTTTTATAGGAGTATACAAATAATAGATGACATTAAGATGTAATAGATTTCAACAATATAGCTTAATAGAGAGATAAATTGACTAAAATTAATTAAATATGATATAATAACCCAATGAGCAAACAAGATGACAAGAAGTTTGTGCAAGAGATTGCTGATATAAATCTAGATTTTGCACAGTGGTATACGGATATTGTCAAAAAGACAGACTTAGCTGACTACGGTCCTGTCAAAGGCACAATGATAATCAAACCATATGGATATGCTATATGGGAAAATATCCAAGCAGAACTTGACAAAAGATTTAAGGCAAGTGGACATGTCAACGCATACTTTCCCATGTTCTTTCCATTGCAATATCTACAAAGAGAAGCAGAACATGTAGAAGGATTTGCTCCTGAAGTAGCATTGGTGACACATGTAGGTGAAACTGAATTAGCCGAAAAACTAGTTGTAAGACCTACAAGTGAAACGATTATTTGTGAAGCCTACTCAAAATGGATAAAGTCATACAGAGATTTGCCTGTCAAAATCAATCAATGGGCTAATGTAGTAAGATGGGAAAAAACAACTAGACCATTTTTGCGTACTACCGAATTTTTGTGGCAAGAAGGGCATACAGCACACAGTTCACAAATTGAAGCCGAGCAAGAAACTCTAGATATGCTTAAAGAGTACGAAGATTTTGCTAAAACAACTCTTGCAATTTCAGTACTAACAGGCAAAAAATCACAAAAAGAAAAATTTGCAGGTGCGGTAGATACCTACAGTATAGAAGCAATGATGCTAGATGGAAAATGTTTGCAAGCTGGTACAACGCACTACTTAGGAACTAACTTTGCCAAAGCCTTTGATATCAAATATTTAGATCGTGACAATCAACAAAAACTCGTCCATCAAACATCATGGGGTGTCAGTACAAGATTGATAGGTGCAATCATTATGGCACATGGTGACAATAGAGGGCTTGCTCTACCGCCCGCAATTGCCCCTATACAAGTTATAATTATACCAATAGCTTCTCACAAGGCTGGTGTAAATGATGTGTGCTTGGATATCTTTAACAAACTAAAATCAGCAAATATAAGAGTACAAATAGACAACTCAGACAAAAGTACTGGATACAAATACAACGAGTGGGAAATGAAAGGTGTTCCAATACAAATTGCAATTGGTCCAAATGATTTGGAGTTATCTCAAGCTATAATAAAGAGGCGTGATATTATAGACCAAAAACAAGCTTGCCAACTTTCAAATATAATACAAACTACACAAAATATGTTGCAAGATATCCAACAAAATATGTTGCAAAAATCGCAAAAGCATCTAGAAAAACATACTGTTATTGCAAATAATATGCAAGAACTAACTCAAGCAATACAAAACAACAATTTTGCATTGTGTAGCTGGTGTGGGCAATCAAAGTGTGAAGACAAAATTAAAGAGACACTTCAAGCTACTACACGCAATATGCCGTTTGACCAACATTTGAACAATTCAAATTGCGTATGTTGTAGCGACAAGGCCAAACACAAGATTTATTTTGCCAAGGCGTACTAATATATTGACAACAACTTTATAAAAACTCTATCTCACAAATATTGTTAGTGAGATAGAGTTTTTATACTAAATTTTTTAAGCGTTTAACAATCCCACTATTGCCATCAAATATCTTTATTTGTTTTCTATTAATTTGGCAATAATACTCTATCATTGGTTTTAAAAATACATAGTGAGTACACCCCAATACTACACCATCTATATCACAAGAATTGTACAATATATTTGCAACACAATTGTACAACTCCTTATGTAAACTTTGATAAAAATTATCAGGTAGTGCGTATACTCCGTTCTTTATATTATTTCTCAATGATTTTCCTGCATGTGATTCTTCTATACATCTAGCCAAATATGGTTGTGGTGCTACTATTATATTAGCATAGTTGCCAAATCTTTCCTTTAGTTCCAAAAACTTTGGTTGCCTTGCTGTAGCTACTGTTGTCAGTACCAAAATATTTTTGCAACCACTTTCTACACAAGGTTTGATTGCAGGCTCACAACCAATAAATGGTATGCCAAATTTCTGACTTAAATTTCCCACCCCAACATTGGTAGCTGTATTGCAAGCAATAACCACTACCTTAGAATTGTTGTATATCAAAACATCAACCAATTCTATAGATTTAGTATAAATATCACGCTCCACCATATTGCCAAACGATACAAATTCTCGTTGTGTAGAATAAACAAAATTCTCATATGGCAAATTATCTTTCAATAACAATAGCGTACTCATACCACCTATACCACTATCCAATACACCAATAGGTCTATCGTCACGCAATGACTCATTCATTGTATCAATATACACACAATATTGAGTTTTAGTTACTTAAAAAAATAATATTACCTTAATACAATTTATGCTAATTATATTAATACAAAAAATACAAACTTTCAACGAAGCCAAAATTATTATTTTTTGACGCCAAAAAAGAATCAAAAAAGCTCTTGGGTAATCCCCCAAACCCCCGAACGCTTTTAGGTTGTTTTTATCTATATGTTACCTTCCTTTCCTTATTAATCTACTATATTTATACACTCCTAATTTTATACTAGGTTACCATTAATACAAAAAAATACTCAACGCTAAGTATCAATAATTTTTTTATCAAAAAATATTTTGCACAACAAAACTATCAATATCAATAAAGCCACAATCATAAATATCAACAGTAGTATATCTACATTTTTACCAAATAAATGAACTAACAACATTATTAGCAAACAATTGACAATATTTGCTATCAATAGTGCAAACACAGCAACCCCAAATTTTGTACCCATCATAGTAGCTACAGCACCACTTGTCCACACTCCTGTCAATGGTATAGGCAAAGATGCATAAGAAATTATTATCCAAAATTTTCTCAATTGTTCATTCTTGTTTTGTGTTGCAATTATCTCTGTGGATGTAAAATCATTTGCTTGCAATATATACTGAGCATCAGCTTTTTCTTTCATTATTCTAGATGCATTTGCTTTTTCAGCTTTAGACATCAATACTTGCTCCAATCTAACAAACAACCATCTACTCAATCTCCACTTCTTTCCAAATGCAATTAACTGTCTCCAAAACAATAAAAGAGGCATACACAGTATAGCTCGCCCTAATACAACCAACCAAAAAGTTTGCCAAGGAGCAATTCCCAACATTTCACCCAAAGGAATAGCTCCATTCAAACCAACAACAGGCACTGCTGTCATTAGCAACACTGCCAAATAAGGATTGCCATGAGCAATCATCAACATAAAATCAGCTATATCTTTTGCAAATTGACTCATACAAATATGTAATATATTTTTAGCTAATACTAACAAACTTATATACAAACTAACAAATAATCTATATATTTACAAATCTCATTTAAAAAGGACTGTATCACAAATCCAACTTCGTGAACAGTCCAATTCTTGCTACAATTTTTCTATTTGATTGAGATCAATTTCCACATCAGTAAGACGCCCAAATACCTCTAATTTGATTTTAGCTTTACCTTGAGACAAATTGAGACTTGATACTACACCATCATTCCCCTCAAAACTACCTCTCACTACTCTAATTTGATCACCCTCTACTATATTTGTATCTACTATAGGTTGTTCATCTAGACGCATGCGTTTTATTTCTTCTTCACTCAAAGGCAACGGTCTACCCAATGGACCTACAAATCCCGTAATTCCACGAGTTTTAGTAATCATATGCCACATAGAATTGTCATATTCCATCTTGATAAATACATAAGTGGGAAACATTCGTCGTTTTACAAGCTTGCGTTTGCCATTCTTTTCTTCATAAACTTCTTCATCGGGTATTTTTATATCTAAAAGGCGTGATTGAAGATTGTTTTTTTCAAAGACTTTTTCTAGATTGTCTTTGACCATATTTTCGTAACCAACATAGGTATGCAATATATACCAATGTGGTACAAGCTTAGTTGCTGTAGAAATTTGAGCATTGTTGACAGCCGCCACAGGCTCTATATAATTTGCATCATCTACTATAGAACTATCAACTTTTTCAACTACAATATCTTCACTGTCAATTTCAGGGTTTTGCATATTATCTACCCCCATAATTATCTTTTAAAACCTGTTAACAATTGATACAAGAATCCTAGCAAGGAATCTATCCCAATCAAAGCTATCAAAAAAAACAAAACTACAGCCAAAACTATACCTGTAGACTTAACCACAGTTTTGAAGCTAGGCCAAGATACCTTTTTAAGTTCGCTCAAAGTTTCTTTAATACGATTCCAAAAACCCTTTTTTTCTTTTTTTGCTACTTGTTGAGCCATTATTTGGTCTCCTTGTGTCCTGTATGTTTTTTGCAAAATCTACAGTACTTGCTAAGTTCTATACGATCAGGGTCATTTTTTTTGTTTTTAAAATTATCATAATTGCGTTGTTTGCACTCACCGCAAGCTAGTGTTATTTTTGTCCTCATGATTGAGACTCTCCCTACTTTGGGTACAACCCAATTTGTATTGAGATAGTATAACATATTGCATTATAGCCTGTCAACTATGTAATTATATTTTTTGCTTGCTTTTTATTTAAAAATATAGTATACTCTAGTCATAGTAATTAAGGAGACATTTTATATGCCATTAGTTAACACCAAAAAGATGTTCAAAGCAGCTTATGATGGGCATTTTGCCGTAGGAGCATTCAACATCAACAACCTAGAACTTTTGCAAGCTATAGTAGATGCTGCAAAAGAAGAACAATCACCAATAATACTTCAAGCAAGTCTAAGTGCAATAAAGTACGCAAAAATCAATTACCTAAAAAAGCTAGTAGACGCAGCAGTAGAAGATAGTGGTTTGCCAATTGCACTACACTTAGATCATGGTGATAGTTTTGAATCTTGCAAAATGGCTGTAGATGCTGGCTTTACTAGTGTTATGATAGATGCAAGTCATCATAGCTTTGAAGAAAATATCTTAATAAGCAAAAAAGTAGCAGATTATGCTCATCAATACAATGTCACTGTAGAGGCTGAACTTGGGCGTCTAGCGGGTGTAGAAGACGAAGTAAATGTATCTGCCGAAGATAGTAGTTATACTCGCCCTGAAGAAGTAGAAGAATTTGTAAAAAAGACAGGTGTAGACAGTTTGGCAATTGCTATTGGAACTTCACACGGTGCTTTCAAATTTAAGGGTGAACCTAAGCTAAGATTTGATATATTAGAAGAATGTGAAAAACGCATTAGAAACTTTCCTATAGTTTTGCATGGAGCTAGCAATATACCACAACAGTTTGTAGAAATGCTAGTAGAAAACGGTGGCAGTATGTCTGATGCTAAAGGTATCCCTGACGAATTGCTACGCAAAGCAGTATCATTAGCTGTTTGTAAAGTCAATATTGACAGTGACTTGCGTCTTGTTTTTACAAGTGCTGTGCGTAAACATTTCAAAACCAATCCATCTCACTTTGACCCAAGACAATACTTGGGTGCAGGTAGAGAGCAACTAAAACAATTTGTAAAAGAAAAACTAAAAAATGCATTGGGTAGCTCAGGACATGCTAAAGATTGCATGTAATTGTACAACAACAATCAAAAACAACCATACAATATAGATTGTATGGTTGTTTTGTATTTAAAGCATAAAAATTGATTATTAAGACAAAAAACAATACATCATTAAAATTGAACCTAAAGCGTTCAGGGATTTAAATTCGCCCCACCCAAGAACTTTTTGATTCTTTTTAGCATCAAAAAAGAATTAAGTTACTCTTGTTGATTATTTGTTTCTTATTGTTAATATCCACTAGCTGTCACACTCTCATATATTTTCTTTAGCAACTTACTAACTATAAAATTCATATTATACAAAATCACTCCAATCGGGTTTGTCAGTCATTCCAAAGTGTGAAGTAATCACTTTCTCAATATCTTTGATTTGTGAGATTTTTTTTATATCATTAGCTTGAACATCATTGCTAAGATTGTATGCCGATACAAACAATCCCACTTTGCTACCGCACAAACTCAAACAATCACCCGTCAATAAATATCTATTATTCAAAACTAGGCACACATGGTCAGCCTTGTGTCCCATAGTTGAATATACCTTAATCATTACACCATCTATGCTCAACTCTTGTCCATCTTTAACAACAGTAGTTGCATACTTTTCACTCATTCCATATACAGGGATATCTTTCAACAACTCTAGTATCCCTATATGATCAGGGTGATCATGAGTGATAACAATATTCTTTATATTAGAAAGTTGTATACCCAATGCACTTAATTCACTCAATGACTTATCATTGTTTGCACCTCCGTCTATTGCTACAAAACCACTATCCCCTTCAACCAAAAACCAATTTACAAAATCATTGTTAACTGCAAATATTTTATCTACAACTCTACCTGTAGGTAAAGGACGCATAATATGTTCACTCATAAATTTTCTCCTTAAACATTTTACTAATATAACACAAATTGTATATAATAGCAATTAATTGTTTTATAAGTTTATAGTTGTATAAGTTAGACATGTTGTGCCAAAACCTGCTCTGTAATAGGGTCTATCAACACAGCATAAGTATCGCTTGAAGTGTTGACAAATGCAACATACCAAAATAGTGTACCATTGTCATCAACAGGATTTTTTACAAACAATACATAAACTTCACCGTTCAATTTGCCGTTGATAGTCATTCCCTTTATTTGAGACTTTAACTTATCTACAGCAACTTCCAATGCCCTGCTTGCATCTATCATATTTGGGGTTATAGATACTTGCATATTATATCTTCCTATTTCTTTATCCTTAGATCTCAGTTTTAGTGTTATTGGTCTAGAATTGGTCCTACTTACAATTTCAGCACTAAAATTCTCTCTAAATGGGTGTTGTGTCATTTTGCCACCAAATGATTGTTCGTCTACAGACAATTCATAATCCAAAGTCATTGCATCTACAATACCATTAGTTGGTACGACAGTAATTATAATAAAATCCACCTTATTGCCTACAATACCATCTAAGGCAAAATCTTTTTCTCTCCAACCGCTTGCTACTTCTATCTCATATTCTTCTGTTTTATATAGATACAAATCAGGACGATATTCTGCTATATAATCTTTATACTGATCAAAGATAGTAGTACAAGCTACAAGCAATACGCTAGTCACTATTAGCAATACACACAATACAATTGTCTTTTTTTGTCGTAACATGTATTATATATATTACAGTTTGTCCAATATATGACAAAATATCAAGGTGTATTACCTTGATATCAACAAAACTATTTACATCACCAAAATCATAAATTACAACATAATTTACATAAAACATTTGTGTCTATTGTATCCTTACGCTGCCATGCTATCTTGTTCTAAATATACTGTATATTCTGCTACTAATTCGGTTGCAATATCTATAGCTTGATCAGTATCTTGCAAAAGATTGAGTGCCTCACTTTCTAGCACAGAATCATCAGGTTGCTCATGTGATTTGTATACAAGCTCTTTAGCACTGTTAAACAAGTCCATTGCATATGCCAAAGCCTCGGCGGCTCTAATGCGTGTTTCTTCTACTTTTGGAACCATTCTCATTTCAGTATTCTTTTTTAAGAGCCATGCCAAAACTGCTATTAACAACAATGTAGAACCTACAACTACTATATTAACAGAATTATCCTCCATCAAAGACATTATATTATCAGGTGTAAGTTCACTAAAATCAAATGCCGTTTCTTCTATATTTGAATTTTCAATATGTTCATAAAACTCAGTTGCAGTCAAAGGCGTTGTACCAACAACAGGTTGTTGACTATCAACAACTTTGCTATCAACAATCTCTGTCTGTTCTACTTGCTTTTCAGGTCTATCTACAATTGCATTTCTACTCATTTGCAAACTATTATTAGAATTATGCAATGGTAAAATAAAATGTAGTACAACAAACAAAAAAATTACACCAATCATTATGCATGCTACCATAATGAGTATAAAAGAATTAAAACTCCACTTTCCCTTATTTTTTGATTGTTTCTTCATAATACTATTATGCACTATGAAGCAAGTTTTTATTGATACTTTAAAATTAATTTTTTAGTTTTCTAGCTTAGCAATACGCTTGTTGTGCCTATCTTCATTAGAAAATTCTGTACTCAAAAAGCTATCTACTATATCCAATGCAAGCCCACTACCTATCACTCTTGCCCCCATGCTTAGTACATTAGCATTGTTGTGCAACCTTGTTAGCTTGGCACTATAAGTATCACTACACAAAGCACATCTTATACCATTATGTTTGTTTGCTGCGATAGTCATACCAATACCCGTACCACACAAGAGTATTCCAAAGTCACTTTCTCTACTAGTTATAGATTGTGCAACCATGCAAGCAAAGTCCGGATAATCCACACTTACTGTACAATTGTTTGTCCCAAAGTCTAAGACATCAATTTGTCTACTAGCTAGATACTGCACTATATCTATCTTAAGTTGATATGCTGCATGGTCACAAGCTATTGCAATTTTAAGTTGTTTGTTCTTCATAATAATTTATACTAAAGTTATTTGTTTTGAGAGCATACAACGGAAGTTATTAACAATAAAATACAAACAATCAACAAAACCATCATTATTCTTTTTTTACGCCAAAAAAGAACCAAAAAACTTTAGGGGATTACAAATTCCCCCGAACGCTTTAAGATTGTTTTTTTGTATTAGTTCATTGCCATATTAATACACTCTATTTGTAAACTCTTTTTCTTTTTATTCTACTATATCTTCTAATTTCATCTGATTCTTTATTTTTTGATACAGTTCATTCAAAAAGTCACTACCTGCTTCCATATTGATTTTTACCTTATCATATACATTAATTGAAGAATTTTCTTCTTTTAAATGCTTTTGTCCCAATATTTGGTCTCCCCCAACTATTATATCATCCAATATTCCATTTTGAAAAAAGCTATAATAATCACCATTAGGTACAAAAATTATGTGATCTGACAATACTACATTTATAGCACCCAAACCTATATTGACTCTACTTGTAGCTACCAAATCTTCAAACGACGGACTAAGTATACCTGATGGATGATTGTGAGCAATAACTACCTTGCTAGCATGATTGTTGTTAGCTCTTGTCACAATCTCCCTACAATTAAGCCCTACACTGTCTACATCACCTTGCGAAACTTTGGTAGAACTTATTATGTATCCAGCAGTATCTATGCAAAACATATAAACCACTTCGTAAGGTCTGTTTTCAAAAAATGGTTTTATATAAGTTATTATAGAGTCAGTATTGACTATTTTGTATCTACTTCTCTTGATATTTTGTCTGTTTACCCATCTAGAAATAGGGACTACAGCAGAAATAGTATGAGCAGCCCGCCTAGTCATATCCTTAACAGTCAACAATTCTTCTGCACTAGCATAAAATACATGAAAAAACGAACCAAATTTTTCTATCAAATTGTGTGCAATCTCATTGGTATCCTTGCGAGGCACACCCGCATACAACAAGTACTCCAACATCTCATGCGGTGCAAATCCCTCAAAGTCCCTATCCACAATAGCTCTTTCATCCATTCTTTCCCTATGTCCCTTATGTATGCCACTACCCGATTTATAAGACTTTTTATCAGTTGTATCATCATAACTACTCATAGTAAAATTCCTCATTTGTATTGTAAATTAGTATAAGTTAATTTTTATTAATAAAAATTAACTTATACTTTAAATATTTTCTATTCTATATTATAATAAACTTCCTGTACATCATCATTTTCTTCAAATTTATCCAACATTGTTTCAAATTTTTGAATACTATCACTATCTAATTGTACTGTAATATTGGGTATCCTATCTAGTTGAGCTGATACAAAGTTGACTCCAATACTTGCCAAACTCTCTCTCACTACTGTAAAGTCATTTGGATTGGTATATATCACAAACTCTTCATCTTCTACAACTATATCTAATATTGGATATTCCAATACCGATAGTACAAAGTCATCTTCGGTTTGAGATATAGTAGACTTATCTATTCTCAATACACCTTTAGTCTCAAACCTATATGACACACAACCCGTAGCTCCAAGCCCACCTCCATACTTGTCAAAAATATGTCTTATTTCTCCTCCTGTACGATTGCGATTGTCAGTCAATGCTTCCACAATTACAGCAACCCCATTTATACCATATCCCTCATACACTATACTCTCATAGTTGACTGTATCTACATCACCTACCGCTCTCTTGATATTGCGAGTAATGATATCATTAGGCATATTAGCAGCTCTAGCCTTTGCTATACTCTCCCTCAAACGAGGATTGCTAGACGGATCTGCCCCCCCTACCTTAACGGCAACAACGATATCTCTACCTATCTTAGTAAAAACTTTAGCTCTAGCTGCATCAGTCTTTCCCTTTTGGCGTTTAATTGTACTCCACTTACTATGTCCTGACATATTGTTTTATTAGGTGTTATTTATTGATAGTGTACAACGAGAGTTTATTAATAATAGAATATAAACTTTCAACAAAACAAGCGTTATTCTTTTTTAACGCCAAAAAAGAACCAAAAAGCTTTTTTGGGGTGGGGTGAATCCCCCCCCCCAAACCACCGAACGCTTTAAGGTTGATTTTGTTTAGTGTTACTTTCTTTCCATATTAATGTACTATATTTGTACAATCCTTGCTTATTTTTTCATTAAACGATATTATTACTCACAAACTATCAAAGCAATCAACGACATACAACCTTACTCTGCATTTTCATCTGCAAACTGACTATTATACAATTCTTCATAAAATCCATTTTGTTGTATCAATTCATCATGACTTCCACTCTCTATTACATCGCCATCTCTCAACACTAATATGCGGTCAGCATTTTTGATTGTTGACAATCTATGTGCTATTACAAAACTCGTCCTACCCTTGCTCACCTTGTCCATAGCATCTTGTATATGTTGTTCTGTTCTAGTATCTACATTAGAAGTAGCTTCATCTAGTATCAAAATTGGATTGTCTTGTACCATTGCTCTTGCTATTGTAAGCAACTGCCTTTGTCCTACTGATATATTGACATCATCAGTAAGCTTAAAATCATACCCACCTTCCAAAGTCATAATAAAATGATGGATATTAACGGCCTTGCAAGCTTCAATAACTTGTTCATCTGTTACATTTTCTTTGGCATAAATCATATTCTCTTTTATAGTACCTTCAAACAACCAAGTATCTTGCAACACCATACCAAACAAGCCCCTAACATACGCCCTTGGCATCTCATCACTATGCACACCATCTATATAAATACTACCTGATTGAGGCTCATAAAATCGCATCAACAAATTGATAATCGTAGTTTTACCTGCTCCTGTAGGTCCAACAATTGCTATCTTTTGTCCGCTCCTAAACTCTTCTGTAAGATTCTTAATGACAGGATGTTCGGGATCATAACCAAATTTTACATTTTCAAATCTCACATCACCCTTAACTTTATAATTAGGATCACCCTTAATAGTTTGCAATGTTGGCTTATCTACATCCCAAGGTTGCTCTTTTTCATTTAAAAATTCAAACACTCTCTCACTACCCGCAGCACCAGATTGCAACAAGCCAAGTCCTTGTGCCAACTGTCCAAAAGGCATCATAAACAATCTAGAATATATCAAAAATTGTGGTATAATTCCAGCCCCAGCTTCTTCAAAAACACCATTGGTATACAACAATACCCCACCTACTAGCACAGCAACCACACCAATATTGCCAACAAAACTCATAAGTGGAAACATCAATCCACTCAAAAACTCAGCCTTTTTGGCGGTAACTGCCAACGGAGCATTGACTTTTTCAAAGTTTGTGAGAGCTTTTTTTTGCCCTCTATATGCTAGTACTACACTTTGACCAGAATAATTTTCTTCTATTTGACTGTTGAGTTGTCCCAAATAATCTCTTTGCAACTTTTGATACTTTTGTGACATTCCCATAACTACACCTATCAATATAAAACTAACAGGAACAGTAGCCACAGTGATGAGTGCCATCTGCCAACTAGTAAAAAACATAACAATAATTAGTCCAACAATCAATACAAAGCTAGTAATAGTAGGTACTAATCCATCATTGAGAGATTGCCCAATTGTACTTATATCATTGGTAGTTCGTGACAACACATCACCAAAACCAACTTTGTCAAAATACCCAAGTGGTACACGATTGATTTTGACAGATATATCTGTACGCATTTTTTTTGTAGAATTTGCCGCAACACCTGCCATCAAAAAAGCTTGCAAATAAGATACCACAAACGAAATAGCATAAAGTACTATGAGTACAATAGCAGCTTGCTTGACACTTTCCATTGCATCATGTACAGGTCTTCCACCCAAATCAGGAGGTGTCACCATAGCAAAAATTTCATCTGTCAAATTCCTAACATAGTTAGGTGCTATAATTGTCATTACAGTACCTATTACAGTCAACAATACACTCAAAATTATAATCCAACGCCAAGGTTTGAGATACTTAAGCAAGGCGGACATACCACCCCAAAAGCTCTTTGGCTTTTGAAATACCATTTCGCCAAATGCATCTCCACCTTGAATATTGTCTTTTTGAATCTGATCTGTATCCAAATCTTTGTTTATATTTTCGCTCATCTATATATTCCTCGTTGATAGATATTTGTAAGTTTTTAATTAGCAACTATGATTTGCTTTAAAAAACTCCCAAAACAAATCTTTCTAAGCAATACCCAATTCCTCGGGTGATAATTGACTCAATGCTATTTCTCTATATACTTCACAATCTCGTATCAACTCTTTGTGTGTCCCTTTTCCAGCAATTTTACCTTGTTCTAACACTACAATCAAATCTGCATCCATGATACTTCCCACTCTTTGTGCCACCACCAAACTCGTAGCATGCCCAACCTCTTGCTTGAGTGCAGCTCTCACCGCTTTGTCTGTCTTAAAGTCAAGAGCTGAAAAACTATCATCAAATATAAAAATTTCAGGATTGATTGCAACCGCCCTAGCTATGCTCAAGCGTTGCTTTTGCCCACCCGAAACATTTTTTCCACCTTGAGCTATGTGTGTATCAAACTTGTTATCCATCTTAGACACAAAGTCATAGGCACTAGCAACCTTGGCGGCTTTTTCTATTACTTCATTATCTAATTGTGGCAATCCATATGCAATATTATTGTTGACACTACCACTAAACAACAATGCCTTTTGAGGTACATAACCTATACTAGACAACAAGTCTTGTTGTTTTACTTGCTTAATATCCTGCCCACCTATCAAAATTCGTCCCTCGGTGCAATCATAAAACCTAGGAACCAAGTTGACTACGGTAGACTTTCCACTACCTGTACTACCAATAAAGGCTACCATCTGCCCAGGAGATGCCTTAAAACTTATATTAGACAAAATATTTTCTTCAGCACCAGGGTATCTAAAGCTTACATTGTCAAACTCTATCTCGCCACTCTTCTCAAACTCTATTGGACTACTTGTATCTTGTACTTGAGGACATGTATCCAAAACTTCGTTTATTCTTTTTGAACTTACTATAGCTCTAGGAACAAGTATAAGCAAAAATATAAGTCCCATAAAACTAAACAATACTTGCATAAAAAGCGTTGCCGTAGACAATATCTGCATAGGCTCAAAACTAGCACTACCAGACACAGAATCCCCTACTAACTTTGCTCCAATCCAATATATAGTGACAGACAAGCCATTCATAATAATAGTCAAGAATGGCCAAAAAAATCCACCTATACGATTGACAAACAAATCCAACTTTCTAGCCTCTGTTGCTACGGCATCAAACTTGTCTTGTTGAAAACCTGCCGCACTGTACGCCTTGACAACTCTCAATCCTGTCAAATTCTCTCTTGCTACACTGTTGAGTCTATCTGTAGTCTTTTGCACTTTAACCAACTTAGGCAAAAACAATAGTATCATGACTGCCAATACTAGCAACATTCCAACTATCCATGCCGCACCTGACAAAGTCAACATACCATCAACCGAACCTATCTTGGCAATAGCCCAAATAGCCGTCAAAGGTGATGATACCCCCATACGCAATAGAGTAATAAAAGCCATTTGTACTTGTGCTATATCGTTAGATGAACGAGTAATCAAACTAGCAGTACTAAACTTGTTTATTTCACTAAACCCAAAAGTTTGAACTTTAGAAAATACATCAGCTCTCAATCTTCTACCATACTGAGTAGCAACCAAAGCAGCAAAATAGCTTGCCACAATACTAGCAATTGCACTACCTACAACACAACCTACCATTAGCCAACCCAATTCCCACGCCCTATCAGGTTGTGTTTCTAATGGATTAAGCTGTGCCATATAGTCAGGTAGGGTAATATCAAAAAACACTTGCAGTACAACAAACCCAAGCATCACAACTATATAAACCCAATCTCTAGGTCTCAATCTAACAAATAACTTAAACATACTAAAGAGTAGTGTAGTATAATTACTAATTTTTGTCAACAATAATTGTGTTGAGTATTTGTAATTGAGTAATTTTATCAAAATTTAAACTAATATAACGACAAAAATTGCTTCTATCTATACGATAAAAGCAATTTTGTTGACATGTGTCACCAATTTGAAATTGAAAATTTAAACTAAAAATACTAATTTTGTTCTATATTATTGTCTTGAGCAAATGCCGAATCTAGATATCTCTCATTTATATTTTGCATAATACTGTCTGTCTCATATTGCACACTATCATCAACACCTATCTTGTTGATACTCACTTCATAAGCTACTTTGGTAATAGACTCTGTATCTGATATTTTTTTTACATATTCTCTAGATTGTATGCGTCCTTTGAGTGTCAACTTTTGCCCTACTGGCACATCACGCACAAATCTAGCATTGCGTCCCCAAGCTATACAAGGGATATAATCACTTTTTTTGTACGACCTATTTACCGCCACCAAAATATCACATATCTCCCTACTAAAGGGGGTAGTACGATAGATGGGAGCTTTGCAAATATATCCCTTAAGCTCTACAATATTTGGATTGCTATCTTGAGACTGCACAAAATCTCGTGCAAACACAGTCAACATAAGCCTTGAGCGTTCGTCAACTATCTTGTTATAACTTCTAAACTGTCCATTGAGTGCAATAGTCTTGCCTATAGACAAGTCCATAGACTTAATCAATTTTTCGGACACAGTAATAGGCAACACATCTCTCTGGCAACTAAGCCTAGATACTTCCAACATAAATTCAAAAAATTTTTCTTCAAAAATCTCATGACTAAATATTGGTGTACTGACAACAATACCCACCAAATATACCTTATTGTTGTCCAAAATTGTTGTATCGTTATTCATATGAATTTTCCCATTAACTGCCAAATATATCTTTTATTATCACTAATAAGCATAACAACATATATATCAACAGTGTTCTTTTTCTACAATTGTTTGTCTACTACCAAAACTGTTTGTCCTATTATTATATTTCTCAACCACATACATTTCAACAACAGCAACTACAACCCTTATCAAACAAACTACCCACACTAACCACTTTCAATCCCTTGTTCTTTAATCCTACCAACAAAACTGCCAAAGCCGACACAGTCATTGAATCACTACCATCTATTGAGATAATACTACCTTTTTCGGCATGTCTCAACATATTGCCTACAATTTGAGACTTAGTATTCAAACCACTATTGTCTATCATTGTACCAACAGGCTTTAAACCCAATTGATTGGCGGTATCCAACAATGTCTTGTTATAGCCACCTGCTGTACTCAACAAATCAATACTTTGATTTGTTGCATCACTCAATATAGACACCGCATTGGATATTTCATTTTGCATATCACCTTTTTTGAGATTGGCAAGATTGGGCGTACTATAACCCAAAGCCCCTATTTCTATGTTTTCGCATGTCTTGAGTGTATCCAAAGCATCAGTATTGTCTACGCCCCAATTGCCCAAAACAAATACTGTAGCGGGGGTATCATTGTCTTGAAGTGTATCTAAAATTGTATCTAAATACTCGTCTTTATCACTAAAGTTGATTGCCAAAGCAACTTGATTCTCAGTAGTCTCTACGCTAGTTATAGGCATTGCCTTAATTATTGACTTTCCCAACATCATAGTAGCTCCTTGAGTAAAACTCAAAGCTACAACCAACAATACCACAATCAATCCAAGTGCCAAAACATTTACGGCTGATTTCCTTTTTATTATAACACAAACCAATTTAATACCTCCAATATTTGCAATAGAATATTTTTGTTTTTAAAGACATTTTTTGTAGAAATTTGTACTTATATGAATATAATAGCAAATAATAAATATCAAATTTATTAAAAAATTTTGCAATTATCTACAAAATAATATAAACTAGAATATCTCTCTAACAAAATGTACAAACCTTTTTGTATCATTATATTGTCTTGTCCACACAATTATTACAAAAAAGAGATGGACTCGCAACAAAATACAAATCCATCTCTTATTTATCAAAACTGCACAACTCTCAAAAGTTGTAAAAATAAATCTAAAACAACAACTGACAATCTATTTAGCTATCTCCGTAGTCCTATACTCCCTTATCACATTGACCTTGATGTGCCCTGGGTACTGCATTTCTGTCTCTATTTGCTTAGCTACTTCTTTTGCCAAAAACATAGCTGCGGCATCATCTACTTCACTTGGCTTGACTATTATTCTCACTTCTCTACCTGCTTGCACTGCAAAGCATTTGTCTACACCCTTATAACTTCCTGCAATTGACTCCAATTGCTCTAAGCGTTTTACATAATGTCCAAAACTTTCACGCCTTGCCCCAGGTCTTGCTCCACTTATAGCATCTGCAATCTGTACAATTACAGCTTCAACAGATTCCATCTCTATGTCAAAATGATGAGCTGCTATACAATGTATCACTTTTTCACTTATATTATACTTTTTGCACAAGTCCACACCTATTTGGATATGTGTACCCTCTATCTCATAATCCAAAGCTTTGCCCAAATCATGTAGCAATGCCCCCAACTTGCATACAGTCACATCTGCTCCAAGCTCTGCACCTATTTGTGCTGCAAACTTGGCTACTTCTATGCTATGCGAAAGTTGATTTTGTCCATAACTCGTACGATACTTAAGTCTCCCCAAAGTTTTGACAATTTCGGGGTGCAATCCAAATATACCTAGTTCATACACAGCGGCTTCACCCGCTTCCTTGATTTTGATATCTATCTCTTTACGCATCTTTTCTACTGTTTCTTCTATCCTAGTTGGATGAATGCGTCCATCTGATATCAATTTTTCTAATGTCAACTTTGCAATCTCTCGTCTTACAGGGTCAAATCCCGACAAAACTATAGCCTCTGGTGTATCGTCTACAACAAAGTCTATACCCGTTGCTTGCTCCAATGCCCTAATATTGCGTCCCTCTCTACCAATAATACGCCCTTTCATCTCATCATTTGGCAATGTCACAGTAGAAATAGAAAGCTCACTTGCATATTCTACGCCACCTCTCTGTATAGTAGTAGCAATAATTTCTCTAGCTTTCATCTCAGCTGTTGCCAAAGTCTCTTCTTGCAACTCTCTCAATATCTTGCCCGATTCCTTTTTAGCTTCTTCTTCCATTGCTTGCAACAACCGTTGCTTAGCCTCAGACTGCGTAAGGTTTGCCGCTCGTTCTATTGCTTCTATCATTTTTTCGTGTGCCGTAGATATCTCTTGTTCCTTTATAGCAATCTTGTCAGTGCGTTCTTGATATTGCTTTTCTAGATTGTCTAGCTTTTCTCTAAACTGTACTTTGCGTTCTTCTTCTCTCTCTTTGAGTTGAGATTTCAACTCATCATTTTGCTCAATCTTTTGAGTAAGCGTTTCTTCTTTTTTGGCAATAAGTATTTCTTTTTTCTCAATTGCCTCTTCTTTTTGTTTGATAAATAGTTTATCTTGCCTTGCTTGCTCCCTTTCACCTTTTAGCTCATCTTGCTGAATTGTCACTTGTCGTTCAAACTTTTCTTTGTCTCTTGCAATCTGTTCGTGTGCCAACAATATAGCTTCTTTGGCTTGGTTTTGTGCCTTTACAACAATTTTTTGTAAACTTTCTTGAGTTAACTGTGATTTTTTTTCTATCAATCTCTTGGCTACAAAAATTCCTAAAAATCCACCTGCAATCAAAGCAACAACTATCAATACAATAGCTATTGCTGCGTTCATAATTCTCCTAAAATAATATATGTTATCAATCTTCTAACAGTATATACACTACTAGATACTAATATTATAACACAATTTGTGCTAAAAGCAAAACATTTTATTGCAGTTGAAATTTCAATTTGTAATTTTTTAATATTTAAAAAAGAAATAAAATCAATATTTGTACTTATATACAAAAAATGCCCACAAAAAAACTGTAAGACATTTTTTATTACAAATTATAAGAGTATAAAACGAAGTAGATGTTAACAACAAAATACAAACAATCAACAAAACTAGCATTATTCTTTTTTGACGCCAAAAAAGAACCAAAAAAGCATTTGGGGGGGTACGAATTCAACCCCCCCCGAACGCTTTATGGTTGATTTTATTTTAGTTGTTTCTTTTATCTTATTTACTCTATTTTATCTACGATAACTACCACCTCGGCTTGGTGTATTTCTAGAACTATTATTGTTCTTTTTTATTACAACAAAAGCAATGACACCACCTACCACAACCAAAGCAACACCTACAGCAATCAATATCCACAACCATGGATTGCCCCCCTTGTCATCATCAGGTTTGGGTGCAGCACCATCATTATCAACAACATTAAGTTCAAATTCCTTAGAATCGGCTACTCCTGTTTTTCCTACTACTTTGATTGTAAATTTCAAAACTCCTACTTGTTTGGGTATCCCCGACAATTCTCCACTGTTATTTAAAGAAAGCCATTCGGGATTACCTATTATACTAAAAGTAATTGGACCATCACCACTTGCCTCAATCTTAATATTATATTGTATCCCCACTTTAGCATCAGGCAATCTTGTCATAATTACTACAGCGTCCAAATCCTCATCTTCATCTACAATAGTTAGCGATAGTATTTTCTCATCACTCCAAACGCCCGTTTTCCCTTTTACTTTGAGCGCAATAGGGATATTAGCACCTACTTCAGTTGGCGTACCCGACAATATCCCTGTACTAGCATCTATTGACAACCAACTTGGGTTGCCTGTACCCAATGCAAACTCAAAAGATCCTGTTCCATTTGCTTCTATAGTCACACTGTATGCGACATTTTTCTTTCCGTTTGGCAAACTGCTAGTCCTTATACTAGCGTCAAACTCTTGATTCTCATCTATTATATTTAGTGATAGTGTTCTCTCACCCCAAACTCCAGTTTTCCCTTTCACTTTGAGTGCAATAGGGATATCAATACCCGCCACAGTTGGCGTACCCGACAATATCCCTGTAATAGAATCTATTGACAACCAACTTGGGTTGCCTGCACCCAATGCAAACTCAAAAGGTCCTGCACCATTTGCTTCAATCTTAGCACTATATGCTACATTTATCTTACCGTCTGGCAAACTACTATTCTTTATAGTAGCGTCCAATTCTTTTTTTTCTCCTACCAATTGTCCAACTATACCACCCAAGAACATTCCTTTGCCACCGCTGTCACCTGTACTATTACCTTTACGAGTATCTCCACTCAAGTCCCAAACAATTGCACCCGCCAACTTGTTGTCTTTGATATAATCTACTTTGATACCTATACTTTCGGCATCATCATAACTATGAAAAATCTTGTCAGTTTCACTATAAAGATATGGCACTTTTGCTCCATCATCCCAATAGCGTTTGTAATCCTTTGCAAACCAATCTACATTTTCTGTACCATTGGTTGGCGTACCTGCCAACAAATCTTCCATACGATAATATGGATTGCTGCCATTTCCCCACATACCCCCTGTAGTATTAGAAACAAATCCACCGCCGTCATTTCTTTCTGCTCCACCGTCGGGCAACCTATCACCTTTAGAACCCAATGCTGGCAACCCCAAAGTGTTGCCTGTAGTCACATTTTGTACTCCAATCCAACTACGACTATAGTATGGCACACCCATCATCAACTGATTGGACGGCACTCCTTGCCTTATATATTCTTTGATTACTGCATCTATCCACATTCCATCTTCAGCAGGATTTGTAGTCACAGATGGCTTGTATAGTGGAGCATTGTGATTGGCGACTGTATCCAAGCCAAAACTTCCACCAAAATAGTCATATGCCATATAGTTGACAGTATCTACATATTGTACTAATTCACTTGGCTTGATATACTGTATATTGCTTATTCTAGGTGTTGTAGCACAACTGAGTTGATAGTACTTTTCGGTATCCATACTCAAATTAGTAAGTTTTGCTCTCACTGTCTTGTGCAAATCCAAAAATTGTTGTGCTGCTTGCGGTGTAGTTGGATACTCCCAATCTATATCAATACCATCAAAACCGTACTTTACCATCAAATCTACAAGACTTTGAGCAAACTTGTCTATGCGGGCAGGCGTACTAGTAGCATCTTCAAACTCATGATTTTCACTATAAGTCCAACCACCTACACTAAACACAAAGTACTTATCTTTGTACTTTGACAAATTGTGTTTTACTCTATTGAGTACATCACCACCAGCATTCCAATTTCCACCTACATTCAATGCAACATCAGGGTCATCAAATTGTACACTTGGATTGTCAGTATTTGTGTTGACAGGTTTTACAAAAGAGTATGTCACATGAGTGACAGTATCATAGTCTATATCCTTGTCTATATCAAAATACTCATGCCCAACATAAAGTCCCCAAGACGGCATATAAGCAAAAACCTTGGTATTGGCTCTAAGTTTATCTCTCTCAGCGTCCAAAAAATCTTGTATTTCTTGTTGACTAGCCTTGGTAAACTCAAATGTATATTGTGGCGTAGGTGAAGTTGAAGATACAAGAGTCCAAGCCCATGTATCACTCTCTGATGGATTTGGCACCCAAGCGGATACAGTTTTCCATAATTGATTTTTCCATACAAAATATGTTCCAACACCAACATCTGTTCCATTGGCGAAACTTGTATCCCACATTTTTGCATCAGCCCACTCATTTTTTGATGCAACTCTAACAGTTTGGTTGCCACCAAATTGCATTCCCTCTGCACCCGTCTTCCACAATCCATCATTTGTATTACTATACATCCAAGAACTGTCAAATCCAACAATAATGTTGTCTTTGTCATTCATTGTCAATTCAGCTCTTATGCTATGTGACAATAATGTACTCCCCCCCCCCCCCCCCGACATCAAAGAGGCAACACTAATCATATTAAAAGATAATATTATCAACAACATTGCAACAACAGAAACAACTCCAAATCTACTTGTTTTTGTTTGTTCAAATTTTTTCATAGTATTCTCCTATGTACCTTACAATATATGTTTACAGTATACAATATGATATATTATATCATATATACAAAAATTTGTAAAATTATTTAATTATTAAAGAATATGGAAATATTTTGAACTTAATTTGAATATTTCTTGAACTTAAATAAAAAATCCCCCATAGCACAATAACAATGTGACTATGAAAGTTATGGTTGATTTTATAATTCAATCTAATTTGTTTACAATAAAGTAGTACACAAATATACTATATTAATGTAGAAAAGAAGTAACAACTAAAATAAAAACAACCTTAAAGCGTTCGGGGGTTTGGGGGGATTCGCAACCCCCCAAGTGCTTTTTTGATTCTTTTTTGGCGTCAAAAAAGAATAATGCTACTTTTGTTGTTTGTCTGTATCTTATTGTTAATAATATCTCGTTTTAATACCACTATAAAAACTTGATATTGTTTTTAAACTCACTATCCCAAAACCTTAACTACACTCTTCAAATAATCTTTGATTTCATCAGTAGTAGCCAATCCCATTGCATGTTTTTCAACCTTATCAGTCTCTACTTTGTCCCACTGAGCTATACCTGCACGCACCTTTAGTACTGACTTTGCCCCAACACTAAACTCATCTAGTCCCCATGATAGTAGCAAAGGCAACATCAATTGGTCAGCCGCAGCTTCCCCACACATTGCCACCTCTATTTTTGCTTTCTTGGCTGCCAATATTATTGACTTGATTGCTCTCAATACTGCCGGATAAAACACACTACACAAGTGTGCCACATCTGCATTACCACGATCTGCCGACATGACATATTGAGTCAAATCATTTGTACCTATACTAAAAAAGTCAACTTCTTTAGCCAATACATCAGCAATCAATGCTGATGCCGCTGTCTCTGTCATTATGCCTACTTGTATATTCTTATCATATTCAATTTTATCTTTATCCAAATCTTTTTTAACTTTTTCTATAAGAATTTTGGACTTTCTCACTTCACTGACATCACTAATCATAGGCAACATTATCTTGATTTTTCCAAATGCTGATGCACGCAAAATAGCTCTAATTTGAACTTCAAAAATATCAGTTCTAGTAAGACAATATCGTATTGCCCTAAATCCCAAAAATGGATTTTCTTCTTTTGGCAAATTTAGATAAGGTATATCCTTGTCTCCGCCGACATCTAAAGTACGAATAATCACAGGCAATCCATTCAAACTAGTTGCCGCAGTCTTGTATGCCAAAAATTGCATTTCTTCACTAGGTGCTGTAGTGTACTGCATGTACAAAAACTCTGTTCTAAACAATCCCACACCTTCGGCACTACTCTCAAAAGCCGCCTTGGCATCACTAGTATTGCCTATATTGCAATACACATGCGTATGCTCACCCGACTTGAGAGTAGTAGGTTTTGATTTATAAGCTTGCATTTTTTTTTCCAATTCCAACTTAGCATTGTATTGAGCGGTATATGTCTCAACATTCTTTTTGTCAGGAGACAAAAAGACTTCGCCCTTACCACCATCTACTATTACAGTAGTTCCGTCCTTGATATCATCCAACTCTATTTCAAACACAGCAGGCAATCCCATATTGCGTGCCAAAATAGAACAATGTGATGTAAAGCCCCCAATAGTACCTAGCAACGCAACAACACTATCACTACCTGCAATATCAGCCAACATACTAGCCGTAATTTCGTAAGCAACCAACACTGTACCATTGGGCAAATTTGACAAGTCAGGTTCTTGAATTCCCTTAAGTTTGTTGACTATAGCTTGCGACAACTCACGCACATCAGCAGCTCTCTCAGCCATGTAAGGGTCATCACTACTTGCAAACATTTTTTCAAAAACTTCCAATGCTTTTTGCACAGCAATCAAAGCAGACTGCCCACTTTTGATTGCATTAGTCACTTCTCCAATCAAGTATGGGTCACTTATCATAACAATGCGTCCACTCAATACATCAGCTTGCAAATTAGCTTGCTCAGGAGCATTGTTTGTTTTTACTCTTTCAATCTTCTTTTCGGTATCAGTCACAAAACTTGCAACAGCTTGTTCAAACCTTGCAATCTCTTTATCAATATCACCCACTATATACTCTACAGTATTGTTGAGATGAGAATCTGCTCTAAAAGTCTTACCAATTCCAATTCCATCAGAAGCCGCTAGCCCCTTTTTCATGTAGTTCTCCTTAAAATGCACAAAATGGACTGTATAGCCCATTTAATAAAAACTAATGTGGATATTTCTTAAAACCAATATTGTACTATAAAACACAATAACAATACCTAGCTATCCACTCACAAATCAATCTATTCTCCAAAACCTGAGTCAATCAACTCTATAGCTTTATTGAGTGCTGCTTGTTCGTCTTCACCATCTGCTTGAATAGTCAACTTTGCACCTTGCTTGATACCTGCACTCAAAATTATCATCAAGCTCTTGGCATCTACAGTCTTATCTCCAACCAAAATATTAATTTTGGACTTAAACTTAGACATCTCCTTTACAAACACACTAGCAGGTCTCATATGAAAACCTTGTGCTGCTACCATAGTAGTCTCTTTAGAAATCATAAACTTCTCCTAATTATTGTTAATTTTGACAACAAAAATCTTTACAAGATACATTGTACAACTTTTGACAACTTTTGTCTAATATAAAAACAAAGTATTTTTTAATAACAACAAAAAATAGATTGAACCAAATCCAACCTATCAATATTTAGAGAGTGTACAACGGAACGGTTATTGCAATAAAATACAAACTATCAACAAAACAGGCATTATTCTTTTTGACGCCAAAAAAGAATCAAAAAGCTTTTGTGGAATACCACCCGAACCCTTTAAGGTTGATTTTATTTATGTTATTACTTCCTTGTACATCTTAATGTACTCTATTTGTACACTCTTCAATATTATTTGTTATCTTCCCAAAATACATCTACAAATATCAATTATCCACCATGTCTCTCTAGCAATCTTTCTCCAACAAACAAACAGTCATCAGCATAACTAAACAGTTTTGGCAATACAGTCTTAACTACACCATTTTCAATTTGGCGTTGTACAATACTCTGTCCAGTATTGACAAATACCACAACTACATCACCGTATCTATATGCATTAGAAACTCTACCCGCCCCCAATGACAATATCTTTTTATCAAAAATCATATTTACCCCACTAAGCTGAGTTGCTATATTTCACTTTGCTACTCAAAAAAGTCAACAATCTTTGTTTGGTTTCATATGCCCTTTTACTACTATCCACTTTATCCAAAACATCTAAAATTGCTACCAAACTTTCTATCAACAACTGTCTCACTTCATTGTCAAAGGTATTGTCATATATACGCAATTGTCCTATATTATCTATCTTGTTTGACAATATCTCAACCTTGCTACCACACTCTCTTATTTGCGACACTGTATTCTTGATAGGCAGAACAAACAATCTATAAAAGAACGACAATATTCCAACAATAGCCACAAGAGTTGCAACTATAGTACTTACTATCTCTACAATATACACTTTAAACTCCATCTATTTTTAGGAGTGTACAAATAGAGTACATTAAGATGGAAAGAAGTAACAACATAAATAAAAACAACCATAAAGCGTTCGGGGGTTTGGGGGGATTCACACCCCACCCCAAGAGCTTTTTTGGTTCTTTTTTGGCGTCAAAAAAGAATAACGCTGGTTTTGTTGATTATTTGTATATTGTTGTTAATATCCTCTCGTTGTACACTCTCCTATTTTTAAGTCTAATATTTTTTATACAAATCTCAAATCAAATCTAACTCCAATATTTCCATCATTATTATATCCACTTACACTTTTTACTGTATATCCGCTAGTTATTGTATCTTCAGGTTTCAAATCATATTTTACAATCCAACCATGTTTATTTTGATGTGCTAGTACAAAAAGATTACCCTTGTCATTTACTATCAAAATATAATCATGTAGACGACCGACTGCCACAATTGAACTACCAAATTTCAACTTTGCAATATCTACAGTACAGTCATTAGATCTATCATACAATACTACCCTAATACTGTAGTCTGTTATATCCTGAATTATTAGGTAGCATCCACACATCCATACCCTGCCATCAATCACAACCATATCATTGTTGTGGATAGTATTGTATTTTGCAACAGTATCCACGCCATCACCATACAAAAACATTCCACAATAGTGAGTGGTTACATTTTGTCTAGCACATGCAAGCGTCATCATACTCGCCAATGTAGCGTCATTGTCTAGCCCTGACATAACATAGCTAGTTTCTCCAAAATAATCATCATAATACAACAATGAGCTTCCATATTTCAATACTCTAATACAATCAGTCAAAACTTGCATCTGCAAAAAACTCTCTGCACCTTTGATATAATAGTATACAATTGTATCACTACCAATCACGCAAGCAACAAAACATTCGTCATCATTTTTACCTGTCACAACTGCAAAATAAGCAACCCCATTTATTGCCACACTGTCAACAAACCACTCACCATCTTGCATATAATACACACTAAAAACTCCCGAACTATACAAAAAAACTATCCCGCTACTACTTATATCCACCCAATAATCATTGTTAGGTATACTCAAAATTATATCCAAAGCTCCATTTTGCAACTTAGTCAATAACATAAGTTGTCTTTTGCCAACAATACATATATATTTTCCATCACTGTCCCCAATCAACTTAGTTTCTGTATCCAATCTCAAATCATTCAAATTGTGTCGCAACTCACACACTTGCAATCCATATCTAATAGCATCACAATAATTCAAAATTTGATTGTTGATAGATATATTGATGACAGTATCTGCTTGATTTTCAAAGGCTACAACTCCAGTATCTACCTTAGACAAAACAGTATTGACAACGCCATTAACTGCCTTTCTAAGTTGCGGCACACCATCACAACACAACAACAATTCGTATATAGGTTGATTGTCAAAAGTTGCCCAAAAACTCAATACCCCATTAGCATACTCCACTTGTGCATCTATGGCAATATTTTGCTCAGCCCTGAATATTGTATTTTTATCAGTATTGTCTCCTAAGGCTATTTGCCACTTATCCCACAACTTGTTGAGTCCAAGCAACCACCCAATCAAACAATTATCACCTGCACACAACAACACATCTCCGTCCCAATCCAAGGACACAATACACTCAATTGCAATACTCTCAGTCCTATTCTTATGCAAACTATCTTCCAAAACAAATTGTACAAATATACTATCCAAATTAGTTTCACCCGACAAACCCAATCCCACTATTTCAAGTTCTTTATCCATATCCAAAACAATACTTTTGGACACAAACAAAGCACCATTACAAGGATTGATATTGCAATCACCCAAAATACTAGTCCTAAACAACACATCACCATTGGATAGCACACAATATATATACTTAGCATTAGCCAAATCTTGTCTCAACTCCAATTTTATTGTACCTTTATCTCTAGCTTCTTTGCCATCAATGCTAAATTGCGATTTTATTTTCATAATTTTATCTTCAATATTTCTAATTCTTCATTATACTTTTTCTAGAGTGTACAAATAGAGTACATTAAGATGTACAAGGAAGTAACTCTAAATAAATCTTAAAGCGTTCAGTGGTTTGAGGAGATGCCCAATGGCTTTTTGATTCTTTTTTGGCGTAAAAAAAGAATATTATTACTTTTGTTGATTGTTTGTATTCTATTGTTAATAACATCTCATTATACACTCCTAATTTTTCCAACTATACCCAACTTCAACAAAACCAACGCTAGCTACAACTCTCACACTGTTGTCAAAAACAATTGTCTCAGATTCTTGCAAAACAATATTCTTTTTGTCAGCAAAACCCAAAACCAAACAATTTTTGTTTATCTGCTTTATCCAACTTATATTTTTTACTCTACTATTGTCCAATTCTCTCAATACAAGTATACTGTTGTTGACTATCTTGCCGACTTTGACCTTGCAAACCTTTAGTATTGCCAAATACATACCATGTTGCGTACAATTTATTGCAACTCTATCAGCTCCAGATGCCAAATACCTCGTATTGGTTATCTCAAAATCTTTGTTGAGAACAATCAACCAAATATTGCTAGCATAGTCCACAACACTTACAAAAAACTCATTGCCAAAAAATGAAACATCTACACTACTACCAACCATCAACAACCTAGGTTGTGCGATATCTTGTCCCTTAATTGCGTGACAATACACATTTCCACCATCAGCAAGAACTGCCAAACCATATTCTCCAATCCAATCACAACCAAATTGTGCCGTACTATCTACTACAACACCGTCACCCATAAAACAAATTTCATAGTTATCCAACACCCCACTACCCTTTATACTCAACTCCAAAGCCGTATTGGACTTAATGTCAATACTTGCAAAAGCCAAACCCGTATTGCTACTATCCACAATAGCCGTTAGTCCATCTACTAGCAATTGCACACTAGGTATTATAGAATGTTTAAATATAATACCAACCTTGATACTCTGCACAATAGCGTACCAACAATTACAACTCTATCGTCCAATACAACACAAGGACTGCCACTTAGCACCGCACTAGTATTACTCAATTTAGAAAGCTGAAAATTGAACCTAGACTCCAAATCTTCAATACGCATCAATGCTTGTTTGCCATAATCACTATTACTTTTTTCAAACATATCCCACCATTTTTGTACAAACTGTATACAGTCAACTTGCTAACCAATTTTCTATGCCACACTCTTGCTAAGTTTTTTATATTTATCATTCAAAAAACTCACTTTGCTATAGTGCTTGTTGATATAATTAAAGTTATATCCCAACTCTATACAGTGTTTGGTCAATTTTGAATACAATATATCTACTATCTTGTTGAGCTTGGCAGGTTTGATACCCATAGCACTAGACACAGCCAATCTATCCAACTTTCCTTGTATGTATTGTATTGCAAACAATTCGTTCTCGTCTAGATGATACAACATGCTCTCTCTAAGCAAATCTAGACATTGCAAGTCATGTTTTCTGTCTAGCAAAGCCACTATGTTGTCATAAGCTTGTTGTCCCGTTTGAGAAAAAGCTGCAAATGCGGCATCATCTAAATGCCTATCAATAATAGCACAAGTATTGACTATTGCTTCATGACTAGTCAATATTACTCTTATCCATGTTCTCATATTTTGTTATCCTCCTTTGATGTTACAAGCCCAATATCTACGCAAAAGGCTATTTTAGTTAGTAGTTTTGATTACTCAATTCAATCTAAAAACCCAATAATTATTTACAAAACTAGTATAACAAACAAAGAGTGTCAACACTTGTGACACTCTTTGAAAAATAATATATATTTTGTTTTTGCAATACAAACTAGATAAACTCATTGCAACTTATCCAAAATTATCTATGGATAATCAATTGATTTTTGGAAGCGTAAAAATAGAGTACAATATGAAAAAAAGTAACACCTAATCAAAGCAACCTTAAATCGTTCGGGAGTTTGAATTCGCAACACAGCAATAGCTTCTTTGATTCTTTTTTGCCTCAAAAAATAATATTGTTGCTTTTGATGATTGTTAGTATCCTAATTGTTAATAAGCGTTCGTTTTAAACTTTATATTTTTGCAATATATATTGCAACCCAAAAACAAACTTCACAATTCTCAATTGGTAGCATTCTTTGCATATCCCAAATGGTCACGACACATATCTGCAAGTCCTTTAGATGATTGCCATGCCAACAACTTTTTGGCTTTGTCTGTACTTGCAACCGCTTCAGTTGCATCCCCCGCTCTTCTTCCCACTATCTCAAAAGGCACTTTTACCCCTGTAACTTGTTCAAATGTCTGCACAACTTCCATTACAGTTGCTCCCTTGCCCGTACCCAAATTGACAAATTCTACCCCACTATTGTTCATTACCCATTTCAAAGCACTCACATGTCCCAAAGCTAAATCAACCACATGAACATAATCTCTAACACATGTACCATCTATAGTATCGTAGTCATGTCCAAATATTTTTAGCTTGTCCTGTTTGCCAATTGCTACATTGCATACTACTGGCATTAGATTGTTGGGTATACCCTTTGGATTTTCTCCAATCAACAAACTACTGTGAGCCCCAACAGGATTGAAGTATCTAAGATTGATTACACCAAAATTGGGATTGCTTGCCGCATAGTCTTGCACAATTTGCTCACAAACAACCTTGGTTTGTCCATATGGATTGATAGCCTTTATATCACTAGTCTCTTTGATAGGTACAGTCTTTGGTATACCATACACAGTCGCACTACTACTAAAAACCAATTTGTTGACTCCATGGTCATGCATTACACTCAACAAATTAATCATACCACCTATATTGTTTTGATAGTACTTCAAAGGCTTTTCTACACTTTCACCTACTGCCTTAAGTGCAGCAAAATGCACGACACAGTCTATCTTGTGATTGTCAAACACCCAAGTCAATCCTGCTCTATCACACAAGTCAACCTCACAAAATACTATTTCACGCCCTGCAATTTGTTCTATTCTACTTTTGACACCAATATCACTATTCACCAAATTGTCTACTACAACCACGCTATGGTTTAAGTTCAACAATTCTACCACCACATGACTGCCAATATAACCAAGTCCACCCGTAACCAATATTGTCATAAACTTTCTCCTTTTTTGACTAGTATAATACATACAATATCAAAAGTCAAATATTCGTCAAAGCAAGCAACATGTACCAAATTTTAGCACTCTCACAAAAAGATTGCTAAAACGCTTGACAAGTTGTAATTATTTTTATAATATATTATCAATAAAATATAAGGAGCAACAAAATGGCATTAAAAATAAAACCATTGTTTGATCGCATAGTTATACAAGCTATGGATACCGAAGAAAAAACAAAGAGTGGTATAGTACTACCAACTACCGCTCAAGAGAAGCCACAAATAGCCAAAGTTCTAGCCGTAGGACCAGGAGGTAATATAGATGGCAAAGAAGTCAAAATGGAAGTCAAAGTAGGTGACAAAATTTTGTACTCAAAGTATGCTGGTAGCGAGTTCAAAATAGATGGCAAAGAAGTCACAATAATGCGTCAAAGTGATGTGTTAGCTATAGTAGAATAATTTTGTACTATATATCACAAATATCGTTGTCAAAAGTTTGTAATACTAGACAACAAACAAATCAAAATAATTTGGAGAATAAACAACTATGCCAAAACAAATCAAAACAGGCGAAGAAGCTAGAAGAGCACTAGAGACAGGCGTAAATATTCTAGCCAATACAGTCAAAATTACTTTAGGACCAAAAGGTCGTAATGTAGTATTGGGCAAAAAATTTGGTAGCCCTCTCATAACCAATGATGGTGTTACTATTGCCAAAGAAATAGAGCTTGAAGATCCATTTGAAAATCTAGGAGCTCAAATAGTCAAAGAAGTTTCTACTAAAACCAATGATGTTGTAGGTGATGGTACAACTAGTGCATGCGTTCTAGCTCAAGCTATTATCAAAGAAGGCTTAAAAAATGTAGCCGCAGGTGCCAACCCAATGATTATCAAAAATGGTATCCTAGAAGCTAGCGAAGTTGCAGTAACCGAACTAAAAAAAGTTTCAAAAAAAATTGCTGACAAAAATGCTATTGCTCAAGTAGCTAGCGTAAGTGCCGCAGACCCTACAGTTGGGCAATTGATTGCAGACGCTATGGAAAAGGTAGGAAATGACGGTGTCATTACAGTAGAAGAATCCAAGACAATGGACACTACCCTAACTCTTGTCAAGGGAATGCAATTTGATAGAGGATATGCATCTAGCTATATGGTTACCAACACAGAGAAGATGGAAGCATTGCTAGAAGATCCGTCAATCTTAATCACAGACAAAAAAATCTCAAACATTCAAGAGATTCTTCCACTGCTAGAACAAGTAGTACAATCTCATCAAAAATTGGTAATTATAGCAGATGACATAGAGGGCGAAGCTCTAACAACATTGGTAGTCAACAAGCTAAGAGGCACATTCAATGTAGTAGCTGTCAAAGCTCCAGGATTTGGTGATAGACGCAAAGCGATGTTGGAAGATATTGCAATCTTGACAGGTGGCAAAGTCATAAGTGAAGAAACAGGGCTAGAACTCAAAGACACAAAACTTGCTGATTTGGGCAAGGCAAAAACAGTCAAAGTAGACAAGGACAACACTACTATAGTAGAAGGTGCAGGTAGCAAAGAAGCTATTCAAGACCGCATCAAAGCTATCAAATCTCAAGTAGAGGCAACTACAAGCGACTACGACAAAGAAAAACTTCAAGAAAGACTTGCCAAATTGGCAGGCGGAGTAGCCGTAATACATGTAGGTGCTGCAACTGAAGTAGAAATGAAAGAAAAGAAATTGCGTATAGAAGATGCCCTATCAGCAACTCGTGCCGCTACCGAAGAAGGTGTAGTAGCCGGTGGAGGCGTAGCATTGCTCAACTGTGTTGCCAATGTAGACAAACTTATAAAGTCTCTAACAGGGGACAAAAAGACAGGTGCCGAAATAGTACGCAAAGCTCTAGAATCTCCAGTACAACAAATAGCCAACAATTCGGGTGTAGATGGTGCTGTAGTAGTCAACAATATCATCAACAACCGTGGCAACAAATCTGCATACGGATACGACGCTCTCAATGACACTTATGGCGACATGATAGAAAAAGGAATAATAGATCCAACCAAGGTAGTTCGTTCTGCTCTACAAAACGCAGCAAGCGTAGCAGCAACTCTCTTGACCACAGAGAGCATAGTTGTAGATATTCCAGAACCCGAACCGGCTATGCCACAAGGTGGTGGTATGGGCGGAATGGGTGGAATGTACTAGACACCCAAATATTCACAAAAAAAATTTAAATACAAATATCTCTAAAAAAGACTATCTTGCACATGTTGTAAGATAGTCTTTTCTACAACACTATTTCAAAATTTTGTAAAAACTATACACTCTATCAATAAAGACATTAAGATGGAAAGAAAGTAACAACTTAATTAAAATCAACCTTAAAAAGCGTTCGGGGTTTGAATTTGCCCCCCCCCAAAAAATACTTTTTTGGTTATTTTTTTGCGTCAAAAAAGCCTATAGTTGGTTTTGTTGATTGTCTGTTATTCTATTGTTAACAATAGCTTGTTCTCACAATACATATCAATTACACTCGTTTTCTTTTAGATATCAACACCACTACTATGCCAAGTACAAATAGCACACTCAATACAATACTACCATACACAATTATACTCTTCATATCTATCTTTACCTTATCTTTGACATTATTGTTGCCAATATCGTTCAAATCTTGCCAATATACAAACAATGTAGTATCCCCATTTATCTCGTATGGCTTGGTAGCTCCCTTGTTATTATAATACTCATTGCCTTCACCATTTAGTTTGTCATATAAACCAACAAATTTGTACCCGTCTTTTGTTGGAATCTCCCACTTCAACATATCTCCAAACAAAACTGTCAACTCACTTATACCCTCTCCACCTTTCAAGTCAATTGTGATGGTATACTTTTGTTTTATCCAATCTGCTTGTAGTATAGTATCTTCATTTATATCCCATATTCTAGTACATTTCATATCTCTATCATAATATTGTACATAATTATTATCAAAAAACCCAACAAATTCATGTCCAATTTTAGTTGGAGCTACTGCAAAATCGGTCAATTTTTCTCCAACAATACCATCAATACCATCAATACCATCAATACCATCAATACCAATCCACTCACCCCCATTCAATTCAAACGAAACTTTAAACACTCCACTAATCCAATCAGCATAAAGACACAAATCTCTATCATACTCATACTTGTCTGTACTACTTGCCATATATTTGTTAAAGTACATTGTGCCTTTATCATCATAATACCCATTAAATACTTTTTTTTCTTCTCTATCATTGTATTGTGGAATCCCAAGCAGACTAATCTCCGAACCATATTTGAATTTTATTGTTGCAATATTATTTTCTATATAAAATCCACCCGCATGATTCAAAATTACACTATATGTCTTAGGTATCCAATATGCATAAAGAACATAAGTCTTATCAATATATTTGTCCCATTCCTTGCAAGCATCTCCATTAGAATCATAATATTGATTTCCTTTTTTATCAATATCATAATTCAATTCATCATAATATCCTTCAAAAGTATGTCCCTTTCTTTGTGGAATACTATTCAATTTTGGTAATTTTTCACCATAATAACCCACGATTTCATATGTTATACCATTGTCATCATCTATAGCATTGTCAAGAATAATTTTAGTTGCAGGACTTTTCCATCTAGCATATAGAGTATACTCATTTTTGGTATTGACAATATCAAGCATATCTTGCACATCATTTGGGAATGTCTGTAGATTGCAATCCCAAACAAGATATTCACTAGCTGGCAACAGCATATTGTGCTCAATATCTTTTTTGTAGTATTGTTTGTCTGGGTCACTATAGCTATTGCCCCCGAGAGTACTTTCACCATTTGGAGTTATATAAAAACCCAAAAATTCAAATCCATCATTGCGTTGAGGTAGTATCAAAGGATATTCTCTACCATTGGGTGTAAACCATGTTGTACGCATTTCGTCACCAAATTCTCCTACAACTACAATATTGGCAACACTAGGAGTATCTACTACAGACATATCTGGGACATTGAGATCAAATTTTATATTAGATTGCAACGGTATCCACATAGCTTGCAATTGCACACCATATTGTGCAATATCCCACGGGCGAATACCTTGATAGTCAGCATTGATATATTCTACAAAATTACCACCATATTTATAAAAAAAACCTCTAAACATATATCCAATTCGTACTAGTTTTGGGGGATTTTTGTCTTTTATTTGCCCATAATCAATAAGGTTGCCCCACTGTACATGAAGAATATATCCATTACCTGCATCACCATAATCAAACCAATTATAAGCTCCATTTGGTAAAAGAGTAACATCAAAAATATACCCTTCCATATCATTATCCAAACTCTCAGTATTGTTGTTGTATATAGATTGGTTGCTTGTATTGAGACTATTATCACCACTATCTCTCAATCCCAACACCAAAAAGCTAGCAACAATTGCATGCAACAACAATACTACAACAATCAAACCCAATACATTACTTTTTAATTTTGAATAACTCATAATTATCCTTTAATTTCTAAAGCTAAATTCTCAACAAACATTTGTTCATATTTACATACCAATTATATCATATATAAATACAAATTACTACTATATTATGAACATACGAGATTGTCAATACCTATAGTGCAATATTATTTCATTTTCTTTTCATTCATATTTTATTTACAAATACTAAAAATAGTATACAAATAGGGTACATTAAGATGAAAATAGGTAAACCTAAATAAAATCAACCTTAAAGCGTTCGGGGGTTTGAATTCGCCCCCCCCCAAAAAATGCTTTTTTTGGTCTTTTTTGGCGTCAAAAAAGAATAACCTATTTTGTTGATAGTTTGTATATTGTTGTTAATAATCTCTCGTTGTACATTATCAAAAAGAACTGTTTCATACTCATATAAAACAGTTCTTAGATTAATAAACAATGCCTAATGTTCACAATTTGTCAATTTGCAGTCAACTATATTTTTTTATTCACCAATCTTAGTCATATACAATATATTGTATATTATGCAAAACAATATTATTACAGATTTTGGTCCACACCCCTTTATTGTGGATATCAACAGAGCAACAATTGGCAACGATACATATCGTACTGCTGTTTGGACAGGAGAGTACCTACAAGTAACAGTCATGAGTATACCTGTAGGCGACGAATTGGGATTAGAAATTCATCCTGACACTGACCAATTTATACGGTTAGAACAAGGTAGTGGTGTAGCTATGATGGGCAATGCTAGCAACAATTTGTACATTCAACAAATGGTATTTGAAGATGATAGTGTATTTGTACCCGCAGGGACATATCACAATATTGTCAATACAGGAAGCACCCCAATCAAATTGCATACAATATATGCACCACCACATCACCCTTGGGGGACAATAGAAATGACAAAAACTGTCATGCAACAAAACAACAATGCTCAATAGTATATTATACTATACGAAAGTTTGAGATTCCCAAATATTTTTTTAAGTATACAACACCAATCAAATCAACAAAATTTCAAGAAGTGTACAAATAGAGATATTAAAATGAAAAAACAAACACATAAATAAAATCAACCTTAGAGCGTTCGGGGGTTTGGGGGGATTCGCAACCCCCCAATAGCTTTTTTGATTCTTTTTTGGCGTCAAAAAAGAATATCGCTGGTTTTGTTGATTTTTTGTATTATAATATATTAATGTTCTATAGTTGCAACTCTCAAAATCGCAATCAACACTATTTGTGATAACTTCTACCCAATGATATCATCATTCCCCTATAAATTTGTTCTACCAATACTACTCTACAAAGTTGGTGTGGGATAGTTATTTTTCCAAAACTTACAATATCATTTGCACTATCTTTAATTTGTTTTGATACACCATTGCTTCCACCTATTATCCAATTGGTGACACTGTCACTAGTGAGTAGATTTGACATTTGCTCACTAGTGACATTTTTGCCATCTATGTCCAAAAGGTATGTTTTGCCATCTTTGACATATTTTAACAAATCATTTTTCTCTTTTTCTAGCTTTGCCAATCCACACAAGTTGCTAGCTTCATCAATCTCTACAACATTAATCTTACCCCAACTACCCAATCTCTTGATATATTCGGCGACAGCATCTCGCCAAAATTTTTCTTTAAGACTGCCAACTGCAACTATATTTATTTTGTACATTACAGTATTATAACATATGCCCAAGCAATTGTCATTTAGCATCTCAAAGAAGAAACACCTAAAATAAAATCAAACTTAAAGCATTCGGGGGGATTCGCAACCCCCCGAACGCTTTTTTGGTTCTTTTTTGACGCCAAAAAAGAATATCGTTGGTTTTGTTGATTGTTTGTATTCTATTGTTAATATCTGCTACTTGTACACTCTCTTTTAAAGGAGAGTGTTCCTTATTAGCAACCCAATTTATATCAATTGTATACTACAAAAAGCCGTGGTACTACAATGCTTTGGCAATATACTTCTTTAGTCTCAAAATTATCTTTTTTTCTAAGCGAGATATATAAGATTGAGATATTCCAAGAGCGTCGGCAACTTCCTTTTGAGTGCGTTCATCTCCACCACTCAAACCAAATCGCATATCCATAATCTCCTTTTCTCTATTTTTGAGCTGAGCTATAGCTGTGTATAACATTTTCTTTTCTACACTCATCTCAATATCTTTATAAATAATATCAGGTTCTGTACCCAAAATATCACTCAACAACAATTCGTTGCCCTCAAAGTCAACATTGAGTGGGTCATCCAAAGAGACTTCCCCCCTATATCGTACAACTCGCCTAAGATGCATTAGTATCTCATTCTCTATACACCTACTAGCATATGTAGCCAACTTGATTTTTTTGGATACATCAAAACTATTTACCGCTTTAATAAGACCAATACTCCCAACCGAAATCAAGTCATCCAAATCTACACCCGTATTGTCAAACTTGCGAGCAATATAAACTACCAATCTCAAATTTCGTTCTATCAGTGTGTCTCTAGCACTGTCACTACCAACCGAGAAAGCAAGTATAGTGTCCATCTCTTCTTCAGCTTTAAGAGGTTGTGGCAAGGACTCACTACTACCCATATAATAAAGTTCGTTGGATAGTCCAAATCCCAAAATTCTCACAATATTTTTCCATAATTTTACAAACAAACTCACTCTTTTATTCCCCTTTATAAATATTAAATAAACAATAATTGATTTTAATAGCAACAACCGTTGCACTCTACGACTAAATTAATAACAAACAAACTAATCTCTCTTAAAAACTTAAATTTATAACAACATTTTTATATTTATCTAGGTTGCCAATGCCGCCGGTGGCAACAATATATCAAATCCATCAAACTTACTATCAGTCAAACCTATTGGTACATTGTATAGTATATTAATACTTGTCCTAGTATATAACACAATTTTTTTTGCAAAAATTATTGGTATTTTGGTATCCCCTGCTACAGTATTGATCGACATATACTTGTTGCTATTAGAGTCAAAATTTATCTTGGATTTTGGCAACAATGCAACGGGTTGTCCCCCAAAATACAATTTGTTGCCACTATCTACAAATCCATTCAATTCCAATTCCTTGTTGCCCACATAGACCAATGCTCTACTCTCAAATATCCAACTATCTCTCATTTTGTGATATCTCAAAAAAACACTTTTGCCAATCCAATACACTACAAAACCACAACCTACAATAATCCAAACTAAACTTGGTGTCACAACACTACTACTATATTCACCGTATACAAAGTATCTCAAAGCAAATACAATACCCCCCATACCAACAGTACAGACTAAGAAACAAACTATTCCCAACATCTTTCTAGACTGCCTATACATCAAAATCAAACCAAGCACAATACCAACCACAACTCTATATCCTAGCAACAAAATACCATTAAAAGGCAAAAATGGATACAACAAAGATATAACAGAACCCAAAATGCAAACCAACACAATCTCAATCCACCTAATCCTATATCTACCCAAACTAAATACCAATAGACAAATTAGCATAGTCATAATAAAATTATCCAACAAAACTATCTCAACATAAACAATCATATACTGTATTATAGCACAATAAAATACTGCCACAATATACAAATATTGGCACAAAAAAACAACATTTGTCAAATATGTCCGCACTTTTTTATATGTAAAAAAACAATAAACTAGTAGCAAATTTGTACAAAAAAAATTGCTACTAGTTTATTGTCTTATAGAATTTTTTACAAAAAATCAATCTCTCAACAATCCCAAAATACTAAAGAAAACAAAAAACATTTACAATATCAATGTATTGTAAATGCATATGTATGATGCACCGTCTCTGTCTATACTAGACCCATCGTACTTGACAATAACAGTCTCCCGCAAAGCTACCTTATGGCACATGTACGAAATCCACTTAGTGCTGCTGTATCTCTACTCTGACACGGTTCACGGCACGACATTGCATAAGACCTTGTTATCAACAACCACTATCACCCTACTGCAAAAACCTAATATAACCTCGGACGGCGTTCTATCTCGCTGTAGCGGATTGCGAGTTACAGGGCACCGCTAACTCCCCATATAGCACCATCGTCATTTTACTACATACTCAACTCAAATGTCAACTGTTTTGACACATCTATTAGTACCATTGACGCTATCTACTATTTGAAATAGTGCCAATTATATCAATAATATATATAAAACATATCACTTTTACATTATTTTATCTCAAAAATTCTATCATTAAGATATTCCAATTCACCAACAAGACCTACAAACTTAATAGACATTGCAAACAATTGCTGATACCTAATTCCTTGCTTTTGAAAATCCAAATTTGCTTGTCTATACTGTTGCAAACTATACTTTCCCTCACCTACTATTGGGTGTTGCAAGTGACACAGATGAGCTCTTATTTGATGTGTCCTACCTGTCTTTGGCATAACTCTAATCCAAGTAGTATTGTCATTAGCAGTGTGTGTAGATACTCCCATACTCACAATTGGCACAACTTCCTTTATATTTTCAAAATGTGTCTCTATCTCCTTGCAACCAACTCTCTTAGTATCAAACACTCTAGATTGAGATAGTTTGGCATCTTTAAATATCCATGCCCTAAATGATTGATTGACTTGCCATCTACCGTGTACTCTAGCATAATAAGTTTTGATTACTTTATGTTGTTTAAATGCTTGCAATAGAGCTTCACCACATTGCACATTTGCCCCAAAGACAAGTATACCCCCAGTATTGCGATCCAATCTGTGAGCAAGCACAGACTTTGGATATTGTTTTTGCACCAATTTTTGATAGTCTTCTACTGCAATTCCCTGTGGCTTGTTAAAAATCAAAATATGTTCATTGACAAACACAACTTCCAAAGGCTTGTCCTGTCTTTCTACAAACTTTTGTGGCAAAAATACACTCACCATATCACCTGCTCTCAAAGGCAGATTTTGACTAGATATCACAGTATTTACTCTTATCTCTTTTTTATCCAAAAGTCTACTAAACAATCTTGCATCAATATCTAGTGCCGTGCATACAAAGTCAATCAACAACATTTGGTCTTTTTTATTTATCAAATTGTGCTTCATATAAAATTATCCCAACAATTTCAAAATTATTCCGTTGCTAACATACAAATATTGTGATGGAATAAACAAATTATCATCACTAATTGTCAACAATCCTTGCTCAATAAGAGTTTCAATCTCATTACGCTTATCATTCAACAAATCAACCCCAAACAATCTCTTGTACTCACTCAAGCTAATTCCATTACTAAGTCTCAAGCCCAACATAATATAGTCATTGTGCTGTTCTTGCAATGACACAATTTCAAATTCTGTCCCTTCTCTCAATAAATAATCATCTACAATATCGGTATTTTTGGTCATAATTCTACCATGTCTTCCCGCACTAGAAACACCAAACCCAAAATAATCTCCACCTTTCCAATATTTGAGATTGTGCCTACTCTCACAACCCTTAATACAAAAGTTGCTAATCTCATATCTATCAAACCCTGCCTTTGACAAACTCACTACAGTATATTGATACAAATCCGCAACACAATCATCATCTGCAATATCGTACTTATATCTATATCTCTCCAAAGGTGTGCCTTCTTCTACTTTGAGTGCATATACACTTATATGATTAGGCTCACAACTCAAAACAGTATCTATACTCTTTGTTACAATATCATGCACACTGTTGTTGCTATTCAATCTCGGCAAGCCAAGTATCAAATCAGTACTATAATTGTCAAAATAATCCCTTACAAGCTTTGTTGCATTGATATATTCTTTTGTAGTATGTCTTCTACCCAACAACTTTAGTACTGCATCATCAGCACACTGCAAGCCAACAGAAATACGATTGACTCCTGCTCTCTTGTACTCTATCAATTTAGTTCTTTCAATAGATTCGGGATTACATTCTACAGTAATTTCACAATCTTGCAATACTTCAAATTTTTCTCTCAATCTATCAATAATATGTTCAATACCACCAGTATACAAACTAGACGGCGTACCCCCACCAAAATATATACTGTCTATTTTGGGCTTTATGCCATCACTTTTCAATATTGTGTTGTCATTCATTACTCTATATTCACATGGACTACTCTCAATCTCTTCTAGCAATACCCCAACATATTTCTTCTGTCCATCAATACCATCAATCTTAGATACAAAGTCACAATAGATACAGATATTGTTGCAAAATGGAATGTGAATATATACACCCTTATTGTCAATTGTTGTACTCATACCAAAATATTAATTATTCTTGCAATAATTATTAAAAATATATCCTTATGGTCAATATTATCTTATAACCAAACCAAAAACCATAGTAGTCACTATAGTCATACAAAGTCCAATAACCGTCTCATAAGGTATAAGCTTTAACCTAGACTTGATATCCATATTAACACTTCCACATGTAGCATGAAAAAAAGTACCATGTGGCATATGATCAAGCGTAGCTGCACCCGAATGTATCATAGCTGCTGCTGATAAATTGGAAATACTTCCGTCCAAAAACATGGTCTTTCCATCTACAACACTAGTAAATGCCGATGATGCAATAGTAGCGGCCGCTGTTGTAGAACCTGTAGCAGCCGAAAACATAATACCTGCAAGTGGGGCAATCCATACTATTGACAAACTTAAATTAGAAAACAACGCTTCTATATCTTTGCTTAAATTGCTATCTTGAATTACGCCCGCAATTGCTCCTGTTCCCACAAACATAATTGCCACAGGTGTCATTTTGCTCAATCCAAATGAGAGATATTCCACTATTTTTTTAGACTTTTTCATTGCTATTGCTCCCAAAATTCCACCAATTGGCAATGCAATCATAGGGTCTATCATTGTAGAAGGGGCATCTTTAACAATATTGTACAATATTGGATTGAATGCAAGCAACAAAACTACCACAATGGGGGCTACCAAAGCTGCCCACAATGAGGGCAAATTGTCAAACTCTTTATCCTTGTTATCTTCTACTATCTCTATGTCATCAACTACTGCTTCTGTATTGACTCCAAACTTTTTTGACAACCACATAGCAAGCAAAACACTAACTGCAAGCCCTACCAACATTGCCGGCAATCCTGCCAACATCAAATCAAACAATGGTACACCCAAATTTCCACTAGTAGCAATAGTATTGGGATTGGGACTAATAACATTTCCCGCCTTTCCGCCACCAATTAGAGCCAACAACATAGGTACACAATGCAATCCTGTAGATTTGGCTATTGTAATAGCTACAGGAGCTACTGTAATCACTGCCACATCTATAAATACCCCAACTGCTGTCAATACAAGAGTAGATAATGCCAATGCTAACAATGCAAACTTTGCCCCAAACAACCTTATTATCGCTCTAGAAATAACTTCTGCCGCACCTGACTTGATAAGTACTCCCGCCAACACACCTGCTGCCAATATCCGTATTATGGCAGGAACAACACCCCTTATACCCGTACCCGTAGTAGTCCCCATAATACTATTGACAGTATTTGGGAAAATTTGTAAAAAAGACATTTTACCATCAAAAACCCAACCTACTCCACCAATCACACCTCCCAACACTGCACCAAGAATAAGACTGTATGTAGGATTAACCTTTTTTATTATCAAAAAAATAGCTAGAACCAAACCCAAAATTGCCCCTACTGTACTAATATGCATACTATAAATTTTCTCCTTTATTGTAAGTGAAAGGCATAAAGACCAATAAAAACTAATTTTGTTGTTCAAGCTATACTCACATATCATACCCTACAACACAACTTATTGTAACATGCATTGTATACTTAGTCAATTCAAAAAAGCATGCGAATTTATCATTCACATGCTTTTGTTGTAACAATCAAAACTTTATACCATTCAATCTTATACATACTATACAGTAATTATTTCTTGCCAAATATAGCATTATCGCCTGACATTTTTTCATCAAGTGGCTCTTGAATTTCTTCTACTACTTCTTCTACAACAATATCCCTTACATCTGGTTGTATTGTAGTGCTTACTCCTTTAATCAACCTAAATATTTGAGCTGTTGTAGCAACTATATTGTTGCCTACTGTCATAGTATTCATAGCTTCATCAAGAGTCAATGGTTCTCTTTGTACACAAAATATTGCATCTATACCTACGCTATGACATGATTCTATATCATTTTCTACCATACCAGCAATAGCTACTACCAACTTATTGTATTTCTTAGCAAGCGTAGCTACGCTTGCAGGAGCCTTGCCATGTATAGTTTGATTATCTATACGCCCCTCACCCGTCACAACTACATCACATTCTTTTATCAAATCTTCCAATTTTACCGCATTACCTACTACCTTACTCCCAGACTCTATCTTTCCATTCAAAAATGCTACAAAAGCATATCCCAATCCACCGGCAGCACCTACACCCGGCACAGTTGCAGCTGTCTTGCCCAAAACACGCTTAACTATATTAGACAAATTTACCAATCCACTATCCAACAACTTTATCATTTCAGGGGTTGCACCTTTTTGAGCTCCATATACATGCGTAGCACCATTTTGCCCAAACAATGGATTGTTGACATCACAAGCTACCAAAAATTTGCATTCCTTAAGTCTAGGGTCTACCTTAGTGACTACTATACTTTCTATCTCAGGCAATATATTTCCACCCAATCCCAAAAGCTTATTCTTTTTATTGACAAATTGATAACCCAAAGCTTGAAGCATTCCCACGCCACCATCATTGGTAGCACTACCGCCCAATCCTATAATAAAGTTTCTACTACCTTGATCCAAAGCGTCCAAAATAAGTTCACCCACACCATAGGTAGAAGTTTTCATTGGATTTCTACTATTTTCTGGAACCAAATTCAAACCCACAACCTGAGCTATCTCTATAATAGAAGTGTTTGATTCAGGTACCAATCCATATTGAACTGGCAACTTTGTACCTAAAGGTCCTGTTACAGTAGCTGTTCTCATTATAGCTTCCATACTCCTACCTAGGCTAGTCAAAAATCCCTCACCTCCATCTGCCATAGTGACAGTATCAACTTGAGCGTCGGCATATATAGATAATATACCATTTTTTACAAATCTACTAGCATCTGCAGATGTGATACTTCCCTTAAATGAGTCAATAGCTACTACAACCTTCATATTATTTGTCTCCAAAACATTTATACCTAATATTATAACATATTTTAAACAATTTGTAAACAATTTTAATGCGGGTTTGATGTGATTTTTATAGTTTTCATTATTATAATAAGCAAACACTCAAACTAATAATATTGGAGTAGAATAAACTAAACTAGTATATCATACTACAAATACAAAACTAAGCAATCTTGTATATATTGAATAATCCCAAACAATCAGGAGTATTTGCACCCAATCCTATAGAGATAGAACTACTATTAACCACTGTCACAACATCACCTACATTGAGGGGCAGTAGTGTTGTTGACGAGTAAGTATCTCCACTGCTTGCAAATTGTATCATACTTTGCAATACGGTAATTCCATTGACTTGAATTACAAAGCGTCCAGATTGATTGCTATCTATATTGAGATTGTAAGATACTACATATATACCACATTCTACTATTTGTACTCCATTTGAGATAGGTGCAATATTGTAACTAGCCAATACAATGTCAAAGGGTACTGTACCATTTGCAGCAATACTTGTACCACCTTCTCCTGTTTGAGTAGAGTATGCCGTAGACAATTGTCCTGAAGGTCCTTGCGGTCCCGTCTCTCCTGTCAAACCTCTAGCAGGCACGCCTGTATCGCAACCACCCACAAACCAATTTCCATTTCTACCAATAAAAGGGGTCTGTCCATTGACACCATCAATCCCCCTTTCACCTTGCGGACCTCTAGGTCCAGACACACAACAATTGGAGCTGACAATAGGACGACAGTTGTCCACTCCACCACATCTACAATTATCCCTATTTACACAATTACAAAACCTACTATTGACAAACATAAAAACTCCTTTACATACAATCTAATTTGCTAGACTATATGTAAATACTCTAATAAGTTTTTGTATATATTCATCAACTATTTGACTAAACAAAAAATACTAGGTTTGATACAAATACAGTTTTGTATATAAAAAAGGGATCTTATTTCATAATATGTACAAATATACAAAGTGTCACAGTTGAAAAATAAAAAACATATAGAGATACAACCCTATATGTTTTTCAAAATCAATTAAATTCAAATCCAATATTATAAAGGCAAATCTTTTTTCAAAAATTTGATTATGCCTATAGAATACATTGCTATTCCAATAACTGCTAAAATTATAAATTGTACGGCAAACGAATCTCCCTTTACTATACCATTTATATCAAAAAGTGTAGTCACTGTAATAGACTTAAGGAAGTTTGACAAATCAAGATTGGTTTCAACAAAAACAGGAGCTATAGTCCCAATAATCATAAAAATCAATGGCAAACCTGCCCCAATCAACAATGAAAAACTAACTTTGTTAAACCAACAACTAGAAGCAAAACAAAAACCACTAATCGCAAAACTATATATAACAAAACCCGAAACTATGCTTGCAAGCAATGACATATCTACATCAAGATTTGCGGCTGTACTTGCCATTATTACTACTATCAATCCAACAATGACAGAAAACAAAAATAACATCAAAAAATAAACAAGGGCTTTTGATAGCAAAACCTGTAGCCTTGTAGTTTGAGTGTTGAGTACAAAGCTCATACTACCCGAATCTATCTCCCTTGCTACCAATTTGTTGCCTATTATTATAGCTAATATTACCATTAAGATACTACCCATACTAAGTGTTGGCATAAAAATTGCTTGAGCTAAAATTGGTACAATATCAAGCTTATCATCTATCCCATTATAAGGATTATTTGAAATACTAATGAAAGAAAACATCATCAATACCGTAATAGCTGATAGCAATCCTGTCAACAACGCCCACAATTTCCAATTGCTAGAAATGGACTGTTTTATTATGTGTTTACTAAACATTATAGACTACCTCCTACCATTGTATCGTCCTTGTAGTACTCCATAAATCGCTCTTCTAGAGTGAGTTTAATTTCACTAATATACTCCAATTGATATTTAGCCAAATCCGCAACAAACCTATTTATATGACTATCATGAACTTTGACTTTGACTCTAGATTTGTCATAATTCTTTTCAACAAATTCATATTGCAAATTGCCAAAAGTTTGAGCATCAGCCAATGACTTAAATCTCACTTCAAATTGCTTATCCTTGTTGTGAGTTATGTCATTCATGTGCATTTGTGCTACTATTTTCCCATTGCGTATAATTGCCAATCTATCACAAGTCTTTTCTACCTCTTCAAAAATATGGCTAGACATCAATATTGTCTTACCCTTATCTCTCTCACTCAAAATATGATCAACAAACTTGGCTTGCATGAGTGGGTCAAGTCCACTAGTAGGTTCGTCCAAAATGACAATTTGTGGATTGTGCATAAAAGCAACTACCAAAGCAATCTTTTGCTTCATTCCCTTGGACATGCGTTTGAGTACACCGTGTGGCTTAAGTTGATAGTACTCACACAACCTCTCTGCCTCTTTTAGGTCTACTCCCCGCATGGAAGCTATCATTTTGATAAACTGCCACCCTGTCTTTATATCAGGATAATTTATCTCCCCTGCTATGTAGCCTAGATAGCCTTGAACTTCTTTGGGTTTTGTCCAGCAATCCAATCCCATAATACTACAATTGCCTTTGTGTGCCTTTTGAAAACCCAACAAATGCCTTATAGTAGTAGATTTTCCCGCTCCATTTGGTCCTAAAAATCCAAATACCTCCCCTTTTTTGACTCCAAACGAAACATCAAAACAACCTCTACCCAATCCATAATCTTTGGTAAGATTGTCAACCACAATCACATTTTCGTCCATCAATATCACCTCCTATATTATTGTATAGTATACATCATTTTAATCTAATTTGCAAGATTTTATACAAACTAATTTGCAAGATTTTATACAAACTAAATATTTAGGAGTGTACAAATAGAATACATTAAGATGGAAAGGAAGTAACACTAAACAAAATCAACCTTAAAGCGTTGGGGGTTTGGAGGGATTCGCCCCCCCCCAATGCTTTTTTGATTCTTTTTTGTCGTCAAAAAAGAATAATAATTGCCTTGTTGATTGTTTGTATCTTATTGTAATAATCTATCGTTGTACACTACTAAATATTGATACTATTAAAGCAAATATCACACAACTCACTCAAGCGTTCGTTGTCCCCATCTAGATACAAATACCCAAGCACACCTTCTAATCCCGTAGCTGACTTGTATTCCTTATAAGTAGCAGCTTTGGTCTTGTTGTCTACATGAGCATTCTTGCATCTTGCAAATATATCTTTTTCTTGTTGTGTAAGTTGTGGCAACAAAATATCAGCCATTTTGGACTGAGCTTTTGCACTCACAAAATGAGACTGCAATGCATGCAATCCACCACTCTTTTTGTCATACTTCAAAGCAACTCTTCTTCTAACGAAGAGTGTGAAAACAGCATCTCCCACAAAAGCTAAAGAAGAACTTGACATTTGATTTATATCCGTTTTCATAGTTGGTTGTTGACTGTTGTAGTCTAAAGTTTTGATTTGTATTTCAATTTTTGCCCCAATTAAACAATAAAGTCAAACAACTACAAACTAAGATAATTATAAAAAGTGTACAACTAGTAGCTATTAACATAAGATACAAACTATCAACAAAACCTGCGTGATTCTTTTTTGACACCAAAAAAGAACCAAAAAAACTTTTGGGGTGGGTGCGAATCCCCAGAACGCTTTAAAGTTGATTTTATTTAGATGATTATTCTTTCATATCAATGTACTCTTTTTGTACAATCCTGATTTATTGCCAAAATACTTATCACAACAGTTGTGTCTCCAAATACTCATCATAAGACAAATCTCTATCAAATACTTTTTTGCCACTCTTAAGTTCTATGATACGGCTAGCTACTGTATTGACCAACTCATGGTCATGACTTACAAAGAGTAGAGTACCTTTAAATGACTGCAAACCCTTGTTGAGAGCTGTTATACTCTCCAAATCCAAGTGATTGGTAGGCTCGTCCATTATCAAAAAATTGCCTTGTTGCAACATCATTCTAGCAAACATACATCGCACCTTCTCTCCACCTGACAATACTTGAGCTTGCTTGAGTGCTTCCTCGCCACTAAACAACATACGCCCCAACCAACCACGCAAAAACTCTTGATGATTGTCCTTACTATACTGTCCTATCCACTGCACAAGATTGAGAGTACAATTGTCAAAAAACTCATTGTTGTTGAGTGGCAAGTATGTTGGTATAATAGTTTTTCCAAACTTAAACTCACCACTATCAGCACTCTCTATCCCCATCAATATATCAAAAAACATACTAATAGCAGTAGCTCTGTCACCTAACAATGCAATCTTATCCCCCTTTTTAACACTAAATGAAAGATTTTCAAAATAACCTTTTTTGGTCAAATTCTCCACAGTGAGTATATCATTGCCAGGTTCTCTTTCATACTTAAATTCTATAAATGGGTATCTACGATTAGATGGCTTTATATCCTCTATCTTAAGCTTTTCAAGCTCCTTCTTTCGTGAAGTTGCTTGCCTTGACTTAGATGCATTTGCACTAAATCTTGCAATAAAGTCCTGCAATTCTTTGGCTCTTGTCTCTGCCTTTTTGTTTTGATCTTTTTGTTGACGCAAAATTAGTTGACTAGTTTCATACCAAAAATCATAGTTGCCCGCAAAAATATTTATAGCTCTAAAGTCCACATCGCACATATGCGTACACACTTGATTCAAAAAATGCCTGTTGTGTGATACTGTTATTACGGTACTATCTAGTTCCATCAAATAATCTTGCAACCATGCTACACTCTTGATATCTAGATTGTTGGTAGGCTCATCCAAAATTAGTATATCAGGATTTCCAAAAAGTGCTTGTGCCAACAAAACTTTTACTTTTACCTTAGGCTCTAACAACGACATTTGAGATTCATACAATGACTTGTCTACCTTGAGACTATTCAACAATTGTTCTGCATTGCTCTCAGCATTCCAACCATCCAACTCTTCAAACTCACTCTCCAAATCACCCAAAATTTTGCCATCTTCATCATTAAAGTCAGGCTTTGCATACAATATCTCCTTGGCTGCAATAATTTCTACCAATCTGTTATGCCCTTGCATAACAGTATTTAACACTGTATAATTGTCAAATGCATTTTGGTCTTGATTGAGTACAGACATGCGTTTGTTTTTTTCTATTACAACCTCGCCTGTATTGGGTTGAAGTTCTCCCGACAAAATTTTGAGAAAAGTACTCTTGCCTGCACCATTTGCACCAATAACTCCATAACAATTGCCTGCCGTAAACTTAATATTGACATCCTTAAACAATATCCTACTACCATACTGTAAACTAATATTTTGTACACTTATCATATTAAGACTATTATACTATATTTTAGACAATTGTACAAGTCGTTTTTGATTGCTAATTTTGATAGTGATATGTAAACAAATATAGCAATATCTTTCAAAATAATTTCTCACTTAATAATATCATTATTAAAAGTTATCAAATACAATATTCTCACACTTAATAATAAATTGCTTCAAAATAATTAGGAGTGTACAAATAGAGTACATATTAAAATGAAGAAAATTAATATCAAATAAAAACACCTTAAAGCGTTCTAGGATTTTAGGAATTCACCACCCCACAAAAAAAGCTCTTTGGGGTTCTTTTTGAGCGTCAAAAAATAATATTGTTGATTGTTTGTATTTTTATTGTCAATAAATTCTAGTTGTACACTCTCAAATAAGGCAATAGATATCACCACATAAATATGGCAATATCTATCACATTAGTTAATAAACAACATATAGCAACACAAAAATATACTATACTACCAAATTGTACCTACTCATCTGCAAATAATTGAAACAATCAGTTTTCTGTATAAACACTTTCCATTTGTTGAAAATGTTTTTTGAATATATTTCTAATTATGATAGTAATAATAGAACACAACAAAGCTAAATAAAAAGGAATAACATTGCCATAACCACTATAAGAAGATTTATCACTATTTGAGAATCTAAACAACATTATAAAAAATCCCTCTCTAAAACTCAAACATGCCAACAAAAGACACAAAAATACAGTCCCATTATAAAGCCAAAACAAAGTATTGTTTTTATTTTTGCTAAATGAACTTAATTTTATTCTATTATAATTTCCTACTACAAAATGCAAGTACAAAGCTATACCAAATACCAATCCAAACATTGTAGTACCAAAAAACAAAGGAAGTGCCAACATAGCCCAATACAACTCTATAACAAAACTAAATCTATTGTAGTACTGAACTTTTTCTAAATCTGTTGAAAATTTGGCATGGAATGGCTTTAATATTCTCAACAAAAAACTTCCTTTCTTCAAATGTTTTTCGTATGCCATACCATCATAAACATACTTATGATAAAAATAACCTGCTTTTTGTGTACCCTTCAATCCTATCAAGACACACAATATATATAAAAAAAACAAAAATGGTGAAACAAAATCTTGCAACCACACTACTGCACCCCTACCAACAACACTATCTCTAACTACAAAAAACCAAATCATACACAACACAAACAACGACAATCCCAAAACAAATTCAGCTTTTAAAAACCTTGAGTCTACAAAGTCTTTTATATTATTTGCATAGAAATATCTAAAAAAAGATATTGCACCCCATACAACAGCAACTATTATTGTTATTATAGAAATAGGTACATCTCTATTATAAACTGCAGTCGCAGAGATATTGCTAATGAATATCATTAATGGAATTGAAAGTGAACATATAGTATATAAAAGAAATATATTTTTGTATACTATAATTTTGTTCAAACTATCTTTGTCAATCATTATACCCCCAATAAGTTGCAAAAAAGAGTAGCATATTCAAAAGGCTCTCAACCCACTAGAACACACTACCCTTTTAAATTTAACTATTTAAAATTAACCAAATATTAAACTCTATCAATCAAACCAACCGCATACAAGCTCAAAAACACCAGTCGGTATTCCCCAAAACTCATCATATGCCACCCCAAACTCAAATCCGTTATGTCCATTTGCAAGTGCAAGAACCATTGCTGTCAAAATTCCAACTGCTGCTGCCAAAAGCATACCATATATAATTTGCCCTATGACTAGAATAGCATTTATCCATGCCGTAAATATTGCAAAATATGCTGTACCCGCCAATGCAAACGCTGCTGCTTCTGCCGCAAGTTCGGCCATAGTCAAAGTTATATAATACTTGTCAACACAACCCATAAAGGCTATGATATCTTGCCTACTCATTCTTATACCCAAGAATGATCTACCTCTAACCAAGTCACTTCTATCAACATTATCTTGAAAATTACCATAACTATCATCACTACTAGACAAAAGTGCTTGCATATTTTGTGCTAAATCATCAAAGTACTTTGCAAGATACTCTATTCCATCTACATCATCAAGCCCATTTAATACAAAATGTTGTCCCAACGAATTGTTGGTTTGTGCAATAGCATTGTCACCAACAATAGTATTGCCTTTCATTGTTTGACTTGTTGCAGATTTAAACTTTGCGGTTGCAACATTCACAACCGAAGTTTCAACACCTACCTTAGAGTTTAAGATAGTTGCCAACACTGCAGTGACTGACAATACCAATACTATAGCAAGTACTATTGTCATAGTCAACTTGCTCAAACCTTTTCTTGAATATGATTCTTTTCTCATATCCTTCCCCCCCTAAAATAATAAAATTATTTTTTTACTTTTTTCAGGGTACTTACCTAGCCAAATCCTACAAAATATGTCTTACCCAGGATAACATCTTATGTAAAAATTTTTCTAGTATCATACCATGATACTAGTATCATGTCAACTATATTCACATATGTTTTTCGTAATTTATATTATTTTTTTTGTGTCAATTATAAAGTAAAAAGCAACGATAGGTACAAATAATTTGTTTTGGTTTATTGCATATATATATCTAGAGGAGTTTAAAAGATAGCAATTTTTGCAGTTTGTACTTAAATGCAAATACAAAAGTCAATGACATAAAAAATAGGTATGACCAATAGCCAAACCTACAAAAAAATTTTATTATACTAAAATCTAAACTATAATTTTCAACTCTTTGTCAATTACTAGGGTATAATGATGTTGTTGTATAATAAGCCTCAACATTAAAATAAAAATTGCGAGAATCATACGAACAAGTTACAATAGATTTGATTACATACACACCTGCAGTTGACAAAGCATAATGTGGAATCAACTCTCCATCCTTCATAGTCAATGTAAGTTTCTCAGTAGTTACTTGTATAAAATCAATATCATCTACAGCGAGACGAATAATATAACTATTGATAGTATGAGAAGAATTTGCTGGTGCGGTAAAATCATATTTATGATAAAAATATTCTAGTTCATTGTCTTGCTTTCTATCCTAATTATTGCATGCCAATATAAAACTAAATGAAAATAGCACAACCAATATAATTAATATTTTTGATACCTTAATCAAATCATTTTTCTTTATGTTGTTCATATGTTTTGAGTTTTACATATTCATACATTGCAACTATTAATCAACCAACAAGACTATTAAATATTTAAAGTACAGTGTAAAATACTTTTACTTACAATTGATAAAGAATGTACAAATAGAATACATTAAGATGAAAAAAATAGTAGTTAAATAAAATCAACCTTAAAGCGTTTTGTTGTTTAAATTCGCAACCCCACAATAGCTTTTTTGATTATTTTTTAGCGTCAAAAAGAATATTGCTACTTGTGCTTATTGTTAATATCTGCTAATCGTATACTTACAATTTATATACAATTTGCATGAAGTTGTTGTAATCACCTTCAAAAAGAGAATTTAAAAAAGCATTATGGTTTTGCAAAAACAAAATGTTTGCGTTAAAATTCTTTTCAAAAATTTCACCAAGTTTTGGATACCATTCTTGATTATATTTTGCATCATTTTGCAAAATTGTCTTGTAGTTTTCTAAATCAATAGTGAATTTATTTAATTGATTTTTAAGAAAATCAAACCTTGAAGCAACTTGATTGAACCCTTGTTGACCTGCGTTTAAATAAAACTGACTAACAAACAGACAATCACTAGAATAAACAGTTTCAAAAGCAAAGTGTGCATTTTGTTCTGTATCGTTTGGCTCTCCACTCCACAAACCAAAGCCGCCATCAAAATCCCATACTGGTCCAAAAGTCATTTTTTGTCCAACTTTTTTTGAAATGTAAATACTTTTCCAAATAGCATCGCTATTTGACATTATTTCATTCACTAAAATATAATCAATAAAAGAATTTACATCAACCAAGTTTTCAAATGTTTCAATGTCACCAGCCAAAAGTGCATTGAAGACATTGTTGACATAACTTACAATAAAATTTGTTGCATCAGTCGGTCTTCCATCACCACTTTCAGGGTATTTTATTTCAGCTGGAGAATTATTAAATGCAGAAACATTAAAAATATCTTCCGGACTTATTGTTGTATCTTCATAAATTAAGCTATCCATTTCAACCAAAAATGGATAATCTTTTTGCCCTTCTTTATAGTCATTATTAGTTGCCAAATTAAGACGCCCTTCTTTTTCGTCCACTTGGTCAGCGAGCAAAAAAACTCCCTTATAATTTCCGTTTAGATACAAATTCACATGTGTTCCTGTGGCACTCCATGGCATGTTATCAAAGATTTTTGCAAGACTAAGTCCCGAATAATTTTTTATAAGTGATGGATCTAGATAATCGGCTAAAAGTACCCAACTTTTGTTTGAAACTGAGCCAAACATTGATTGTTTTTTGTCAAACTTAATTCTCAATGGCTTTTTTGGATAACCAATTGTAGTGTTGCCACGCAGTCTTATTCCTACAGAATCCTTTGCACCATATTCATCTTTCATTTCAATGTCAATTCCAAATTTTTCGTCATCTATGGTATTTGACAATTTAAACGATGAGTTAATGTAAGTAACTTTGTCTTGCGGCATTTTTTTATTCTCTGTTGAAATTTCAATAATTGGCAAAGTCAACGAACCTTCCTGTGGTAGCGTTATGTCGCCCCACGGATACCACTCAGACCTAGGTTTTAGCAAAATTGGCAACAAAACTCCAAGCATTATTGCAACAACCAAAACAATTGAAGTTGTAACAATAAAAATTTTATTTTTGAAAAATTTCCTTTTCATTGTGTCATCATCTCATTCTACTATAAACCCAAATGTAATTAATATTTCTGATACTTTAATCAAATTATTTTTCTTTAATGAGTTCATTTGTTTTGAGTTTTTATATATTAATACATTGCAAAGTATATAATTAACTCAACAATACTCTAATACATGGTCTCACTCCACCATGCAAAAAATGTACATTGTCACCTATTGGATTGACATTGCCTCCATTGTCTACCAAAGCTGCCAAATTGGCACCATAACTTCCTCTATTACGCAACCACCACCATGAGTGTTCTTTATAAATATCCAATACACCTTTACTCTTAAAAAGAGTTTTGCCCTTATTCTTAGCAAACTCCGTACCTTGTGCTAAACGATTTACAGTTTTGGCAAAATATTGACTTGCCTCTTTTGTATTTAACAAAAATACTTTGTCTTGAGTTATCTCGGCATCATCGTCTGCTCCACTTATTCCATTTCCTGATATATCACAAAGCTTTATTTTAGATTTATCGTCTGCTACAAATGCCTTATTAAAAAATTCATTGTTAAGCCATTGTCTTATACTACAGTTTTTCCAAGAAATATCAACCTTAGTAGTATTGTAAGGTATACCACTATCCAATATAAATTTAGCAATCATCAATACACTTGTGCCATCGTTATCCAACTCTATCCATTCTATTGGTGTATTGTCTTTTCCCTTTTTAGTCTGCCCATATATACCAAACAATCTAGTACCAAGTTGAGCAACTGCATTTTCTTTATTATTTTCCACAACAAATTTTACCTTTATTTTGTATATTATAACATATCAAATTAATTATGTCAAGTATATTAACAAAATATGTCATAATTTCATTAATTTTATACAAAAAAAAATTCGTCTCATCAACAAATGTTGTGCGACGAATTTGGTGTGCAAAATAATAAAGTAATCACAATAGTTATTCAAATATATCCCAAACATCTGGTTTGGATTTCTTGTTTATATTTTCAGGATTGATTGGATTGCCACTAGGATTTATTTTTATGTTGTATTTTTTGCGTAATGGAACCAAGATTGCAATCTCTATCAACATAGAAGTCAATAAATATGAAACAAAGAAAATTGCAACTATACCTATTTGCCAAGCAATTGAATCAATATTGTAAACATCATACAAAACCGAAAACAATGTCAATATAGCTAAATTAAAAACCAAATTGAGTACAAAAAATAAATTAGAGTACCACAAGTATTTAGAGTTTATTCCCAATTTTTTGAGCATTGTAGTACTAGAATACAAGTTGAGTACACTCGGCACAAAAAACAAACAAAATAGTGGCACAATACGCCACACATAACTACCATGTCCATACAGTCGGTATAGTATTTCATATCCAAGAATTAAGGCTGCAAATACCGCCAACTTTATTCTACCAATATACTTTTGTCTATTGCTCATATCAATCTCATTATACTATATTGCAAGAAATTTTGCAACTGATGTAAATTGTCAAAAAATGTAAATAATATATTTATCGTAGCCAGAATAATATACAACTAATAAATTAACATAAAAACGACAGCAACAACAACCCAAATTCCACCCGATATCAATACATGGGATATTCCACCTTTTGAATTTGTATTATTAGCTTCTAGCTTAGCTTGCTTGTATTCGTAGTACGAAGTTGACATTTTGCGTTTTACAAAAGGCAATATTGAGATTGCTCTCTGTACCGAATATGACAAACCATCATAAGTACCTTGGCTAGATATCAACACTAGTGTACCAATGCACACAAAAATTGCCCCAACTACAAATGCACAATTTGACAACAACTTGAGTCTATCACTATTGTCTTGTTGTTCAAATATACCAAAAGCTACTGCCAATCCAAAAAAAAATATACCCGCAATCAAAGTTGCAATAGTTGTCTTAATAACAAGTCTTTTCATTTTATCAATTAAATACAAATGAGTGTTGTACAAATAAACTACATTAAGAATGAAAGGAAGTAACAACTTAAATAAAATCAACCTTAAAGCGTTCGGGGGGATTCGCCCCCCACCAAGAGCTTTTTTGATTCTTTTTGGGAGTCAAAAAAGAATAACGCTTATCTTATTGATTATTTGCATCTTATTATTAATAAGCACTCGTTGTACACTTTCAAATACAAGACAAATATTGTCTACACCAATAACAATATTTATATACAATCAAATGAGACTGTGTCACAAGTTTTTGGTGTGAGAACAGTCCCGTTGTGCTTACTTTCTATTTTCCAAATACAATTTGTACTCTACCTCACTGCAATATACCAAATGTTCGTTCCACAACTCTCTCATTCTTGGTTTTTCTTCTTGATAATTGTGTTGCAAAAGTGGATTGTATACTGTACGCTGGCGTGTTGCTTCTGCCATTGGATCAGGTAATGGTATTGCCGAAATCAACGACTGAGTATAAGGGTGACACGGATTAGCAAACAAATCATCTGTAGGTGCTTGTTCTACTATTTTGCCTGCGTGCATTACTGCTATACGGTCACTAAAATACTTGACTACTGATAGATTGTGAGCAATAAATAGTACGGTCAATCCCTTTTTGATACGCAAATCATTGAGTAGATTTATGACTTGTGCTTGTATTGACACATCTAGAGCTGATACAGGCTCGTCGGCAATAAGTACTTTTGGTTCTAATATAATTGCCCTAGCTATACCAATCCGTTGGCGTTGTCCCCCACTAAATTCGTGTGGATATCTATTGGCATGTTCATGGACTAATCCCACCAACTCTAGAGTTTCAAATACTTTTTTCTTCAAAACTTCTTTGTTTTTTTCACCCCTAATAACCAACCCCTCAGCTATGACATCAAACACTGTCATTCTAGGATTGAGTGAAGCTACAGGGTCCTGAAAAATCATTTGTATATCAGTGGACGAATGCAACTTTTCTCTCTCATTTTTTGGGGCAACTATAAGCTTGCCATTGAGATAGACATTGCCCGCAGTAGCCTCATACAACTTAATAATTGTACGCCCCGTAGTAGTCTTGCCACAACCTGACTCTCCAACAAGTCCAAAAACTTCACCCTGTTTTACTTCAAAGCTAACCCCATTAACCGCCTTATTGACTTGTTTACCCTTAAAGAAAAATTGTTTCAAATCTTGTACTTGCAATACAGTTGGTCTTTGGGTTTGTTGTATTGATGTTGTCATAGTTGGTAGTACCTCGTTTATATTTGCCACTACTTCTTTTTATTAAAAAATGAATTGTTGTTGCTAGACCCTTTTTTGCGACTCAAGTTTATTGATTGTTTTTTATTTACATTGAGATTCTTAGGTTTGTCTTGTGCCACTAGCATATCATTTTGTTCGGGAGTAATAGATTGTACATTTTCTGTGATAGAAGAACTTTGATCTAAATTAGTTTTTATTTCATATGTTTTGGGAGATTCTACAACTTTTGTAGATTCAACTTCATTGACAGGATTAATATTAATCTCTTTGATATCAAAAAGTGGTTCTACAACCTGTTGAATATCTTCAATGGGATCTAATTCTAATTCATCTATTGGGGTCAAATCATGTTGTAAAATGTCACTAGATTGTACAACAAAATCTACTGTTGGCAAAACTTGTGGTGTTGTCAAATCTTCTTTTGGTTGTGTCAAATCAAAGTTGGACGCTATAGTACTGTCTCCACTCCCTGTCAAGACTCCGTTTTGTACAGTCACTATCGGTTGTTCTACATTGCTTTTCTCTACAATTGTACTTGATACTATCCCACTCTCTTGATTGACTGTAACAATATCTTGTTGGACATATATACCATATTTTTCTTGATTTCGTGCTATGCGTTCTCTTATTGTTTGTGGAATATCTACCTTAGGAGCTTGAGGGTGTAGCAACCATGTAGCAGCATAATGATGGTCTCCAACCTTAAACATAGGAGGTTGCTCTTCAAAATCTATCTTCATTGCATACTTATTTCGTGCAGCAAAGGCATCACCTTTTGGCGGATAAATCATATTAGGTGGCGTACCCGGTATTGCATCTAATGCCCCCTTTGTATCCATATCAGGCATACTAGACAACAATGCCCAAGTATAAGGATGGCGTGGGTTGTAAAAAATATCCCCCTTAGTGCCGTACTCTACTATTTTGCCTGCATACATAACCGCAACTCTGTCAGCCATATTTGCAACAACACCCAAATCGTGAGTAATAAATATTACAGACAACCCTCTTTTTTCTTTAAGGTTGTTAATCAACTCCAAGATTTGTGACTGTATAGTTACATCTAGTGCGGTAGTAGGCTCATCACATACCAATATTTGAGGGTTGGCAGACAACGCTATTGCAATAACTATACGCTGTCTCATTCCCCCACTAAATTCAAATGGATATTGGTCAAACCTATTCTCAGCATTGGTTATACCTACTTCTTCCATCAATCTTATGGACAATCTCTTTGCATGTTCTTTTGTAACTTTGTGTACAACGGCTTTAGACAAATCCTTGATATGTTCTACCATATACTTAGTAGCCATATCAAAATTGCGTCTATCCCCATATTCAATGTCCCTTTCAAAATTTTGCTTGACACGATTGGCTATAGCTTTGATGTTGCCCAATATGTCATTCAAATCAATCAATCCCGCAGGCTTAGGTTCAAATCCCTGTCCTTTAGCATCTAGCTTATTCTTTTCTTTGTCATAGCGTGATTGTTCTTTTAAATTTGATTTTTTTGACTTATAATAATGCTCAAATGCATTTTTGAAGCTATCACCAAAAGCAAAAGCATAGCTATCCTTGCGATTTGACAAGATGTCAATACAGTTGTTGACCATATCTATCATCTTATTGATATCCACAAGAGTATTCTTTCTACCATGATTGCTCTCTACGATATCTATTAGCAACTTATCTACATTCTCTACAAAATTCTTTTTGTTCGCTATTGTCTCATTGTGCGATTTTATCAAAGCTTGCTTTGCATTCTCATTAAAACTATTCAAAAATTCTTTGTCAAGATACTCTTGCAAATATATGTTGAGATCCTTAGTATCCATATCAGGCAATGGCTTGCCTGAATAACAATTGAAATATGCCATAGCAAAGAAGTTGGGTATAGCCCTATTGAGAGTCTTTTCAAATATGACATGCAACCTCTCTAGCTTGGCCTTAGCACTATCTGTATCTGCAATCTTTTCGTCATTGACAGACGACAACAACTCACCAAGCAATTTCAATACCTCTGCTTGCTTGTTCTTTATCAAATAATTGTTAAAAGTCAATTTTGATTGTCTAAGTATCCTATTCAAATCTCTAGTAATATGTTCAAAAGCATTGGCATTAACCCTTATCAGCAACTTCTTTATATCTTCTATACAGTACTCAACCTCTTGTCTACTAAAGAAATATGCATTTTCCAACTTGTATTGCTCTTTTACAAAATTCTTAAATTTGACCAATTGCTCAGTACCTTGAGACGACTCACTCATATATTTGCTAAGATGCTTAATCTTTTGGTTGAGTTCTACTTTGGCATTGTACTGTTTTTGCTCCCCTTTTATGACAATAGCTTCTGTCATCTGTTTGCCTATCTTGATAATTGGGTTTAAGCTAGACAATGGGTCCTGAAAAATCATAGATATTTTTTCGCCCCTAATATCTACAAAATCTTTTTCTTTTATTCTAAGCAAATCCTGTCCATCAAATATTATTTCACCACTCTCTATATCAGCATTCTCTGCCAAAATACCCAAGATAGCCTTGCTAGTGACAGACTTACCCGAGCCTGATTCACCAACTATAGCCAAGGTTTCTCCCTTGTACAAATCAAAATCCACCCCACGCACAGCATGAACTCTACCTGATGGAGTTTTGAAAGATACTTTGACATTCTTTGCATTTAGTATAGTTTGTTTGTGTTCCATAAGTTTGCTACCACACGCCCTAATTGAAATATACTTTTTTAGCTTGATATTGATTTGATAGTATTTAACAAAAATATTTATTATTCAGTTGCAATATTACTTTCCTCGTTGGCTTGGATCAAAAGAATCACGCAATGCATTTCCCAACAAATTGAAACTAAACATAATTATTATAAATGCCACTACAGGGAAAATAATAATATATGGAGCTGTTGTCATAAAAGCCGCACCTTCATTTATCATTACGCCCAATGTACTCTGTCCATTAGATAGTTGCAAAATTCCCAAAAAGTACAATACAACTTCGGTCAATATTACGGCAGGAATTGCCAAAGCAAATTGAGTAATAAGCGTACCCAAAGAATTTGGGAAAATATGTTTGAACATCAGTCGCCTATTTTTTGCACCCAGCGTCTTAGACGCTAGCACATACTCGTTGCCTTTATATCTAAAAAACTGCGTCCTAATCAACCTTGCATAACCCACCCAACTAAACAACACAAATCCTATCAAAAGTCCAACAAACATAGATATAGCACCCGTCTGTATCCAATGCATGAATATCAATGATAATATGACAATAGTAGGCACACCTATCAACACATCTTGCACTCGTCCTACATACAAATCAGTCTTTCCACCATAGAACCCAGCGAGCGAACCAACTACTATACCAATAATCAAACTTATAATAGCTACCAACAAAGCAAGCAACAACGACATACGCAATCCATAAGCCAATCTACTAAAGATATCTTGCCCTTCGTTGTTAGTGCCAAACCAAAATGAAGGTTCTACACCATGACGATACACAAACTCATTGTAAGTAAATACTCTCACAACAATACTTGCACTGCCTGAAGATATTTCGTACAACATGATGTCCCCATTTTCAGGGACTTTTCCCAACAAATCTTCATGAATAGCTCTATCTTCTTCTAGCAATGGTGCATTTATATCAAACTTGAGATAGTTGTCTATATATTGATTTTCTTTTTGATTTCCATTAGCATCACTTGCCCAAAATGGCATACTGTCATCATCTTTTATCTCATACCAATAGTTGGCGTTTTGCAAATATGTTGAAGGTCTACCTCTAAGCTCGCCATTTTCATTGACATAACTAGAATATCTATCCACCATAGGATATATGACTTGTCTGCCACTCTCTATCTCAAACTTTCTAATATTGTGCCACTCAGCAAATGTGATAGGCATATAAACAAAACCTGACTCTGTATAACTATCAATACTAACTTCTTTTCCGCTACGAGACAAACCCATAAAAGTCACATCTACATTCTTGCTAGACTTGATAGGTTGATATTTGTATCCCATGCTATCGTCAATTGTGATAGCAATAGATTTATCAGGGTTTGAATCGTCAAACTGTGTAGCCACTCCAATACCCGCCAAGTTGTAATACTCATTGAGTCCCAAAGTCCTTGTATAATTTCCACTACTCAAAAAATTGCGAGGTCTAGCACTCTTAAAATAAGGCTCAGACATAGTGGTATCAAAATTATAAAACACAGGTAAAAGGATTGCAAATATTAGCAATATTCCAATCAAAGCTAATGCAATTATGGACGATTTCTTTTTAATAAATCGCTTAAAAACTTCGCTATAATATCCTTGTGGCTTAGTTTTGAGTACCGTTTCTTTGGTTTGCACACCCACAAACTCAAACGAACTTTGACTAATATGATTGTTGTTGTTGTTTTGTTCCATACAAATTTCTAGTGATTAGTCAATACCTCTTTCTTCAAAAGACATATACTTCACTTCACCCCTAATTTCATACCCAACTGTAGGGCATCAACCAAAATATTTACAAAGCATCTTTGACTATCTAACTCTAATCCTTGGATCTAAGAAGCTAAAACTCAAATCTGATACAAGTCCTGCAAACAATGCTACAAAAGCAAAAAACACACTAGTAACCATAAACACATCATAATCAAGCAATCTTATTGTGTCTACATACAACTGCCCTGTACCAGGGATACCAAAGACATTCTCTATTACAATAGAACCTGCCGAAAAATTGAGTATAAAAGCACCTATCAACAAAGGTAGAATTGGTATCATAGCATTCTTAAAACAATGCCTAAATGTAGCTTGTCGCTTTGTCAATCCCTTGCACCTAGCCAACAACATATATTCGCTACCCAATTGCTCACTCAACTCTGCTCTAACATTGCGACTAGTGCTAGCAATAAATGGTATTGCCATAGCAAGAATTGGTAGCATCAAAGAATACAACATTCTAGGGTCAAGCCAACCACTTACTTGAGTAATACTCTCAGCTTTGAGTGTAAACAACCCAAGTTTGAATGCAATAAAATATTGCAATATAAAAGCAAATACAAAGCTAGGTAGTGATATAAACAATACTATGACCGCACCATATGCATGATCTTGCCACTTGTTCTTGCGTTGTGCTATAAACACTCCCAAAAGAATACCCAAAGGTACAGCAATAATAAACGACAACAAGTTGATGATTATAGTAGGTATCATTCTATCCACAAAGACATCTGTGGCATTTTCTAGATATCTAATTTGCCATGAAGTACCCCAATCCCATTTGGTTATTATGTTGCCCAAGTATATAAAATACTGCTCTATAACAGTTTTATCATACCCCAATGCTGCCCGTCTAGCTTCTTCCGCCTCAGTAGCACCTTCAGGCAATGGATTGGGCAACATTTTGATAAGCACAAAAACTATAGTAAAGATGACAAACAGTGTCAACAACATTAGTCCTATGCGTTTTAATGTATATTTGAGTGTATCCATGCAGTATATTTATATCCTTATTTATAGGTTTTATATAGTATAATTATTGCATCTCAAAAGTATTTAAAATATAGTTGCAAGCGTTGATTTTTACAAAAGAAAGATAGAGTTGACTGTTTGTATACTATTGTTAATAATAGCTCGTTGTACACTTTCTAAAGATATTTGCAATCAAAAATCATTGACGACCAATCAACACAATTCTATCTAAAATATTTCCAGACCTACAAGAAATACAATATTCTCAAATCTTCTCTATGTGAAGCAACTTCCCTAGCCCACTCGCCATCACTCTTAGTGATTTTATAAAATCTCATAGTACCCGCAGTCTCAAGTATAGGGTCAGGATTGCGTAGCAAAGTCTCTGATCTAAAAGAAATAAGTTTTGCAGTATAGTCCATTACTACAGGTATTTGTAGATGCAAATCCAACAAGGCTACTTCTAAGTGTGGCATTACATATTCCAAAAACTCTTTTCTTGCCCAAGATCCTACAAGTGCATGTGATTTGCCAAGCTCTTGTTGATTTCCACTAACTACCTTAGGCAAAAATGAATAGTCTACATCATCATAATAAGTAGATCCATCTCCACCGCTTGCGGGTTCGGTTGGCTTTGCACTAGCCCCAAACAAAGTTCCCCATTGATTGAGTTTGAGAGTTAGTTTGTTTTCATTCTGCTCATCCTTATTTTCTTCATATATAGGTTGTATCAAGTTGACAACTTCAGGATTTGGATATTTCAACAACTCGCTAACATCTATAGTTACATCTCTCTCTGCTGGATTAAGTCCATAGGTATTGCCATTGTTGTATACATTACTCAATCCTAAGAATGTGGTCAATGGGCTAGTAATATTGACAGTAGCTCCACCAAATGCACCAAATATAGATTCTATTTGCCCTTCATCTACTAGAGTATATCTAGTCTTATCACCCGCAGGCTGAGCTCTCAATGTCATATTGATTTTGAGATTTGGTGGTGTAGCAGCATCAAGACTAGCTTGAACTTGATTGATAGCAGCTTGTTGCAAAGACACATTGGTAGCTGTACCCGTATAAATAGTAAAGTTGACTACAACCAACTCATCGCTATCTGATCTACCCAAACGCCCCAATTCGTATTTTCTTGCTTCACTAAACAATCTTGTAGCTTCTTGTGCATTAAATCCATCCAATTTGTTGAATGCTTCTCTCATCTCAATATTGGACATATCAGTTGTGTCAACGCCCTCTCTTTCCAAAATAGTACTCAAAGCAGTGTTAGTATAACGATATTGTTGTCTATCAGTAGATGAAAAAGTATTAAAATACGCTTCGTTCCACAATACTGTAGATGGTATACTCGCCGGACCATATGCCTGTGCTATGTTGATGCGATTCATGGACAAACTTATAGCTTTTCTAAAGTCATCATTTGCAAAAAACTGCAAATTGGTAGGCTTATGCACAGCACTAGGCAATGTAGAACCATCAGCTTGTATCGCCTCCAAAGCTTCTCTATCACCATTAAAATACAATCTCATACTAAAACTAGACAATACATCTCGGCGTTGACTACTTCCACGCAAATCCAAATCACTACTAGTCAAACCCAAATAATCCAATTCCCCATTCAAAAACTGCAATCTATTGGTAGCTGCAGATGTACCCAAATCCAATCTTACATGTGTAGGTTGATATGCACCTGGCCAAATTTCCTCACCATCTCTAGTAGTCCCCCAATACCTATTGCGTTCAAAAATAACAGTATTGTCAGATCTCTCTACCATTTTGTATGGACCATATGACATGGTAGTGCCTAGACTTGTATTGTAACTAGATACAACCAAGTTTCCAACTTTAACTTGATTGGCTTCTACTGTAGGTCTATGTGTCAAAAATGTACTATCATATCTTACCAACAAGTCTTCACGGTCTTCTGGAGCTTGTGCCTCATACACAAAAACCATACTGCCACTAGTATACACGGGGTCACTACCTATAGGTCCTTCTATATATTCTACACCTACGGCATCCCAACTACCATTGTTTTGCCATTCACTAGTAGCACTACTTTGATCATAATAAGCCTTAGCTCCCACCAAACTACTCACACCCGAATAATAATTCTCAGCTCTATACAATTTTCTTTGTGGGCTGAGCAATTCTTTTAATGACCAATAAAACTCTTCAATTTCTATAAATTCACCCGTTTGCCAACGCAAGTCATTGCGTATTGGGACTCTATAAGCTCGCCTACGATGTGCTTCTATCAATTGTGGATAACCATTAGAATCCGTGTCTAAAACTGCCTTGCCATCATCATCTAATTCTGGTATAGGATTGCCATCTTCGTCCTTGATAGGATTGCCTTCTTCGTCCAACTTATATCTGTACAACAACTGTAAACCATAATCATTGCCACTAGATAGAGGCAAATCACTATCTACTGTATATCCCAACTTTGTAGCTACCCTAATAGCCATTTCGGTATCCAATTTTACAGGGTCGCTTGCTGCGGCTTCGGCATGATAACCACTTCTTACTAGACCTTGTCCCTCAGCAACCGGATTGTCATTGCCATCTACATATACAGGGTTGCCGTCATCATCCAATGTCTCATACAATCTATACAAAGGTGATGTCAATCGCTCCAAGTACTCTTCATTTTCAATACTCAAATTCCAAGAATTGGGATTCCAACTTATACCCATTTGTTCTATAGTCTTTCTAAATGTAAAAGTTCTTTCATCTGCGTTGACACCCGCCAATGCTATTATCACAACAAAAGCTATAGGTATCAACATAACAACCACAAGTATGCAAATTATCAAATTTCGTTTAACAAATCTCAACATTCTATACAAAACCCCTCCCAATCTATACAATTATTTAATATAATTAAGTTTTATATTATCATACACAACCAAGTCTGTCAACAGTTTTTGTAGTATTTTTGTATATTTATTCAAAATTTCTTATAAATACTATTTAATACATATAATATATGTATTACCACAATATTTGTTGACTATATATTTAATAAAAGTAAAAGTTTAATTAATTTTGTATTAATTAAACTTTTACTATTTAATATTTTTAGAGACAATTTATTCTTATACATACTTAAACAAATCTTCAACATCTAATTTAGGGTGCAACGATAGATTGATAGCTTGCGAAACTACGCTAGCACAGTTGGCAACCAAGACATCAATATCCTTAGGTGCTACAACTAACTCTTGTATACTATTTCTTTTTTGTTCATCTATTGTAGCATTGCTCTCATGCAATATTTCATCTAGTATAGTACTAATATACACAACCAACGGGACTCCAATACTATACACAGGGCAACCCAAATTGTGATGATTGAGTGTTATACGACTATTGCCCACTCCACTCCCTGGAGTAATACCACCATTGGACACCTGAAAAGCAGTAGCCAATCTACCTATTGTAGAACTTGCCAAACTATCTATAGCTATAATGCACTTAGGTTTTGTACGGTCTACTACCCCCTTTATCACATCAAAACTCTCTATACCCGTTATACCCAATACACTAGGTGTAATAGCACTAACTACCCCCAAAGAACCATCTAATTCGTCACTAAAATGTCTAGTAACAATTATATTTTGTACCGCCTTACTACCCAAGGCATCAGCTGTCAAATAAGCATTGCCCAATCCAACAACCAAGCAATCTTGCATATCACCAAGCTCAAGCAAAGCATCTTTTAAGGCAAATACCAACTCCTTAAATTTTTCTTTATTGCTATTGAGCACAGCATCAGCTTGTACAGTGATATAAGTACCCACAGGTTTGCCTATCCTTTTTGACAAATTGCCATCAACTACAACTTTACTCTTCTTGATGTTGCCATGCTCGCTACGCATGGTATCTACGCCCAATTCGTCAGCCATGTCAGTACGCATATTGCTATAGTACTGTTGCTCTTCATTTTCTATTATCTTTGTTTTTTTACTCTTAAACATATATATTTATTATGCATAATTTGTACGCAATAAATACACAAAAAAACTATTTTGCAAATATTACTCTACAAAATAGTTTTGTCAATTGTGTCAATTTCTGTTGAAAATAAACACTCAACAATGTTAATTTTTATAAAAAACACTATATAATTAATTTAAATTATATATTTACCAAGTAAATAAAGTAACACCTATATATTCTGTATCTAAAATTTTTGTACCATACAAAATAATCTCTAACCTATATTGCCCAGATAATGCAAAAAATGTGTTTATCCTTACATTATTATTGTATGTGGTTTTGGAGCTACTAAAAAAACTTTCCATACCAGGCTCTTTACTCCAATCAACTATGTTGCCATTTGGATCAACTACTCTTACATTATACACAGTAAACTGTGTATCTATATCACTATTATTACGGATTAAAATCAAATTAGAAAGAGATGCTCTAAAAAATGAATTTGCACTTGCAAAAAATAAAATAGATTGGACTACTTGTCCATCTGTTCCCGAACTGATCGGTAATACAAGTGGATCATTATTCTTTATAGCTATATTAACATTAAGTAAGCCAGCTCCAAGTTTTTGGTCTAAACCAGAATCTAGAAAAGTAAATCCACCCTCCAAAGTTGATTGTATAGGTGCAGCCGAAGCTATAACCAGAGACTTAACCATTTGTGGATAAGTTTTTAACATTGAGTTCTGTTGCATGAGTATAGCTATAGCTCCATAAATTTGCGGAGCTGCAAAACTAGTACCACTCATAACAGGAAAATTAGGCACAACCAAGTTTCCACCTACTCCCATGATATCAACAGCATCTACTTGCGTTTTACTTATATATCCAGAATATGATTTACTAAAATAGAACTTCCCTTTAAATTAGGATGAGTTTCGTAAACTAGATTATCCTCCAAAATCCCTACTGTTATACCAGTCCCATTTAGACTACCAGTATCACTAGCAAAAATATAATTATGAATAACTTCGTCAAGAGTTACATTAGAAGATCCATTATTTTTAGAAATTTGTTCTTCTTTGACACTTGATGAATAACTAATTGTATTTGAATAAATATTTATATTGACTATGTTATTAGATTTTGACAATTCTCTCACAATCTCAACAACTCTTTCACAATTTTCAATTTCAGAAATGACAAAAGGTCCAAAATTTGCAATATACACATTTTCTGATAATACAAATTCTTTTATGGATAATTGATTATTATTAAAATAAAATTCTGCTACTTTTTTTTCTCCAACCATTTGAATATTCTAACTTAATCACATTATTATTCAACGATATTGAATAATAAAATTCAATAGAAATCTGAAAACAAGTATCATCATTCCAAATTACTTCTGCTAATTCGTTCACATTTATATAATTACTATTTAATTATATACTTGCACTTATATTCCTATATTCTACAACTGAATTTCTTACTCTCACAATGCCTATTATCGCAAATGAAGTCAATAATAAAATCATTATTAAAAGAGATATTGCTTTTACTTGTATTTTTTTCATAAGTTATAATCAATCTTTCAATTTATCTAAAACGCTAATTGTTGTACTTTCAACCGTATTACAACTAACATCAACTTCAAACAACAAAATGCTATAACTAATTGAACGACTAGTCCCTTTTTCAAGTATATCAACCTTGATATTCAAATTTCCATTATCAAAACTATAATCATTTATCCCATATCTATAGCCAATAGTGTATTCTTTTAATGCCCCATGCAATATTAAAAATTTATTATCAAAATAACTAGCATTGTAATTTAACAAGCAATCTATAAACTTACTAGCATTAGGAAATCCATCAAGATATGTATAGAAATTTTTAGAATAACTGTCAACAAATTTATCTAATTTAGATTTAGAGTGTATACTTTCTGTACCAAAAAAATATTCTTTATTTCTTGTATAAACTGTAAAATCTTTTAATTTAATCATATTCTGATATCCATTTACATTCACACTACTAGAACAAGCAAATGAAATACCACTAGAAACGACAAAAATAAATACTAATATTATTCTTTATTATCATAAACAACTACATAGGTAATTTTAAAATCACTCTACTACTATATGATTAAAGTTCAATACCAATAACATATCTCAATCATTTAGTTGCTTATGACAAATTTATATATTTATTTTAGATTGTGTTATAAAATATAATAATGTGCAGATGCAAAAGAGCTAAGTAACAAAGTATAGGTTATGGAAGCAATGCTATCGATGTAAGGAATGTGGATATCAATATGCAAGTACAAGGGCAAGAGATAATTATAAGATAAAGATAACGGTAATATTATATTGTTCGGGACTAAGTTTTATGACAAGAGTATTATTTGATATACTAATCCAACGATATTGCTGTGGGTAAGAGAGTTTGCAAAAGAACTTTATTCTATTTACATAAATTGTTACCATATAAAAAGCACTAGAAAATTTTTATACAAAAATACTATTTTCCTGATAATTTAGAAAAAAATCCTTTGTGTGATGTTGTAGCAACAAAATTAGACTCTTGTGATTTTAGCACTGTACTCAATAGTCCCAACATACTAGATTGATGTGGCAAATTATAATATTGCAAACTTGGAGCAATTGTATTTATTTGTCTTCCCAAAACTTTGCACAATATATCCTTAGCACCTCTCATAAATGATATTCCACCACCAGTGACATATACATCAAAATTTTGAGTCTTATGGTGATTGCTTAAAGCTTGAAAAACAGTTGAACCAATTGCCCTTATGCGTTCTGTAGCTATTGCATTGACTATTACTGCATTATATCTATATATTATATGGTCTTTGCGTATTTCATAATTGTCATCTTCTTTAAATGACAATGACAATTTTATCTCTTGCTTTAATATTTCTGCAATATCATAAGGCACATTCATATGCATATTTATATCAGCAGAAATATGTGCCCCACCAGCACTAAAACTATAATGTGCTAAAAGTCCATCACCCTTTATTATTGCTACACTTGTAGTCAAATATCCACAATCTATCAAGACAATACCCTTGTCCCTTTGAACATCATCAAACAAAAACAAACTTTCAGCCAAAACAGAACTACAATATTCTACTTCTTTTATTCCAATACTCTTCAACACACTCTCAATCAACTGCACAATACTATTTGGACAAAGTGTATAACTTATTCTACCTGCAAAGGATTGTGCTATCATACCTTCTGGATTTAGTGTCCTGCTTGTACCATCCAACATATATGTGATAGCTTGAATATTGATTGTAGTGCAGTCAATCATAGATATCTTAAGCTCACCATTGTTGTGCATTTCGGTTATATCTTGCTCTAAAATCTTGCGACGACGCCCCAATGACATTTGAACATCTCGCACAACAGTAGTACAAAACTCACCTGGCAAACCAACGGTAATTTTTTCGGGCATTTCATCTTTGCAAGCACCCCTTATAGCTTCAGCAAATACTCTATGCAATTCATCAGGTTGCAAAAATTGACCGTCCAAAAAGCCTGAATAATCACATTCACAACATCCATCAATTACTACACAGTTGTTAATACCATACTTACCCAAAAGTACGCTAATTTGTCTAGAACCTATATCCAATACCGCTATTTGCACTATAAAACCTCCAAATGATGCCATTGCACAACTAATTGCAACAAAAAATGCATATGTACAAATCCACTATACATATACATTTTATAATATTTTTATCAAAATAGCAAGGGTTTGTATTGTTTTTCACAAATTTATTTGCAACACTATCTATCAGATATCTCAACAGAATTATTTTTTATACTAACTACTTTGCCGTATTGCTCGCTACTACCAAATATCTCTCCTATATTAGCCAAAGTCAACTCAAAAGCTTGACGCATGTTGTTTTGTTCATAAATCTCAAAATAACCATCTGTAGTTGACTTGGTTGTTATCAAAAATCTAGAATTGTCAGTGTCGTCTAAATAATTTAAATCAAACTCAAAATAACCACTTTTCAAATATTCGTTTGGACCATCTGCCAAAAAACATTCTATAAACTCTACAACTTTCAAAAATCTAGCATCTACTATTTTGCTACCAACATCAATATCATCACCCAACCCACCAAAAAATATTTTTACTAGCCCATACTCTTGTTGTTGTGACTCTCCACTTTTATCTAAAACTGTCACTATACCTGTACTACTCAATTGAAAATAATTGACGCCATCAAAAATCTCAAGTTGTTTTTCCAAAAGTTCATACTCTATGTAGACAACTTGCGGAAACGATTTTTCTATACTAACTATCCTTATGTCAAAAAATTCTTTTTCTAAGTCTTGTGTAGCCTTATCTATATTGATAGAAAACATGCTCTGCCCTTTCTTGACAATATTTGAATTAGCTATATCAATATTAAGTTCTTCTACCCTAGATACTTGAGTAGTCACTGTAGCCGAACTTACAAAAATATTGCGAACACTAAAAAACATATTGCCAAAAATCAACAAAGATATTACAACAACAATACTAATTATACCATAAAATATTCTACGATTTGTCATAGATTTATTTTAACACAATTTTTGTATGCTTGCAACAATTTTTGATAATTTTTAGATTTTAATTTACAATTTAAATAAAAACAATAAACTCAATACTTCTTATTTTGTATATTGCAATGTTATTAAAACAAAGTTAATATATATAAGATAGTTTACCCAAATAAAGTTAGATAAACTATCTTTCAATTATTACAAAATAGTATAAGACACTTCAACCTTAGCACCAGATTCTTTGATTGGATCTATTTGTATATCCATTCTCACATTTTTATTCCCTTTATATTGACCATCAAATATAGCTATCACATCAAATGAAATAGTTCCTTTTGATGAATCAATCAAAAAATCATCTCTCTTTGTACTTTCATAAAATTCCTTAAAAGTCAAAAAACCTCCTCTTGCAAAACAAAGACCACTACCCAATGACGGAACAGCCCCACTTATTAAATGTTGAGGAAACAAAGCAACAATAGTTGCTACGGCATACCCATCACCTATAACATCAACAATAGTCGTACCAAGATTGTCTAATACAAAATAATTTTCACCAGTCTCTGGCTCTTTTTGTGCATAAATAACAAAATATCTACTAACATAATTCGCATCTTCAATTTTCACAACATATTTGTCAGTATTTACTTGATATACTGAATATCCTATTTCTTTCAAAGCACTTTCTTGTTGTGATAGTGATAGCTCAGAAATATATGCTTTTCGCTCCCAAATACAAATTTCTCATGTTGAAAAGGAATGACAAATTCATATTCACAAAAAAAATCCTTGACTGAAATAGGTTCGCTATCTTTTTGCTTTACACAACCTACAGCCAATAAAGGAAATGATAGTACAATTAAAAACAGAAAAATACACTTGATTGTTATTTTATTGATATTTGGCATTCTAAGTCCCCCATCTTCTTGTGTAATTCAATAAAAAATATTTGTACAACACACTCTCTCAGTACTACTGTGTTCAATAATAATGAGAGCCCAAATAAACTATTTTTTATAATTAATAATAGTTAGAACTTAATATTTACATCACCACTAGTTATTCTTTTTTCTCTAAGTGTATAAGTACCATTAACATCCTCTAATATGATAGATGTTATCCCCCTACTACTCTCAACATCTCAGAAAAAATACTCAATGGTACAGCACTTGGCTCGCATGATTGAGACTTCTCAAATAGTGGCAAAAGTCCCAAATATACCATATTATCTGATTTATAAAAAATTATTTTGTCTAGAGTAACTGTACCATCTATCTCTATATTGCTAAATGTATACCTAGCAATAATATTATCAAATTTTGTATATATACTATCTTGAGTTTGTCTAATCATACCAAAACCCTTAGAGTTTTGTCTCATAGTTGCTTTGTCTATTCTCGTGCCAATATACCTTGAAACTGCACCCGTAGTCCTATCAATAGAACTAATTGAGTATATATTGCGATCTAGTTGACTGAATGGTTGAATCAAACTTGTATATCTCAAAAAATCATATTTTTTTGGCAATGATTTTGGGTGAACTATAGCCAATTGCTTGTTCTCCAATATACTCATATCAAAAGGATTGTTGTCTATATCACACAATACACCGTCATGTACTACAACCAAGTCAACCAAAGAATTGTCAACATACACGCCAAATACTAGACCATGTGCAATCTTTGCAAAAAACCCATCATTGTGTAGCTTATCAACAAAATCACTATACTCTATATATTCACACCTTATCATCATTTTAAAGTAGTGATTTATGCGTTTATGATATTCTCTACAAAACAATTTATACTGTCTCTTCCACAACTTTTTTGTCAATCCCAAACTCTTTTCATATTCGCCAACAACTGGACAAAAATTGTCATCAATCTCAAATGACAAACCATATTCGGCATTGCTAGCAACTCCTTGCAAATCATACACATAACTATACTTAACCTTTTTGTGCTTAAGTACCCACGGCTTTGGTGTTAGTGCATTGATTATAGCCTCGTCAGTATTTCCATCTAAAATTATTACAATAAGTCCTGCGACCTTAGGGTGATACCTATTATGCAAAAGCAATCTACAAAATCTCAGTTGATGTATAGGCGTCAAGTTGTCATAATGATTGTAAGCCCAAACAGTCAACTCATTAGGAAATCTACACAACCAACCAAACAACACCTTGTCTCTAGTATCCAAATATGTATATATCAATTGTTCTATAGGCAAATTTTGATAACTTGTGTCTTGAATATCAAATTGTTTTAATGCTTCCATATCCATATTATACCAATTTATTTATACAATAGCAAGACAAAAGCAGAACAAAAAATTACTTTTTGCTCTGCAAATACTCTTTCAAAAATAATAATTTTTAAATTTGATTGCTTATAATTACTTGTAATGTTGTAATACAATAGATTATATTGCTACAAGCTTATTGCAGAATACTTTTTAAAATACCTAACTAACCAATTAAAGATAGGAGTGTACAAATAGAATGCATTAAGATGGAAAGAAGTAACAATTAAATAAAACCAACATTAAATCGTTCGGGGGTTTGGGGGGGGATTCACCCCACCCCAATGCTTTTTTGGTTCTTTTTTGGAGTCAAAAAAGAATAACACTGTTTTTGTTGATTGTTTGTTTCTTATTATTAATAACCGCTCGTTGTACACTCCCTAAAGATAAGCTTACAACTCTCAATGTTGCAGGATTGACTACAACTTTTATGTCTTTAGTCGCAACATCACTATCTTGTTTTCCAATATGTTTTGCCTTGGCAGTAAATACTAAAACATTTTCACCATCTTTATTTTCACCAACATAATGCACTCTCAATTGACTTCTATTGTCAGATCTATCTACAAGGTATGTCTCTTTATATTCAAAAGTGTTTGAATCTGTTGGCAATTGCACCTCTACATCATTGTGTTTTAGAGTCCAATCAAAAGTTGTCCCTTCACTATATTCATTTCCTATAGATACTGTTATATCAGTCCCATCATCATCTTTTATAGTAAACTCCCCCAATGGGTTTTCTTCTACAATCAATTGGGGAGTTGATAGTTTGAAATCTTCTAGAGTTGATGATTCATCTTTATTTTTCAACTCACAAGCAAGCATAGTGCTAGACAAAGACAATACTAATATCAACAATACTAGCATCCTAAATATTACATTTGTTTTGATATGTGATTTATCTTGCATAAAAATTATTACAAAAACAATAATACATTGCAATACTAGTATAACCAAGGCACAAAAAACTTATCAAACCACGATACTAAAGTTGTTGTAGCACTATCTATAGATTATTTTTATAGTAAAAACAATCTATCAAAACAAAAAGCAACTTTCTTTTAAATTTAAGAAAGTTGCTTTTTGTGAATGTTTACAAACCCTATTAGTGCTTGATAGCACCTGTTGGGCATACAGCTTCGCATGCACCACAGTCTATGCAAATATCTGGATCTATAACATAAATAGGGTCTCCTTCACTAATCGCATTTACGGGACACTCTTCAGCACAAGCACCACACTTGATGCATTCCTCTGTAATATAATGTGGCATACAACAATCCTCCTAAATTTTGTACTAACTAATTTTGATAGCAAGATTATTATAAACAAAAAAAACAAAACAGTCAAGCATTTTGTATTATCAATAATACATATTAATTAATATATTTTACTAGTTAGTCATGAATAACTATTTATACTATAATTGAATAAGTAAGCTTATAGAAATATCTCAACAGTTGGTATAAAGCCAATAATCTACAAACTTCCTATTTCATACAATTCGGTATCAAATATTTTCTTTTGCGACAATCCCTCTACTATATCTATATCAAATATTTTGTTACGCTTTATACCAACAATACGGTTGGTTTGTCCATTTTTAAGCAAACTCACAGCATGATAACCAAATCTAGTTGCTAATATCCTATCTACAGTACTAGGACTACCACCTCTTTGAATATGCCCCAATATAATTGTACGAACACTAAAATCTCCCAATTCCTTTATTTCTTGCTTTACTCCCTCTGCTCCACCCGATACTCCCTCAGCCACTACCATCAAAAAGCTTCTTCTTCCAAAGTCTCTACCCTTGATAATTATATCCACCAACTTTTTTGTACTAATTGGGACTTCGGGGACTAGTATAGCTTGAGCTCCACCAGCAACTCCCGCATGAAGTGCTAAATCTCCACAATGCCTACCCATGACTTCTAATATCATTACCCTTTCATGAGATTCCATAGTATCTCTAACTTTGTTGATAGCATCTATGATAGTATTGCATGCAGTATCAAATCCTAGCGTATATTCTGTGTATGGAAGGTCATTGTCTATAGTGCCTGGTATACCTACAGTTGCTATACCCATCTCAGACAAAGACTTAGCTCCATTAAAACTACCATCTCCACCTATAACAACTAGTCCTTGTATTTTGTGTCTTTTCAAAGATTGAACTGCCTTTTCCCGTCCATCAGCTGTCCTAAACTCATCACTCCTAGCCGAACGCAAGATAGTGCCACCCAAATGAATGATGTTGGCTACATCTATGGATTTGAGAGGTCTAAATTTATTTTCCATCAAACCCTGATAACCTCTCTCAACCCCCATAACTTGCATGTTGTAATATTCGGCACTTCTCACTACTGCCCTTATTGCAGCATTCATTCCAGGGCTATCGCCACCACTAGTAAGCACACAAATCTTATTCATAATATACAAACCTCTCTTTTATTATAACATATATATGTTTTTTTTGCAATTATATTTGTTTATAATTTATTAATTTTATGGACAAGATTTGACTATACACAAAAAATCACTGTTTGAATAGAATCTTAAAAACAAAAAATATCACAGCCCAAAGAAGCCAAGATATTTTTTATAAAAGATATGCAAAACGCACATTGGTTGCGGGGAAAGGACTCGAACCTCCGACCTCAGGGTTATGAGCCCTGCGAGCTACCAACTGCTCCACCCCGCGTTGATAGGATAACTTGTATAGATTATCACATACAATACCATTTGTCAACTAATTTGTATACTTTACAAAAACTTCTTTAATAAAAGTAGTGTACAAATAGAGTAAAATAAGATAGAAAGAAGTAGTACCTAAATAAAATCAACATTAAAGCGTTCGGGGGCTGGGTGGATTAGCGCCCCCCAAGAGCTTTGGGAGTTCTTTTTTGGCGTCAAAAAAGAATAACGCAGGTATTGTTGATTGTTTGTATCTTATTGTTAATAATCTCTATTTGTACACTCTACAACAAAAATCCCCCTATCTATATAGGGGGCAATAAAACAAACTTATCTATACCAAGCGTTGCTTTTTACTTTACAATTGACTAATAAAAACTATCACATTACTTATTGAATCTACCCAGCTTTGTCAATAACACACACAATTAAAATATTATTTCTTTACAACCAACTCTAAATTTTCTAGAACTCTGCTATCGTACGAGTACTTAAGTTGCATTCTTTTGTGTTGTTCATTTAGTGCTATCAGTATAATATAATCCAAAAGTTGCTCAAATGATATCCCACTATACTTAAATAGATAATTAGAAAGCGAACCTGGTATAGTATTGATTTCGTTGATATACAACTCATCGTCTTTCAACAAAAAGTCACACCTTGCCACTCCACTACAATCCAATGCCCAAAATGCATCTTTTGCCATAGACTGAACTTTGTGTTTTACTTCTATTGAAATATTGGCAGGTATATTGCGTGTAGAATATTTGTTGCTAGCAATATATTTGTTGTCATATGTCAAATAATCATCAAAACCCTTGGGTTGTTCTATCTCACTACATATAGTTTCAAACTTTGCTCCACCCAATACAGCACAATTAAGTTCGTCAAAATCAACAAGGGCATGCTCTACAACTATAGTATTATCCCATTCAAAAGCCACTATTAGTCCTTGCAACAACTGTTGTCTATCCTGAGCTACGCTTATACCAATACTACTCCCCAAGTTGCTAGGTTTGATAATTAAAGGGTATTCTAATTTACTTTCTATTGTATCCAATACATTTATTTCGTCATGTTCATATTGATTGCGATCAATTTTTACATATGGCAATAAAGGCAAACCTTGAAATTCAAATATCTTCTTCATCGTAACTTTGTCCATACCTACCGAACTTGCCAATACTCCGCTACCACTATAAGGTATTTTGGATAGTTGCAACAATCCTTGCAATGTACCATCTTCGCCATTTAGACCATGACAACAAACAATAGCAACATCTAACTTTGCCTTAACTTTGCCCCTTTTGCGGTATAGCATGTTGTCACCAGCTTTTAAAAAAACTCTATATCCCTTAAGTTTTGACTTATCCTTATAATTGTCTATATCAAAATATCTTTTGCCTGTATACCACTCACCATTATGACTTATATATATTGGAATAATATTATATTTGTGCAATAATGCACTCACCACTTGCATACCCGTAATAATACTTATATCATGTTCACAAGACATGCCACCAAAAAAAACACCGACAGTCATATAAAAAACACCTCACTATTGCAATGTATGCAAAGTAAGGCATTTTTGTTATTTGGGTTATTGTAAATATCTTTACTTAAACTTTGTAAAATGTGTTTGATGGATATTCATTGTCAAATACATAATCATTATTTTTATATATGGACAGTATAAAACCACTATCATAAATTTTCATACTTGCACTAAATAAACTTTCTGTTTCTTCAGTATCTATGTCATAACTAGCAACAAATACACAATGACGAGGTATCCAATACGACATTCTTATTTTAACCAAATTTCCATTTCTATCTTCCAACTGGCCATATACTTCGTATAACCCCGTACTTGTAGACTCTATTTCTATATATGGAGTTTGAGATACCCAATTTCCTATCTCATCTTTCCATGGTATAATAGGATTACTATACTGATTATATAACAATAATATAATACTAATTAAACTACCAAAAATCAAAACAAATGGCAATACTCCTGCTAGCAATACTATTTTAACAACACTAACTTGCTTCTTAACAACATTATCTTGCACCATACACTAAATATAATATATCCCACAATGAACATACCTTTATTTTTCTTGATTAAACTTTATAAAAAGTAAACTGTTCGTACTTCTCATTAAATACTAAATCATAATTAAATGATGTATCATAACCAATCTTTACATGAGTTAACAAAAAGCCCCCACCTACAACATCTAATCCAGAATCAAATAATCTATTCTTGTCATCTATCCCAATACCATAGTCAATAAAAAAAGTAACAGAATAACGAGGTCTCCAAAACAAAATTATTATATCAATCAAATTGCCATCTTTATCTTGTAGTTGTCCATAAACTTCTTCCTTCCCAAGACTTGTAGACTCTATCTCTATATATGGTGTTTGAGATACCCACTTGCCGGTCTCACGCATCCAAGGAACATTGGGATTATTGTACCACCAATTACCCAACAAAACTATACCACAAATCAAAGACCCAGAAATAAAAATAAATGGCAATACTCCTGCTAGCAATACTATCTTAACAACATTATTTTTCTTTCTAACACAATTTTTCTCTACCATATGCCACCATGCTAAATAATATATCCAACCATAAACATACCACCAAAGAGATGTTGCTTAAAGTTAAGCAACATCTCTTTAGTTTTTATAAATATCTCTACTTAAACTTTGTAAAATGTGATTGATGGATACTCATTGTTGAAGATATAATCTTGATTTTGTTTTATTGTTAATACAAATCCATTATCAACAATATCAATTCTAGCATCAAACAAACTTATTCTTTCTTTATTATCTGCATCATAACTAAAAACACCAACTAAACCTTGTTGTATTCTAGTTTGCATCTCCACTGTGATTAAATCTCCATTTTTATCTATTAAATACCCATAAATATCTTCTTGTCTCAAAGTAGTAGCCTCAAATTCCATATGTGGTGTTTGGGATATCCATTTACCTATCTCATATTCCCATGGAAGATGTTTTTTAAAAAAATTAACTGATAGAAACAAAAAGCCTATACAAGCTACCGAAATTAACACTATTGGAAATACTCCTGCAAGCAATACTATTTTAACAACACTAACTTGCTTCTTAACAACATTATCTTGCACCATACACTAAATAATATATCCCACCATAAACATTCCATCTTGTTTAAAGTTATCTAGAGATGTCTTTCTTTCCACATCATATTTATCTATATAATTATACCCATGAAAAGGAGTTGCTGTATCTGTACTGTCTTTCTCTACCAAATAAATATGTGCACCTTCTGCTATATTAGAGCCATTAAATCCTGACATTATTATTTTGGCATCTCTCTTGCTTGCTACTGCATTCTTTAAAGAATCATAACTTGTATACATGCTACTATGACTTATTCCTTTCTTGTCTAGATATCTCCATATCTCATATGGATCTGTACCAAAAAATCCAAGTGCCTCGGTAATCTCTATTTCCCAATACTCACACTCATATATCACTAAGGACAATGGTTGTGCCTTACCCAATCTCTTCAACAAATTGTACAATGATGCTACTCCACAACCATTTTGACTAAATACTTGAAAGCCATACCAATAGTCCGCACTCTTGTACCCACTCTTACCACTCTCACCTTGGTAATAAATATAATTTCCTATGCTTACACCATTGCCATCTTTTTCTAATTTAGCATTATGTTCGGCATTGGCTACACATTTTATTTTTATTGCTGTATCTGCTATAATTTCCCAACCACCAAATATTATGTGCTTTATTCCATCTACTATAAAATCTTTAAATCCCTCTATTATAGCATCAAGGATATCATTTATTATATTATTGATACCATCTACTATATTGTCTATTATATCACCCAACCAATCAAACCAGCCTCTAGCTTGATTGCTCTCTTCTAGCATATCTTCTAAATATACCTTTTGTCCATCTACAATTATTGACAATTGCAACTTACCTTGAGCATCTACCTCACCATCTGTAACAGATGACATCTCATACAATATATTGCCGTACTCATCTAGCACCTTAAAAGCAAAATGATATTGAAACATTTGCATATCAAACCAACTATCCAAATCAACCGTAATGTTGTTGATATAATTGTTTACAAAAATATCATCACCCTTGGCAGCTTTTATCCGTTCTCTAACTAGTGACACCGTCCCACCAAAACTTGCTCTAGTTTCTGTAGCTTCAAAATTATAATTCTTGAAGTCTCTCACATATTCCTGTCCATCTTGTGACATTTCTATGTCTCTTACACTATAATAACCAACATTTTGCTCTGCGTTGCTTTGTGTTGCTATTATTACTGTTGCTATTGTTGACGCCAACAATACAACTACCAATGCTAATACAACCATTGGCTGCCATAACTTATTTGTACCTTTCATACAAAAAATCCCCTAAAATTTATTTATCTTAGAAGACATCGCTTGTATATTCACTTGTTGCCTACACTGCTAACTCTTTATCACCCAACTATCTTACTCTCTACAATCTACATAAAATTTATCTAGAATATTTATTATATGTATATTAAAGGAGCAAGGAGCAAGGAGCAAGGAGCAAGGAGCAAGGAGCAAGGAGCAAGGAGCAAGGAGCAAGCAATATCCTTTAAAACCTACCTTATTTATACTCTCATTATATCATATATACCTATTGTATGTCAACTGTGTTTTGATTTTTTGCCGTCAAAAAAGAATATTGTTGCTTTTATTGTTAGTTTGTAGCTATCATATTGTTAACAAGCTCTAGTTGTACACTACACTTCAATAAGTTGTAAACTACAATAAGCAAAATTTGCAACAAAATACTTGCCAAGTTTTGCAAACAATGATATAATACATAAACAATCACATTTGCCGAAGTGGTGAAATGGCAGACGCGGTGGACTCAAAATCCACTACCCTCAAAAGTGTGTCGGTTCGAGTCCGACCTTCGGCACCAATACAAAAAACACTATCATAATACAAATCCATGATAGTGTTTTTTGTATATTATAAAACCTAGAATTTTAGAGAATGTACAACGAGCTGTTATCAACAATGAAGGTACAAACTTCCAACAAAACCAATATCATTCTTTTTTAGTATTAATATACTTTCACTCATGAATTTTAACATTAGTGTATCAATCTTTTTGTTGCTTCTCTAACTGACAATACTGACATTTTCTCCCTATGATTATCCACAAATTGCACAACACAATTTGGATTGGTTTTTGAATATTCTCTCAATGCCCACCCTATAGCCTTATTGATAAAAAATTCTTTAGACCCAAAATTGTTTAATATTATCTGTTGCAACAACAACTCATCTGTCTTGTCCTTGAGTCCTATTTGATGATTGATAGATATCCGTCTTATCCAAAAATTGTCATCTAAACTATACTCCAACATAAGTTGCTTTATACTAGAATCAATCTGTGTCAAAAATCCAAAATACCAATTCAAACCATCTATAGTATCCCACCATGATTTGGTTTCAACCAATTGCCTGAGTTTTGGAATATCGTCAACAACAATTTGAAGATAATGGTGTCTCAAATAATCCATAGCTATTTGTTGCATTTCTCTATGAGAATCATTCCAACAATCCATTACAAATTTCCAATCCAAAGAAGCAGTTTTTTTGTCCCAAAATGGCTTGCACAAATCTCTTCTCGTAGGCGTGGGTATCCCAAAATATTCAAATTGCCCACGCATGTAGTCACTCATCTTTTTAGCTTTTTGTGCATTTGCATTTTGTTGCATTGTTGATTTTATTTTATCTATATCCATATTCTTTTGTAAATAAACAGTTAGTACAATGTTGATTGAGTCTATGACATTAATACCTATCTCTCTTGTTGTGTTTTCGTTTGTATAGTGACATTTCTATCAAACACTTGATAATCAATATAATTACCAAAAAAAAGACACCCCACACAAATCTTTCTACAGCATGTTCTACCTGACCAGTAATCAACATCATGCTAGTAATTACCACAACAAAGAGTATTATGAGCAACATAAGCTCTAACATTCCTATAACTATTTTATTTTTATTCATAGAATTAGTGTATGCATTGCAACAAATTTCTTTTCATAAAAATGCTACCAACCAAAACCCCATACATAAGAAAAGACAGTACTCAAGACAGTAACTACAACAGCTCCAACAAAAAAAGAATAGTCTCGCAATGTTGGCGTATATTTGCTTATGCATGACAGTTCTATATCAGGCGTACCAGTCAATACCGTAGATGGAAGTACTATAGGAGTGACTGTAGCTAGATTTAGCATTAATCCTGTAGACTTCGGTTTTATTTTTTGTGGCTCTGTATTGATATTGTTCATTAATCCTATCAACAGTATTCCTATACCAAATACCAAAAAAAACATTACCGTAGTTACAATCAAATTGGTACTCAACAAATTATAAAAATTTTGTCCAAACCACCCCAACCCTTGTGCATAAGAGAGATATGTCCCTGTAGAATTGTTGATAAAATGAATAATCATAGCAGGGACAATACTCTTGGTTGTCAGTGTCAAATGAACCAACAACATACCAATCATAGCTGTATAAAACACCTGTAAAATATTTTGATGAAACAATCCAAATGCTATGCCACAAATCAACACAGTAGCCTTTTTGCCAAAATGTTGATTGACAACGGTTAGAAATCCCCCTCTAAATGTCCATTCCTCACATATACTAGGCAATACTCCAACAACAAAAATGCTCAATAACAATCCACCTACTGATGCATTTGGCAAACTACTAGTACTTGTGTGATATCCCAAAGCTTCTATAAAAATTCGCCAAATCATAGAAAGTGCAATCGTCGCCACAAAACAACAAAATCCCAATGCCACACTCATCAATATATTGGACAACCTTGTACGATTGACATTGCCAAACAAAAAAACTTGTCTCGTAGTCTTTTTAAGACCATACTTGTATACAAAATAAGGTAATATCAACATAAAACCCACTTGCATTGCCAATCCAAACAAAAAATCAACCAACAATCCATCAGCAAAGCTTGTATCCACACCAATATTAGAAAGAAATGCAACACTCAATCTCAATACACACAAACCCATAGAGACCAAGAACATAACCAATCCAACCAATCTAAATGTGCGTTGTTGCACAAGTTGACTTTTGTCAAGCTTATGATTGATTTCTAACAAAAGTGTATCGTCCTTTGACTCTACATCTTGCGATTGCACACAATCTTGCAAAAAAATCAAACTTTTATCAACGGTATGCAATTCATCAACTGGATTGACTGTATACATAGGAATACACTCTAATGAACTATCAATATCATTCATTTGCACTATCCTTTGTGACAATTTTCTTTTTAGAAATAATCAACATCACGCCGACAGAAAGCAATCCCGCCAACAATACTATACAATAATAAACTACAGTATTTGGAGAATTGACTTGCAATACTACTTGTTCTGCCCCACTAACACAGTTTTGCCAATATACAAATTTTTTTTTGAGCAAAATTATTGTATTGTGATGTTTGTCATAGATATTGCGATTGCTACTAAAATAATAATTGGCACTAGACTGTTGTATATCACAAAGCTCTATATTCAATTCTTGTGATATACTTGGCAATTGTTGCCCTAGATTGGCAAAATTATTTCCCTTCAAAAAAATATCACCCCAATGATTGAGTATATTTCTTTTCCAATCACTACTATCATTGTGTTGTATACCACTGACAGTATTCCAAAATTCATCAAAAGGATTTTGGAATTTGTACTCTCTATTGATATTAAAAAAAGAAAACTTGGTACTAATCAAATTATCTTGAACTAACTTGTTGGATTGTGCCAATTTGACTCTACCATATACTGTTGGAATATCTAAATTAGCTTCATTTTTCAATTCTATCATATTGCTAACTTTAATAACATCAACCATGTATTTCAAAAATTTAGCATAGTACTCATCATTATTCAACCCATTGACTCTCGCCCAAGACAAGTTGAGTTCTACCTTGAGTTCTACCCAAACAATATTGCTAGAATCTTCAAACTCATATAAAGATATATCCAAAGCTCCACTAGTGTTTTTTTGTTGAGAATTCAACATATTTACATCAATACGATGTAGTGACTCACTATCAGTCAACACTGTAGTCACAGTATATATAGGATAAAAAGATTCATTAAAAGCATATACAAAAAAAATACCCACAACCAATATAGGCAAATACAAAAATAAGTTGTTTCGTAGCAATTTTGTCATTATGTAATGAAAATTGACAAGTATATAAATCAAGTTTTAAAAAAACATAAATACTATACTGTCAATTTTCAACAAAAAATCTGGAATGTACAAGGGCAAATATTAACAATAAGATACAAACTATCAACAAAAGCAATGTTGTTCTTTTTTGACGCCAAAAAAGAACTGAAAAAGCTTTTGGAAGGTTGCGAATGCCACCACGAATGCTTTAAGGTTGATTTTATTCTAGGTGTTTCTTCTTTCTATCTTAATCTAAGATATTTGTACACTCATAAAAAATCAAACTTTTTTAAGTTTGTTCAATACTTCTTCAAACTCACTCATTACTGTAGTGTATGGTACTGCTGTAGATAGGTCTACCCCTGCATCTTTAATAATTTCGTATGGTGATTTACTTCCACCTGCTTTCAAAAATTTAAAATAACTCTCAGTATCTCCTGCCAATATCTTCTTAGCAAAAGCAATTGCCGTTGTCAACCCTGTAGCATACTTGTATACATAAAAACTATTATAAAAGTGTGGTATTCTCATCCATTCAGTCTCTATTTCAGGATTGTGTACTACACTATCACCATAATACTCCTTGTTTAGCTTTAGATACATTTGTGACAATGATTGTACAGTAAGTGGAATACCATTTTGTTCCATGTTGTGAGCATTTTTTTCAAATTCACTAAACATGGTTTGCCTAAATATAGTAGTCCTTATCATATCTAAATAATATTGATTAAGAAAATTTAGCAAATTCTTGTCATTGCTAGTTTTTTCTAAATGCTTTATCAACAAAACTTCATTGACAGTACTAGCAACCTCAGCCACAAAGATACTATAACCCGCTTTAATGCATGGCAATGCTTTGTCACTAAAATAACTATGCATAGCATGCCCCAACTCATGTGCTATAGTAAATACATCGTGCGTTGTAGGTGTATAGTTGAGCAATACAAACGGGTGTACGCCATATGCTCCCCACGAATATGCTCCACTGCGTTTGTTTGGAGTTTCGTACACATCAATCCACCCACCATCTCTAGCTTGTATCAATAGATTGTTGTACTCTTGCCCCAATGGTTGCAATGCATCAACAACTAATTGATAAGCTTGTTCGTATTCTAATTTAAGACCAGCGTCCTTAAATAGCGGAACATACAAATCATACATATTTTGCTCGCCACCCATCACAGATTTGCGATAAGCAATATATTGATGCATAAGGTTTTGCCCCTTATGCACAGTTTCAATAAGACAATCATAAACAGCTTGTGGTATACCCTCGCCATGCAATTCTGCTGCGGCGGCACTTTCAAAACCTCTAATTTGTGACAACAATACATTTGTCTTTACTCTACCACCATAGTTGGTAGCAATCAAGTTGATGTATTTTTTATAACTAGCATAGTAGCTTTCAAATGCCGCCTTTCGTACATTACGATCAGGATGTTGCAATGCTAGACTGTAATTGCCATGACTTAAGCGTACTAGTTTTCCATCTATCTCTATCTCATCATAAGATATGTCAGCATTGTCCATTGCCGAATGTATCTTTTGAAAAGTCCCCGTCACACTGCTATATGACGCAATAAGCTTCTCTTCTTTTTCTGACAAAATATGTGCCTTATTGCGAACAACTTCACTAAGCATATAGTCATAGTCACAAAATACCTTGTCCTTGATTGCATCATTGAGGTATTCTAAAGGCAAGTCGGACAACTGTGGACTTACAAAACTTGCAGTCGCCCCAAATTCTGCTGCCAAGGAACTAGCTCTATCAGCAAAACCAACATACTTATCTACTTTACTATCTTCGTCCTTATGCATTCTAGCATAAGTAAATAGCTTTTCAAACTCACAATTGAGAGTATTTAGCAAATCAAGGCATGCCTTAAGACTCTTTTTATCACCCAACTTGCCATCAAATTTTGCAATTTCTTTATAGTCTTTAGCAAACTTCTCAAACCTAGTCTCCCACTCATTGTCATTAGGTATTATAGCTGACAAGTCCCACTTGTATTTTTTATCTATATTATCTCTTTGTAGCATGTTGTCGTTTCCTTTATTAAAATAGTCTGTATACTTTATGAAAAGTATAGAACAAATTTACAACTTTGTCAAATATGTTTGTATTAAAGTAATTGAGATTGTACAACGAGCGGTTATTAACAATAAAATATAAACTTTCAACAAAACTAGCGTTATTCTTTTTTGACGCCAAAAAAGAACCAAAAAGCTCTTGGGGAGTTGCGAATTCCAACCCCCAAACGCTTTAAGGTTGATTTTTTATTTAAGTGTTAATTCTTTCCATCTTAATGTTCTCTATTTGTACACTCCTAAATAATTCATAACAAAACACTCTACACTGCAATGCAATAACTTGCTAAAGATTTTATATACCTAAATTGTAAAATTGTTGCAATATGATTATCCAAAAATAATATTCTTCTCACTAGCAATCTCATCAACATCTCTATCATAATCAATATCATCATATCCAAAACCGAACAACTTCAAAAAGTCAGCTTTGTATCCATTCAAATCAGCCAAATCTTTTAGATTGTCAGTATTTACTATTTCCCATCGCCTTGATATTTCTTGTTGTACTTGCGGAGACATTTCCCAATCATCAAGACGAATATATCCGTCACAATCTACAACAACGCCATCATTAAGCAATTTAAACAATCTCGTAATTTGTTCAATACAATGCTCATGTGTATTGAGCTTTTTCATTATATCATACAATATTGATATATACAACGGTACTACGGGTATAGCACTACTTGCTTGTGTTACCAATGCTTTTTGTATAGAAACAAAACTCTTCAATCCAATATGCTCATAATCCTTATTCAATTGATCAGCCGTATATTTCAAATTCAACTTGGCCTTGCCTATAGTTCCATCTTTGTATATTGGGTGTGTAAGCTTGGGTCCAATATAACTATAAGCTATATTTGTAGCACTAGTACTTATCAAATCTCTAGAGGACAAGTAGTCTATCCACATTTTCCAATCTTCGCCACCCATTACAGATACAGTATCTTCACACTCTTGCTCAGTCGCAGGTTGCAAAGTTACCATTCCAACTTCACCTGTATCAGTATTAAGATTTTTAGATGTATATACTTGTCCAATTGGCTTTAGTACAGACTTGTGTACCGTTCCCGAAATTGGATTTGTGCGTTTAGGAGCTGCCAAACTATATATAATCAAATCTAGTTTGTCCATTTCATTAGAGACTACTTGTGCAACCAACTCCTTAGCTCTATCACTAAATGCATCACAAGATATAGACTTGACCCATTTCCCATGCTTGTCAGCTTGTTCTATGAGATTAGCCACATTGTACATTCCAACACTTGCCGTCTTTCCACTGTTTGCCTGTTGAAAATATCCAACAACCAAAACTTTTGTACAACATATGTTATTGTGCGTATATTGTCCAATACTACAATCTCCACCAAAGCTTGCAGCAATAGCACTAGCTAGACCATAACCCGTAGTGCCACCCAAAATTAGAACAGATTTGTATGCATGCCCCTTTGGCAAATTGTCCTTTATATACCTAATTTGTTCGTCAACATTGCGACTAGCTCCATCAGGATGAGCAGTAAGGCAAATAAAACCCTTAACTCTTGGTTTGATAATCATAAGTGTATTATATCACAAATTACCTTTAAAAGACAATTTTTTATTTGTATACTTTGATTGCAAACAATCTTATTTTACAAAACTACATCCCAAAACAATTGCACTATACTTATAAGGAGTATACAAATAGAGTACATTAAGATGAAGAGAAGTAACAATTTAAATAAAAACAACCTTAAAGCGTTCGGGGTTTGAATTCGCAACCCCCAAAGCTTTTTTGATTCTTTTTTAGCATCAAAAAAGAATAACTCTGGTTTTGTTGATTGTTTGTATCTTATTGTTAACAACCTCTATTTGTACACTCTATACCTATCCTCTACTATGTCCACTTCCAACAACACAACATATCAAAAATGTCAAACAAGGGATTATTGCCAAGAACTGATGCAATGCCACAATAGTCCAAGTTGAAAGCACCATAACAACACAACTTACAATACCCGCAAACAGTACAACCAAACAAATCCTATACAAAATACTGTGATGTATATTTACAATAAAAAATACAACCAAATTGACACACATTCCCATACCCCACAACCCTGCAGTGACAATATGGACTTTGCCACGCCAATCAGATTCTCCATATATCAAAGTAGCCAATACTATACAAATACAAGTCACAGCATTGATACACATAAATACTCTAAACAATTTATATCCCTTACTCTTTTCATAACTAACTTCCCAAGATACCACACCACGCCAAATAGTTTTTAGTCCATAAAAACCAAACAAAGCCGAATTGATACCCCACCAAGCAAAAAATATAGGGTGTTCATAACCATAACCACTAATATTGTTGTGAAAAATATCATGATGAAAAAGCACCCATAAGATACCACCAAGACTACATGCACCAAAAAACAATACAATAGGTTTGTAGTACAAAAATCTGTCTACTGCACTACAGACTTTCCTAAATATATTGCGTTTATTTTGTCGGCAAACTTTTTGTTGCAAGATTGTCATACTCAAGTATTGTATTACAAGCAAGTAGCATTGTCAAGTACAACAATACTACACACTACAACCATACCAAACAAGCCAATTTTATATCATTCAATAAAATTAAATGTAATTCAATTCAATAAAACAATATTGCAATTCATCAACCTAATATCAAAACACACTACAACACAACAATAATGTAATTCACAATCAATCCACGCTACACATCTCACACTACACCAACTATCTCATATCCAATGCCATCTTGTCCGCTATCAATGCTATAAACTCCCCATTCGTCGGTCTATCCTTATTCGTATACACTCTCACTCCAAAATAATTGT